>Ga0180216_1001811_pt1 | contig 18478 bp, 15 predicted proteins | sample eDN3rd37CBELigMG_FD_128879 | JGI IMG/M metagenome (GOLD analysis project Ga0180216, IMG submission 128879) | Enriched Miracle-Growth compost microbial communities from Emeryville, California, USA - eDNA 3rd pass 37_C BE-Lig MG (version 2)... ...
CCAAATGCCACCAGCAACCCGAACACCAGCGGAACGGCAAGCAGTGGCTCACGCGCGAATGTCGAGCTGACGATCAGAAACTCGCTCATGAAAATGCCGAGCGGCGGCAATCCTGCGATGGCGACGACGCCGATCACCAGCCCCCAGCCGAGCACAGGGTGGCTCTGCGTCAGCCCACGAATTTCCGCCAGCTTCTGCGTGCCCTTCACCTGGGCGACATGGCCAACGGCGAAGAAGATCGCCGACTTGGTGAGGCTGTGCATGGTCATGTGCAGCAGCCCGGCGAAGTTCGCGAGCGGGCCGCCCATGCCGAACGCAAACGTGATGATGCCCATGTGCTCGATGGACGAGTAGGCGAACATGCGTTTGATGTCGCGCCGGCGGTAGAGCATGAACGCCGCGAAGATCAGCGAGACGAGGCCGAGCACGACCATCAGCGGTCCGGGCGAAATGGCCTCCGGGTTCGCGGCCAGCAGCATCTTGAAGCGCAGCACAGCGTAAAGCGCCACGTTCAGCAGCAGGCCTGAAAGCACAGCGGAAATCGGTGTCGGGCCTTCGGCGTGCGCGTCGGGCAGCCACGCGTGTAGTGGCGCGAGGCCGACCTTGGTGCCGTAGCCAAGCATCAGGAAGATGAAGGCTAGGTTCAGCAGGTCCGGACTGAACTCGGCGGCCTTCTCCATCAACGACGTCCAGACCATCGCATCATGGCCGGAGCCGATAACGGGCTGCGCCGTCATGTAGACGAGAATCGTCCCGAACAGCGCGAGCGCGATGCCGACGCTGCCGAGGATGAAATACTTCCAGGCCGCTTCCAGCGCCTCGTGCGTGCGATAGATGCCGACCATCAGCACGGTGGTGAGTGTCGCCAGCTCGACGGCCACCCACATCAGGCCGATGTTGTTGGCTAGCAGCGCAAGGTTCATGGCGAACATCAGCGCCTGGTACATGGCGTGATAGAAGCGCAGGTTAGCCGGCGTGAGCCTACCGATCTCCAACTCGTGGCCGATGTAGCTGGCGCTGAACACGCTCGTCGTGAAGCCGACGAAAGTGCCGAGAACGACGAAGACGATGTTGAGATCGTCCACCAGCAGGTAATTGCCGGTCTCCGGCCGGACCACCAGCAGCCAGAGCGAGGCGAGGAAGGTCAGACCCGCCGAGAACACGTTGAGCCGCGCCGTCAGACGGTATCCGGGCAGAAGCGCGAGGACGATGGCCGAAAGGCCGGGGATCAACAGCAGTGCCGTCACCGGCTCGAGCGCGATTTGGGACACGGCAAACTCGGTCATTGGCGCTCACCCCGGAACTCGTCGAGCGCGCGGATGTCGACGGTGTCGAAGCGCTCGCGAATGCGGAACAGGAAGACGCCGATCACGATGAATGCGACGAGCACCGAGAAAGCGACGCTGATCTCCACAACCAGCGGCATGCCTTTCGCGCCCGTAGCGGCGAGAATCAGTCCGTTCTCGATGGACAAAAACCCGACGACCTGACTGACGGCGTTACGGCGCGTCACCATCATGAGAAGGCCGAGCAGGATGACGGAGAGCGCAAAAGCCAGGTCCTCCCGCGCCAGCGGATCTGCGGCTTCCGTCGCGCGCAGCATCACCACCATGGACAGTGCGACAAGGCCAAGCCCGGCGAGCATCGTCGGCCCGATGCCGCCGACGGTTTCGATCTGGCGATGAATGCCGAGCCTGACGACAACGCGATGGAGCGCGACCGGAATTATGATGCCTTTGAGAACGAGCGCGATCGCCGCCGGAATGAACAGGTGCGGTGCGTCCTGCACATAGGCCTGCCACCCGATCGAGAGCGACAGCACGACAGCGTGCAGCGCGAAGACATTGAGCAGCCCGAACATGCGGTCCTGGTAGAGCAGCATGAAGCTGACCAGCACCAGCCCTCCGGCCAGCAAATGGGCGATGTCTAGTGCGAACGGCTCCATCAGAAGCTCCGCGAGACGAACAGCAGCAGGGTGCCGAGAAAGCCGAGCATCAACGCCGTGCCGAGGAATTCGGGCACTCGGAATACCCGCATCTTTGCGATCGAGGTTTCGAAGAAGGCGAGCAAGAAGCCGCCGACGGCGAGCTTGCCGAGGTACGTGACAATGCCCACTGCATAGGCCGCGAGGCCGCCTCCGTTCGAGGCCAGCCCCCAGGGCACGAAGATGCAGGCGACGATCGAGATGTAGAGCAACAGCTTCAATGCGGCGGCGAGCTCGATCACGGCCAGATGGCGGCCGGAGTATTCCAGGACCATAGCCTCGTGCACCATCGTCAGCTCGAGGTGCGTCGCAGGGTTGTCGACGGGAATGCGCGCGTTCTCTGCGAGCGCGACTATGATCAGGCCGACCAGCGCCAGACCCAACGAGACGCGCAGGCCGACGTCAGCCGTCAGCATCGTATCGGCAATTGTCGAGAGCTGCGTCGAGCCCGCGATCAGGGCCACCGTGAACACGATCATGATCATCGCCGGCTCGGCAATGGACGAGAACAGCATCTCCCGGCTCGAGCCGATGCCGCCGAAGCTGGTGCCGACATCCATGCCGACGAGCGCCAGGAACAGTCGCGCGCTGCCGAGCAGGGCGGTTATGGCGATGAGGTCAGCGGTCCAGCTGAAGTGCAGTCCGGTGGCGAACGTCGGCACTAGTGCTGCAGCAACCCAGGTGGCCGCAAAGATCATGTAAGGCGCACTGCGGAACAGCCAGGAGGCGTTCTCGGCCAGCACCACTTCCTTGCGGCAGAGGCGGATGAGATCACGATAGGGCTGCAAGATGGGCGGGCCACGCCGGCGCAGCAGCCGCGCTTTCACTTTCCGCGTATACCCGAGCAGCAGCGGCGCCAGCAGAAGCACCAGCAGCATCTGCGCGCCCTGAATGATGAGATCGAGGATCAGGGCCATATCGCCACCATCAGCAGCAGAAGGACCAGTGCCAGGAACACGAGGCTCAGGTACCGGCGGATGGTCAGGAATTGGAGGTGATTGAGCTTCTCGGCGCCGAACTGGATCCATCCCTGGATCGGCGCGTAAAAGCCTTCCCAGATCACGTCGACCAGCCGCACATCGAGCGTCGCCGGGCGTGGATCGCCGGGCGGTGGCATGTCCACGCGCTCACGCGCAAGGAAGGCGAACTCACCGAACACGCGCCGGACCGGCTGCGCAAAGCTGTCCGCCGTGTATTGCGTCGCGGGGCTCGGTTCCGGAAATCCGCAGTCCCACGCAGGTGCCCGCCGCAGGTCGCGCGAGGCATAGCGGTGGATCACTTCGACGGCGAGCATCGTCGAGATGATAATGAAGACGAAGACGAGCAGTCCGTTGTAGGAGCTGCGGCTCTCGGCAATCGGAATGATTGAGAGCCATGCGTTCGTGGTTTGCGTCGGCATCGTCAGACCGACGTGCTCCTGCACGACCGGCGCGATGCCGTCGATGATGAGGCCAGGGAGGATGCCGGCGACGAGGCATGCGCCGAGCAGCACGTACATGCCGGCACGAGAAAGCGGATCCGTTTCGGTAGCGGCCTGAGCTTCGGGCGAGCGCGGCCGGCCGAGGAATGTGATGCCGAAAGCACGGACGAAGCAGGTTGCTGAAAGCGCGGCCGCCAAGGCGAGCATCGCGCCCGCAGCGGGGATCGTCAGCTTCAGGCCCCATTGCGGCAGATCCGGGCTCAGGAGGATTGCCTGGAACAGCAGCCATTCCGAAACGAAGCCGTTGAGCGGCGGCAGTGCCGAGATGGCTAAGCAGCCGCCAAGGAACAGGAAGGCGACGATTGGCATCCGTTGAATGAGCCCGCCGAGCCGCTCGATGTTGCGCTCGCCAGTGCTGTTGAGCACGGCGCCCGCGCCGAAGAACAGCAGGCTCTTGAAGAAGGAGTGGTTGAGCACGTGGAACAGGGCGGCCGTCAGTGCCAGGGCCGCAGGGGCCGCATAGCCCGAAGCTTTGAAGGCGAGCGCCAAGCCCAGCCCGATAAAGATGATGCCGATATTCTCGACCGTGCTGTAGGCGAGCAGCTTCTTCAGGTCGCGCTGCATCAGTGCATAGAGCACGCCCAGCACCGCCGTTATGCTGCCCAGCCCCAGCACCACGATGCTCCACCACCAGGAGGGCTCGCCGAGCAGATCGAACGTAATGCGCACGAACCCGTAAACGGCGACCTTCGTCATCACGCCGCTCATCAGCGCCGAGACGTGGCTCGGCGCGGCAGGGTGGGCAAGGGGCAGCCAGACATGTAGCGGCACGAGACCCGCCTTCGATCCAGTGCCGATGAGCGCCAGCGCGAGGACGAGGCCGGGCAGCCAGGCCGCGTGCTCAGCCGCGCGGATATCAGTGAACCCGTAACCGCCGGCCGGGCCGGCAAGCAGGCCGAAGGTGAGGAGCAGCGTCAGCGTTCCGAAGCTCGCCATCAGCAGGTAGATGTAGCCGGCGCGCGTATTCTCGGCCTCCTGATGGTGCGCCACGACGAGCGCCCACGAGGCCAGCGACATGAACTCCCAGGCGACGAGAAAGCTGAAGGCGTCATCGGCGAGGATGACGATGTTCATCCCGGCAAGAAATGCCGGATAGAACGGCAGCACCCGGCCGGGGTGCTCCTCGTGCTCACCGTATCCGAGGGCATAGAGGCTCGCGGCAGCAGCACCGAAATTGATGACGGCCAGAAAGAAAGCCGACAGTGCATCAATGCGGAAGCGGGCACCGATCCACGGCAGGCCTAAGGGCAGGGTGGTTGCGGGATCCGGACCGGGCCACGTCAACAGCCGCGCGACCGCGACGATCAGGATGACGGAGGAGAGAGCCAGGCATGCGGAGTAGATGAAGCGAGTGGCGCCGGGCCTGCTGTGTACGACTACACCGAGCCCTGCGAGCGCAAGCAGTGCCGCCACACACGTGAGCACCGCACCGATCGCCATTGGAACCTAACTCCGCATCCCTAGGCTGTGGCCGGGCAGCTGGACGGCACGCCAGGCCATCGTCCCCGTTTGTCTTTTCATTCCATGAGGCGAACGCCCCGCCCTTTCCCGGTGCTTGGGGCGTTCTCGCCGATCAACTCGATCCCCGCGGCGTTCAGTGCAGAGACGAGCTTGGTGAGCGAATCCACGTTGCCGCGGATCACGCCTTCGCTCGCTTCCATGCGCTGAATGGTCGGCAGCGACAGGCCCGCCATCTCGGCCAGCTTGCGCTGGTCAATCCCGAGCAGAGCCCGCGCCGCACGAAGCTGCGCCGCCGAAATCATGTCTGAGACATCAGAAGTTGACCGCTGAACCTCAATTGCCAGTTATCCGGCCGAAGTTCTCACACGTCAAGCCCCACCCGAGTGGGGTGCGCGACTTCGGCGCGGATAGGCGGTCAACGGTTGATATTTCGGCAGCCACTGGCCTCGGGGCCAGCAATCAGGCGGTGGCTTGCTGATGGGATCGTCCGGATTTTGACGATCTCTGCCGACGCGAGCTGTCAGGTCGACGTGATGTCCGCCGCTCATCAGAATGAGCAGGCCGGGCTTTAGCGCGGGCGCCGCGCACGGGCGTCGTGTCTGCTGCCAATCCCGTATCGCTCCGGCGATCCTCGGCAGCGATCGACTGCCGGGTCAACCGCTCGATGCTGCGCAGAAGGCTGCGCTCGGCGACGTCGCATAGAGAGATGGCGCTCCCCGAGGCGCCTGCGCGCGCCGTGCGGCCGATGCGGTGGACGTAGTCCTCGGGCACGTCCGGCAGCTCGTAGTTGACGACGTGTGAGACGCCATCAACGTCGATGCCTCGTGCGGCGATATCCGTTGCAACGAGCACGCTGATCTTGGCTTTCCGGAAGGCATCGAGGGCCAGCTCGCGTTGCTTTTGACTCTTGTTGCCGTGAATGGCGGCCACGCGGATGCCGGTCTCCTCGAGGTGCTTGGCAACGCGATCGGCACCTCGCTTGGTGCGGGTGAAAACGAGCGTGCGCGACATGCCGGGATCGGAAAGGAGCTCAGCGAGCAGGGCGCGCTTCCTCTGGCTTTCAATGTGGATCACGCGTTGGCTGACGCGCTCGGCCGTCGACGCGACCGGCGTCACCGCGACCTTCACGGGATTGCGGAGAAACGCGCCGGCCAGGGCGTCGATCTCCTGGGGCATGGTTGCTGAGAACAGGAGAGTTTGCCGCTGAGCCGGCAGGTGCGAAACGATCTGACGGATCGGCTTGACGAACCCCATGTCCAGCATGCGGTCGGCTTCGTCGAGCACCAGAACTTCGGTGCCCTTCAGATCGATGGCTCGCGCCGCGATGTGGTCGAGCAATCGGCCCGGTGTGGCAATGAGAATGTCGACACCGGTCGCGAGCGCCTGGATTTGCGGCCGGTGGCCGACGCCGCCGAACACGACCGCTACGGAGAGGCGTAGATGGCGCCCGTAGGTCTTGAAGCTGTCGGCGATCTGCGAGGCGAGCTCGCGTGTCGGCGTGAGCACGAGGACGCGACAGCTCTTGCGAGCGGCTGGCCGGCGGGTGTCTACAAGCCGATGCAGGATTGGCAGCGCGAAAGCGGCAGTCTTGCCGGTTCCCGTCTGCGCGATGCCGAGTAGGTCGGAGCCTGCCAGCACTGCCGGGATGGCTTTCTCCTGGATGGGTGTGGGGGTCGTGTAGCCTTCGCCCGCAAGCGCCTTCAGGATGGGCGCGGCGAGGCCGAGTTCGGAAAATTGGGTCACTAAGAATGCTTTCTCATACGGCCGGGCTCCAGCGGCCGACGGCGCGCGTCGGTTGGATCAAGGGCACGGCCTCGTTCGGAGACGCCCCGCGTGGCCTGGGCTGTCGGATGGGAAGTTCTCAGGGCGCTCAACAGGGGAACGCGTTGCGGTTTTGGCCTGAGCCAGAAAACCGGAAAATGTTCCTTCACGCGGCTGGAGCGCCGGAAACCGCTCGACGAGCGGTGGACCTCAGATGGCATGCTGCGGTGCAAAAGTCAAAGCCTTTCGCCGCAAACGGGGAAAGGACCGCAGGCTGGTGTGGTCATCGGATCACTGGCGCTTCGTGATGGCGCGCTCGGTTGCCTCTTCCTTAGTTCTATTTCGACGGGCGGCTGGTACGGTCTGGTACGCTAGGGCCAGTTTACAAATCGGCCTGCACTTCGACCTGGGTCTTCCTGAGCAATGGTTTGCCGAAATGAGCTTTGGCCCGCCTCCCGATACTCGTCATCCAATACCGCACGTGACCCGAACGGTTTTTCTGAAATCGGTTGTGCAGAATCCCGCGATCATTGTCGGCGAATATACCTATTACGATGATCCTGATGATCCCATGGGTTTCGAACGCAATGTGCTCTACCATTTCGACTTCGAAAGCGACCGACTGATCATCGGACGGTTCTGCCAGATCGGAGCCGGCGTGCGTTTCATAATGAATGGCGGCAACCATCGCGTTTCGGGTTTCTCGACCTATCCGTTCGCCGTCTTCGGTCAAGGCTGGTCAGGGAAGTTTACGGGCGAATTGGATTTTCCGCACAAGGGCGACACGGTTGTAGGAAACGATGTCTGGCTAGGTTACGACGCGCTCATCATGCCAGGGGTAAAGATCGGCGACGGCGCGATCATCGCAACACGCGCTGTGGTCGTCGAGGACGTCCCGCCTTACGCCGTGGTCGCGGGAAACCCAGCCCGCATCGTAAAGATGCGTTTCGACGACGCTACGATCGAAAAGCTGCTGCACATCCGCTGGTGGGACTGGGATATCGAGAAGATCACGCGAAACATCCCGGCCATCTGTGGCGTGAATATCGACGTGCTTGAGACTGCCCAGTAGGCTCCCCAAAAGCGCGCTGGCGGGTCTTTCGCGTTAATCGCCCTATTGCGCGGGCGCAGCGCGTCGAAGCAGGGCGCGGATATAGGGCAGCACGACCGGCAGGATCAGGAGGAGGCAAGCCAGCACCATCAGGGTCGCCACGAGAGAGTTCGACCAGAAGATGCTGAGCGAGCCCTTCGACATGATCAGGGACTGCCGGAATGTGTCCTCGGCCTTGTCGCCAATGACCATGGCGAGGACGAGCGGCGCGATCGGGTAATCGAGCTTTTTGAAGGCGTATCCAACCGCTCCGAAAACTAGCAGAAGCCACAAGTCGAATTCCCTGTTGCCGACGGTATACGCGCCCACCAGGCATACCACGACGATCGCCGGTCCCATGATCGAGAACGGGATGCGCAGAATGGCGGCGAAGAACGGGACGGTCGAAAGCACAAGAATGACGGCAACAACGTTGCCGAGATACATGCTCGCGATGAGGCCCCAGACGAAATCGGGCCGTTCGATGAACAGCATCGGGCCGGGATTGAGCCCCCAAATCATCAGTCCGCCAAGCATGACCGCCGCTGTGGCGGAGCCGGGGACGCCAAGGGCCAGCATCGGCAGCATGGCGCTCGTGCCCGCGGCGTGGTCGGCCGTTTCGGGAGAAATGATACCTTCCGGCTCGCCTTTGCCGAAATTTTCCCGCCTGCGCGAAAAGCGCTTCGCCAGACCGTAGCTCATGAAGGAGGCGGCGGTGGGCCCGCCAGGCGTAATGCCCATCCAGCAGCCCACGAGACCGCTGCGCAGCAAGGCGACCCAATAGCGTGGCATTTGCGCGGCCGTCTTCAGGACCTGCCATAGGGAGATCCGCGCGCGAAGGCCCTCGAGCCGGAGGCCGTCCTCAATGGTGATGATGAGTTCGCCAAGGCCGAAAAGCCCGATGACCGCGACGAGGAAGCTGATTCCGGCGATCAGTTGGTCGAAGCCGTAGGTGAGGCGAAGATTCCCCGAAACAGAATCCATGCCCGCGGCTGCCAACGCAAATCCGGTGCCTATGGCGACAATTGTCTTGAGCGGATTGGCGCCGCCGAGGCCGACGAAACTCGCGAATGCGAGGAAATAAACCGCAAAATATTCCGCCGGGCTGAATTGCATCGCGAAGCGCGCCACCCAGCCGGAGAGGAGCGTGATGATAATGACGCCCAGAAGCGCGCCGAAGCCGGCGGAAAGGAAGGCGTAGCTTAAAGCCTCCGTGGCGTGCCCCTTCTTTGCCAGCGGATAGCCGTCAAATGTGGTGGCGACCGAAGATGGCTCTCCGGGAATGTTGAAGAGAATGGAAGTGGTCGATCCGCCGAACAGCGCACCCCAGTACATGCTGGTGAGCAGAATGATCGCCGCGACAGGATCCATGGTGAACGTCAGCGGCAGGAGAAGAGAAACGCCGTTGGGGGCGCCGAGGCCGGGCAATACGCCGACGAGAATCCCGAGCAGCACGCCAATCATCATGAGGATGATGTGGTGCGCTGTCAGCGCGACGCTGAATCCGTGAAGGAGAGACGCCAAGCCTTCCATTGATCTTCTCTCAGAGGCCTAATGCGTTCTCAAGCGGCCCTTTGAGCAAAGGCGTCTTGAAACCGATTTCCAGGACCACATACATGAAAACGGCCATGCCAATTCCGACCAGAGCCGCCATGTAGATGCGATAGCCGCCCTGAACCGTCATGGTGAAGAACAGGTAGAGCGCCATCGAAACGTACAGGCCGAGCCACGGCGAAACCACGACCAGCGCGATAATGGGCAGGGTGAACGATGCCACCGCCCGCAGCTGCTCGGCCGTAAGGAAAGCCTCGCCAGATGATCTCTTCTGCACGAGGGTCTGAATGATGATGCCGAGGCCTGCCGCTGTGATCAGCAGGCCGATGTAGAACGGAAACGCTCCGGGCTCGGGACCAGATGGACTCCAGCCGATACCGAATTCCAGGGCACCAAGCGTAACGGTGAGGCCGAACACCGTGGCGATGACGGCCGTCACCAGTTCTGCTCCGAAGCGTGAGATCATCGTTCTTTCAGAGAGCAATCAGAAAGGAAAGGTTCAAGCTGGTCATTTGACCACCCAACCCTCTCTTTCGAAGACTTTCTTGTTCTTGTCCTCGTCCTCAGCGATGAAGTTGGTCAATTCCTCGCCCGTCATGAAACGCGCCGTCTGCACTGTCCGCGTGACATATTCCTTCCATTCGGGCGTTTCGCTGACCTTCTTCAGGACATCGACATAGAAGGCGACGACTTCCGCAGGCACATTGGCCGGGAGCCACACCGTACGCGGCATCTGGAAGCGGTCGATCGGAATGCCCTCATCCTTGCAGAGCGGGATATCCGACCAGCCCATGTTCTCATAGACCTTCGGCCCCTCGGGCAGGCGCTCGGAGCTGAAGACGCAAAGCGGGCGGACCTGGCCAGCTTTCCACTGCCCGATGTTTTCGTTCGGGTTGTTGGTGTTGGAGTCGATGTGGCCGCCAGCCAGCTGGACCGCGGCAGCACCGCCACCGTTGAACGGCACGTAGATGAACTTAACGCCGGCAGCGTGCTCGATCATGCTCACCAGCGTCTGATCGGTGTCCTTGGACTGGCTGCCGCCCATTTTGAAGGTTTCAGGCTTTGCTTTGACGGTCGCGATATAATCCTTGGCCGTCTTGAATTCCGAATTGGCGTTCACCCACAGCAGGAATTCGTCCAACGCCATCGCGGCAACGGGCGTCAGGGTCGAACGATCAAAGCCCACTTTGGCGACATAGGGCAGAAGATAAGCGTTGTTGGTGCCGAAAATGACCTTGTGTGGATCGCCTGCCGCGCCGCGCGCGTAGACGTAGCCCTCAGCACCGCTGCCGCCGCCTTTGTTCGTCACGATGATCGGCTGATCGATCAGGTTGTGCTTCGTGATCGCCGATTGCACAACACGGGCGAAGTTATCGGTGCCGCCACCGGCCCCGGATGTGACCACGAACTCAATCGGTTTCGATGGTTTCCACGCCTGCGCCGCCGATGCACCGAATGTCAATGCTGCAGCGGCGAGAACGCCGAACAGTTTACTGACCTTACACATTTTGAAGTACCTTCCTCCTTGAACCATTTCACCCAACGATCCTCTTTTTCTGCTTTTTGGTCTTCATAAGCAGTTTTAAGAGGCCATTGTCCTGCGCGAAGCCATTTCTATTGCGAGCAGCAGAGCGGTGCGGCTTGCGCCGATATTCGCAATTCCCTTGCCCGCGATATCGTAGGCCGTTCCATGGGCGGGCGTGCAAATCGGGAACGGGAAGCCGCCAATAAGGGTCACGCCGCGGTCGAAGCCCATGAGCTTCATCGCGATCTGGCCCTGGTCGTGATACATCGTGAGCACGGCGTCGAAATCGCCATTCTTGGCGCGCAAAAACACCGTGTCTGAAGGGTAGGGGCCTTTTACCGCAAAACCCTGCGCCTGCGCTTTTTCGACGGCAGGCCCGATAACGTCGATTTCTTCCCGCCCGAAATTGCCGCCGTCTCCCGCATGCGGATTGAGCCCGGCGACAGCAATGCGCGGCTGTTCGAAACCTGCCTGGCGCAAGCAGGTGTGAGCCAGCGTCAGCGAGCGCAGAATGCGCTCCTCCGTAATCGCGTCGGCCACTTTGCGCAGCGGAATGTGCGAAGTGACCCGCGCATTCCAGAGCTTGCCCAGGATGTTGAATTCGCTCGCCTGCGCATCTCTGCCAAGCGCGTCGCGAACGAAGCGAATCTCATCGTCGTAATTGGGGTACGCCAGCCGCATCGCGGCCTTGTTGAATGGGGTGAAGAAAACGGCCCCGGCTTTTCCAGCCGCCGCGAATTGCAGCGCACGGCGAAAGTTTTCGGTCGCAAACTTACCACCAGCCAGCGTTGCTGTGCTCGGAACGACATCGGCCGGATCAAGGTGTTGGAGATCCACGAAAATCGGCCGGTCGGCGTCCGCCGGAACGTCGTCTTCCGACGAGACGACCTTCACATCGGGATCCACCTTCGCGACAGCAGCTCCTGCGTCGAGTATCCGCTTATCGCCGAAAACGACGAATTTCGCCTTGGGGCGAATTTCGGGGTCGGCAAGGAGCTTTGCACTCAACTCAGGGCTGATCCCTGCAGGGTCCCCCATTGCAAAAGCGATAACGGGCAAACCACCCTGCAAGCCGGAATCCATCAGCGTTTCCATCATTCCAACAATCCTCGCGCGAGTATAGCGTTGGGGTCTTGCGGTTCAAGCATTTTGTATGCAGCATGCAACGTGCAACGCGAAGGGAGCGTGCAACTTCCGTTCGGATGGAGAGACGCTTGACCGGAGAGTCGCGTAGTGCAGCAACGTCAGAACCTTCCCAAGACTTGGGAGACGTGCCGCCGATTGCGCGGAGGACGCTGCACGACGAGGTCGTCGACCGGCTGAGAGACCTCATCATCGAGGGACGGCTGGCTCCAGGCACGCGCATCAACGAAGTCCAGGTCGGCGCCATGCTCGGCGTCTCACGCACGCCGCTGCGCGAGGCGATCAAGACGCTCGCCCGCGAGGGGCTCGTTGAGAATGTGCCGTCACGGGGCGCCGTGGTGCGCCGGTTCAGCGAGCACGATGTTGCTCAAATCCTCGAGGTCCTGAAGGCGCTGGAGCAACTCGCGGCACGGCTGGCGTGCGCGCATGCAGAGGACAAAACCATCGCAGAAATTGCGGAGCTGCACCGGCGGATGATGGGCTTATACCAGCGGCGCCAGCGCCTCGAGTATTTCAAGCTCAATCAGGCGATCCATACGGCAATAGTGAAAGCATCCGGGAACGGGGCGCTTGCAGAAATGCACGGCCTTTTGCAAGCGCGGATCAGGCGTGTTCGTTATCTCGGTCACGAAACCCCAACCCAGTGGGCCGAGGCCGTTGCGGAGCACGAGGAGATGATTGCCGCCCTGATAAAGCGAGACGGTGAGGCTCTCGCCGAGGTCATGGGGCGGCACCTCGACGCGACATTGGTCCGGGTTCGCAAAGCTCTCTGATGTTATCTCAAGGGGGCCTCTGACGTGGCTTCCTTCGCACTCGCCAGTAAATAGAAAAGGCGCCCCGTAGAAAACCGAAGCGCCTCAAGAAAAGGACCGAGAACGCGATCAACTGCTCTCGATAAGTTCCGCACGCCGCTTAAGGAGCGAGCCAGCCTTGGCATTGGTGATTTTGTATTCCCAGCCCTTGGTCCGATTGCGGATTTTCTCGGCCATTTCCTTGGCGTCACCTTCGCCTGTCCCGGCTATGGAGAGCCAATAGTCGTCTCCGTCCTTTCGAAGCCAGTAGGTGACCTCCAATCCCTGCTCGGTCTTGAACGAGACGGTGCTCACGTCACCTGACGGCGGAGCATCGAGTTTCCGCACGTCATCCACATCGATCCGCGAAGCGGCGCGCAGAATGCCATCAGCTGCCGTCGTGTCCTTGAGCTTCGCATCTTCAGGCAGCCCCACGAACTTCGTCTTAGTCTTGTCGGAGGCGTCCCGTTCGATCTTGAGGAGGTCTTCCTTGGGAATGTGGATAGTGAGCGACTGGATTTTTTCGCTCTCGGTTTCGAGGAGCGTTGGCTCGATCCAGTACCGGACCTCGGCGCGCACGTCGATTTCCGCATTGGCGAGCCAAGTCTGCGCATCGCCGGCCTTACGCACATAAGTGCCGCTCTTGCCCGAGCCGAACGCCTCCCAGCGGCGCTTGCCGAGCACAAGATCAGCGATGGTGTTGCCGGAGCCGTCGAGGAGCTTCAGCGCGCGGGATTTGGCGTCCTTGCTCGACGGGTCCTCCAGCTCGAGTAGCGCGTGGCGGTCCGGCATGCGCGTCTTAGCTTCGATCAGCTCCGCCTGCGCCAGCTTCACCAGAAGTGCGCGCACTTTGTCAGGATCAGCCGGATAACCGTCCCGCTCCTTGATCGTCCACTGGCCGTTGGCATTGCTTTCCAGGGTTAGAGTGTTTCCTTCATGGGTGACGACGAGGCTGCGGACATCCGCCCCGCCCGAGGCGAGCGTCGGCACCAGTTTCTCGCCGACGACACGGCCCTGATCCCATTGGTTATGCGTCGTATAGACGGCCACTGCGGCAGCGCTGGAGGCGACAGCAGCCAATGCGATCATCACGAACGTCTTGGGTTTCATGTGGTGATCTCCAGGCGAAAGCTGTTGTCCTCAACCCCTGCGCCGGCGGCGGATAATGGCCCAGCCGACGGCGCCGGCTCCGAGCAGCAGAGGCACTGCCCCGATGTTCGCGAACTTGAGCCATGCATCGAGGCGATCGATGTCTTCGCGCAGGGCGCGCTTCACCTCGCGCAACTCGCGGCGCACGGTCAGCATTTCCCCGCGGAACCGCTCGATGGCTTCGCGCTCCTTGTCGGTGAGGATGACGGCTTCGCCTTCGCCCACCTTCTCTAGTCTGGCGAGCTGGTCCTGAAGCTCCTTGAGCTTCGTGGTCAGCGCCTGTTCCTTTTCGCGATAGCGGCGCTCGGCATCGCGGCGAATGTCGGCCACCAGCTCGAACGGCCGGTCGACCACACCGCGGCCGCGCAATGAAAGCAGCGCTTCGGAGCCGGAAAGGTTCTCGAGGGCGTTCACAACCAACGCCGAGTTGTGCGCATGGGGCACAGCGATCTGCTGGCCGAGGAATTCACGCACATCGACCCAGAACTGATCGCTCAGCAGGTCGGTGTCCGCGACGAGCAGCACGTTGATGTTGCCCTCGCCCCGATGTGCGGTTTTCTCTTTCTCTGCGTCTGCCTTGCTCGCGTCCGACGCCGTGTTCGATTGAGAGCTCTCGTCCTTGTCGGTCTTCTCCGGCTTTGGCCGGCCGTCGGGATACGCGCTCTTCACCTCTCCCGAAACCCGCGCCGCGACGACCAGCGGCTTGCCGCCGGGCTTGTATTCGCGGAGCAGGGCGACAGCATCCGGCATCGGGGAGATCTTCTCGGTCGGGATGCTCATCGCCTCGGTGCTCGACTGCATAACGGGCGTGAGGTTGGTCGTGGCCCCCTCAACGGCGCTCAAGAATCCGACGGACGCCAGGTTGAGGCGCTCGATCCCGGCGGAAAGTACGTCTCCTTGATCCAGATTGCGGCTGTCGAAGCCGAGCCAGGCGACATATTCCGTGACGACGTTATTGACCCCGCCGCCGAATTGAACGCGCCGCGCATGCTCGACGTCGCCGGCGATCTGCTTCCCATCGAAGCTGACGCCCCAGGCGGTGAGCAGCTTGCCGAACTCATCGAAGTTCGGCGCGGCCGACATGGCCATCGGCGTAAGGGGCCTCAGCGTCTCCGGAACGGGATCGACGAACGCCAGCACCCGGCCGCCTTTCAGCGCGAACTGGTCGATGGCGTAGGTCGTTTCCGCTGAGAGCCCGTCAGGCTGCACGACCATCAGCACGTCGACGTCTTCAGGAATTTCCGTGAACTCTTTTCCGAGCGTCTTCACCTCGAAGACATCGCGGATCTGCTGCATCACCATCTGCGGCGGCAGCGGCTGGTGCATGCCCATCGTGGGATCGAGACCGCCATCGACCGGCAGCGTCGAAATCAACCCGATGACCGGCTTTTTCGGGTGCGCGAGAGCGTAGATGAGCTTGGTGACGTCATACTCGATGAACCGCTCGCGCTCTGGCGCGAAGAAACCGATGGTTTCCTCGTTGTCTGTCGAGTTGGCCCCGACCATACCGAAGTAGCCCAGATCGCCCTCGGGGTTCAGCCGAATGCCGCGCAGACCGGCGGCGACGGCGCGGTCCTCAGCGTCGGAGAACGGCTCGGGGTCGATATAGGAGATTTGCAGTTTGTTGCCCGAGATGGAGCGGTACTGCTCCAGCAGGGTGCGGACGCGCTCGAAGTTCTTCGCAAACGAGGGCGCGGCTTCGCCGAGCTTGTTCGAGTAGTAGACTCGAATATCGATCGGCTCGTCGATGGACTGCAGCGCTTTCCGGGTGCCTTCCGAAATCGTGTAAAGGCCCTCTTTGGTGAAATCGGCCTTTACCGAACGCAGCGTCGTCGCGCTGATGAGATTGATGGCGAGGAATGCGACGCCCGCGAGTGTCAGGCCGGTCCACGCCAGGGTGTGCCGCGGCAGCCGGGAAACCCACTGTGCCGCTCGTTCGATAGGTGATGTGAATTTTGAGCTCATGGCGCGCTTTCTCCCTTCAAGCGGCCTTCTTCTGATCAACGACAATGCGGTTCGCGAACAGGGCGAACCCAATCAGAGATAGGTAGAAGATCAGAGCTGGCAGGCTGATGATCCCTTTCGAGAAGTCCTCGAAATGGGAAAGGAAGCTGAGGCTCTGAATTGCAGCGATGACGAATTGGGGCGCCCACACGCGGAAGGCATTGAGCACCAGTTCCATGCCGCTCATCAGCAGCAGGAAGCACACCGCGGCTGCGACGATGAAGGCGATGACCTGGTTTTTCGTCAGCGCCGATATGCAGGAACCGATAGCGAGAAAGGCGCCTGCCGTCAGAAAGCTGCCGATGTAGCTCGCAAGAATGACGCCGTTATCCGGCGATCCCAGCAGATTGACGGTCGCCCACATCGGAAACGTCAGTACCAGCGCTACGCCGATGACGGCCCAGGCGGCCAGATATTTGCCCACGATCGCCTCGCCGGGCGATAGCGGGAGCGTCATCAACAGTTCGATGGTGCCCGTCTTGCGCTCTTCCGCCCACAACCGCATGGCAATTGCGGGCACGAGGAGGAGGAAAAGCCACGGATGGTAGACGAAGAAGCTCGTCAGATCGGCCTGATTGCGGTCGAAGAAGTTGCCGACGTAGAACGCGAATGCGCCCGTCAGCGCCACGAAAATGATGAGAAACACGAGCGCCAGCGGCGTTGCGAAATAGGCGCCAAATTCGCGTTTCGTGATGATCCAGGTGCGCTTCAGACTCTCAAGCATGGCCGCCCCCCTGATCTGACGTCGTGATCTGCCGGAACACGTCGTCGAGCTTGCCGCGCTCGACGTAGATTTCCTCGACGGCAATCGCCGACTCGCGGATGGCTCGCGTCACCTCGGCGGCTATGGACATGCCGTTCTTCGGCAGCGCTCGGAGCTGCAAGTGGCCATTCGCCTTACCGACCGTCTCGATGGTCTCGATGGACGAGAAGCGCTGCAGCGCTTGCACCACGCTCTCGGCGTGATCGGTCGCGACGCGGATCGCCACGGCGCCATGGTAAGGCGCGCGCTGCCGAAGATCCTCGGCCGTGCCATCAGCGACGATGCGCCCTTTGTCGATGACGACCGCGCGGCTGCAAACCGCTTCGACTTCTTCGAGTATATGCGTCGAAACGATAATGGCCTTGTCCTTGGCCATATCGCGGATCAGCTCGCGCACCTGATGTTTTTGATTGGGATCGAGCCCATCGGTCGGCTCGTCCATGATGAGGACCTGCGGGTCGTGCAGGATCGCCTGCGCGATCCCGACACGGCGCTTGAAGCCTTTCGAGAGCGTTTCGATGCTCTGGTGTAGGACGGAGTGCAGGCCGGTCTTATCGACGGCGGCATCGACGCGACGCTGAGCGTCCGAACCGCGGAAACCCCGTACGGCCGCGATGAAGCGCAAAAATCCGGCGGGAGTCATCTCCGCGTAGGCGGGGGCTCCTTCCGGGAGGTAACCGAGGCGAGCTTTGGCGGCGAGCGGCTGCTCCTGCACGTCGTATCCGGCAATGCGAGCTGTGCCGGAATCCGGCTCGAGAAAGCCGGTAATCATTTTCATGGTCGTGGATTTTCCGGCTCCGTTGGGGCCGAGAAACCCGAGGACCTCGCCCGGCACTACGGTCAGCGAAATGCCGTGGACCGCTTTGATGTTGCCGAAGCTCTTCTTCAATGCATCGGCTTCTATCAATGCAGGCATGCGCCCTCCCTTGTGGCCTAGAGTTGCGCGCGAAGGTGATTGGATTTCGGTGAATACTCCACTGAAACCAATTTCGATTTCAACCCCGCAAAGCTGATGGGGCGGCCTCATCAGCTCCTTAACGAAAAGGGCACGCGCTCAATGCGCGTGCCCTCGTGTTTGACCATCAGAAGTCCATGCCGCCACCCGGCATGGCCGGAGCCGCAGATTGTTTCTTAGGCTTCTCGGCGATCATGGCTTCCGTCGTGATCAGCAGGCCTGCAACGGAAGCGGCGTCCTGCAGGGCCGTACGGACCACCTTCGTGGGATCGATGATGCCCTTCGCGACGAGATCACCGTACTCGCCGGTCTGGGCGTCATAGCCCCAGTTATACGTGTTGTTGTCGAGGATCTTGCCGACGATGATCGAGCCATCCTCGCCAGCGTTCTGCGCGATCTGGCGCGCCGGCGCCTGGATTGCCCGGCGGATGATGTTGATACCTGTCTTCTGATCCTCGTTGGCCGGGTTCAGGCCATCGAGCGCTTTCAGCGACCGCAGCAGGGCAACACCGCCACCCGGAACGATGCCTTCCTCGACGGCCGCGCGGGTCGCATGGAGGGCGTCGTCGACGCGGTCCTTGCGCTCCTTAACCTCGACCTCGGTCGCACCGCCGACTTTGATCACCGCAACGCCGCCGGCCAGCTTCGCCAGACGCTCCTGCAGCTTTTCGCGGTCATAGTCGGAGGTGGTCACCTCGATCTGCTGCTTGATCTGATTGATACGGGCGTCGATGTTTTCCTTTTTGCCGGCGCCGTCGACGATGGTGGTGTTGTCCTTGTCGATGGTGACGCGCTTGGCGCGGCCGAGATCCTTGAGG
>Ga0180216_1001812_pt1 | contig 18471 bp, 13 predicted proteins | sample eDN3rd37CBELigMG_FD_128879 | JGI IMG/M metagenome (GOLD analysis project Ga0180216, IMG submission 128879) | Enriched Miracle-Growth compost microbial communities from Emeryville, California, USA - eDNA 3rd pass 37_C BE-Lig MG (version 2)... ...
GACGCCGACGTGCTGCTGGAGGTCGAGGACTGGGTCCGCGAGTCGCTGATCGAGTCCATGGACCACGAGGACCTGATCGCCGCGACCGAGACCATGGACGCGGACGAGATCGCGGACATCGCCTCGGATCTGCCGCCGGACGTCATCGCCGAGGTCCAGAAGGGCCTGACCGAGGCCGAGCGCGCCCAGCTCATCGAGGCCATGGGCTATCCCGAGGGCACCGTCGGCGCCATCATGGATTTCGAGATGGTGCGCGTGCGCGAGGACGTGACGCTCGAGGTGGTGCTGCGCTACCTGCGCCGCCTGCACGAGCTGCCCGACCACACCGACCAGGTGTTCGTCGTCGACCGCCTGGACCGCCTGCGCGGCACCCTCTACCTGTCCAAGCTATTGGTCAGCGAGCCGGACGCCCTGGTGGCCGACGTGATGAAGACCGACTTCCTGAGCCTCAACCCCCTGGACTCGGACACCGACGCCGCCAGCGCCTTCGAGCGCTACGACCTGGTGTCCGCGCCGGTGGTCGACGACCAGGGCCGCCTGATCGGCCGGGTGACCATCGCCGAGGTGGTCGACGTGCTGCAGGAGGACTCGCACGAGCAGGAACTCTCGCGCGCCGGCCTGCAGGAGGAGGACATCTTCGCCCCCGTGCTCAGCGCCCTGCGCAATCGCGCGCCCTGGCTGCTGGTCAACCTGTGCACCGCCTCCATCGCCTCGCTGGTCGCCTCGCGCTTCGAGGACACGGTCAGCCACATCGTGATCCTCGCCTTCCTGATGTCGATCGTCGCCGGCATCGGCGGCAACTCGGGAAACCAGACCATGACCATGATCATCCGCGCCATGGCCACGGGCCGGGTGACCGGCGCCAACATCTGGCAACTCGTCAAGCGTGAGCTGCAAGTGACCTTCCTGGTGGGCGCCTGCGGCAGCCTCGTGGCGGCCACCTTCGCCTGGGTGATCTCGGATTCCTACGCCGTCGCCGGCGTCATGATGGCCGCCATGGTCGGCAACATGCTGATCGGCGCCGCGCTCGGCGTACTCATCCCCCTGCTGCGCGACCGCTTCGGCAAGGACCCGGCCGTAGGGTCCTCGGTGCTGCTGACCTTCGCCACGGACTCCCTGGGCTTTTTCCTGTTCCTGGGGCTGGCGACGATCTTTCTGCTGTGAGGACTTCCTGGTTCAGGCACTGCCTGCTCTGAGGGCTGTAGACCCCCCTTGGAAGATTCGGCGTTTGTCATTGGGTGAAAGCGTTATTGCTCGCGCACGGCGGGGATCAGGCTGACGCAGCGCTTGCCCCGCCCGGTCCCGGCGCAGCCGGGACCGGGCGATGAGCGCGCCGGGCGGGAGCGCATCCAGGCCGGCGCAAGAGCAAACTGCCTCAAACGCGAGCCTCAACGCCAGGCGCCCAAAAGAAAACGGGGGCCGCAGCCCCCGTCGTCCAAGCAGAATCAAGACATCAAGCCAGGCGCCCGTGGCAGTGCTTGTACTTCTTTCCACTGCCGCATGGGCAGGGGTCATTGCGTCCCACCTTGGGCACACCGCCCATGCCTGCCGCGCCCGCGGCCGCGCGGCGGCCTTGTGCGCCGGTTGCCGCCGGCGGCTGGTCCAGTCCCGGATCCTCGCCGCGCAGCGCCGCGTCGTAGTCCGCGTGGTGATAGCGCACATTCTCGAGCGCCGGGGATTCGGGCTCCTCGACCTCCACCTGCTCGGGCGACTGGATGCGCACCGTCATCAGCACCCGGATCGTCTCATTGCGGATCCGGTCGAGCATGTCCGAAAACAGCGCGAACGCCTCGCGCTTGTAGGCCTGCTTGGGATCCTGCTGGGCATACCCGCGCAAATGGATGCCCTGGCGCAAATGATCCAGCGACGCCAGGTGGGCGCGCCAGTTCGAATCCAGGGACTGCAGCAGCACCGAACGCTCGAAGGGCTCCCAGCCCTCGCGGCCGACCAGCTCGACCTTGGCCTCGTAGAGCCGGCGCGCCTCGGCCAGGACCCGCTCGAGCAGGTCCTCGTCGGTCAGGTCGGGCTCTTTTTCCAGCATCTCGGTCAGCGGCAGCTCGATCCCCCAGTCCGATTCCAGCGTCGATTGCAGGCCGGGGACGTCCCATTGCTCCTCCATGGTCTGCTCGGGAATGCTGCGCCGGAACACCGCGGTGATCTCGGCATCCCGCAGGTGCGCGATGGTATCGGCCACCGAACTCGCCTCCAGGACCTCGTTGCGCTGGGCGTAGAGCACCTTGCGCTGGTCGTTGGCGACGTCGTCGTATTCCAGGAGCTGCTTGCGGATGTCGAAGTTGCGGGCCTCGACCTTGCGCTGGGCGGACTCGATCGAGCGCGACACCATGCGCGCCTCGATGGGCTCGCCCTCGGGCAGCTTGAGGCGCTCCATGATGGCGCGCACCCGGTCGCCGGCAAAGATCCGCATCAGCGAATCGTCCAGCGAGAGATAGAAGCGCGACGAGCCCGGGTCGCCCTGGCGGCCGGCGCGGCCGCGCAACTGATTGTCGATCCGGCGCGACTCGTGGCGTTCGGTGCCGATGATGCGCAGCCCCCCCGCCTTTTTCACCGCCTCGTTGGCCGGCGCCCATTCGCTGCGGATGGTGGCGATGCGGGCCTCTTTCTCGTCGGGCGCCAGATCGGGATTGGCGCGCACCAGGTCGACCTGCTTTTCGACGCTGCCGCCCAGCACGATGTCGGTGCCGCGGCCCGCCATGTTGGTGGCGATGGTGATGTGGCCGGGCTTGCCCGCCTCGGCGACGATCTCGGCCTCGCGGGCGTGCTGCTTGGCGTTGAGGACCTCATGGGGCAGGCCCTCCTTGCGCAGCGCGGCGGACAGGCGCTCGGAATTCTCGATGCTCGTCGTGCCCACCAGCACCGGCTGGCCGCGCTTGTGGCAATCCACGATGTCGGCCAGGATCGCCTGGTATTTCTCGGCATCGGTCTTGAACACCTGGTCGTTCTGGTCGTCGCGCACCATCGGACGGTTGGTGGGGATGATGACCGTCTCGAGGCCGTAGATCTCCTGGAACTCGTAGGCCTCGGTATCGGCCGTGCCCGTCATGCCCGCGAGCTTTTCATACATGCGGAAGTAGTTCTGGAACGTGATCGAGGCCAGGGTCTGGTTCTCGTTCTGGATCCGCACGCCCTCCTTGGCCTCGACCGCCTGGTGCAGGCCCTCGGACCAGCGCCGGCCGACCATCAGCCGGCCCGTGAACTCGTCGACGATCACGACCTCGCCGTTCTGGACGACGTACTGCTGGTCGCGAAAGAACAGATTGTGCGCGCGCAGCGCCACGATGAGGTGGTGGATCAGCGAGATGTGCCGCGGGTCGTACAGGGACTCGCCCTCGGGCAGGATGCCCTGGCGCACCATGATCTGCTCGGCCTTGACCTGGCCGGCCTCGGACAGATGCACCTGCTGGGCCTTTTCGTCGACCCAGAAATCGCCCTCGGGCTCGGGCTCGTGGGGCTTGGGCTCCTCGGTCATGCGCGTGAGCAGCGGCGGGATCGCGTTCATGCGCACGTAGAGCTCGGTATTGTCCTCGGCCTGGCCCGAGATGATCAGCGGCGTGCGCGCCTCGTCGATCAGGATCGAGTCCACCTCGTCGACGATGGCGAACACCAGGCCGCGCTGGCGGCGGTCGCCCGGGCGGAACTCCATGTTGTCGCGCAGGTAGTCGAAGCCGTATTCGTTGTTGGTGCCATAGGTGATGTCGGCGCGGTAGGCGGCGCGCTTTTCCTCGTTTTCCTGCTGGGGCACCACCACGCCCACGCTCATGCCCAGGAAGCCGTAGAGGCGTCCCATCCACTCGGCGTCGCGGCGGGCCAGGTAGTCGTTGACCGTGACGACGTGCACCCCGCGTCCGGTCAGGGCATTGAGATAGACGGCGAGCGTCGCCATCAGGGTCTTGCCCTCGCCCGTGCGCATCTCGGCGATCTTGCCGTTGTGCAGGGCGATCGCCCCGATCAGTTGGACGTCGAAATGGCGCATCCCGAACACCCGCTTGCTGGCCTCGCGCACGACCGCGAAGGCCTCGGGCAGCAGGGAATCGAGCGATTTCCCATCGGCCAGGCGCTGGCGGAATTCATTGGTCTTGGCCTTGAGATCTGCATCGGACAGGCCCGCCATCGACGGCTCGAGCGCATTGATTTGCACGACCTGCTTGCGGTATTGCTTGAGCAAGCGGTCATTGCGGCTGCCTATGATCTTTTTGAGCAAAGAAACCATGTCGTGTCATCGGTGCGGGCCCCGCGGCGATCCCCGGGGCCCGGTTGTGTGGGCACGGCCGCCCGGCGGCTGCCGTAGGTAAACGATGCAGTTTAACGCAGCTCGGAAGCCGTCGCACTGAGGGCCCCCGCGTCCCCCGGCGGGCTGGAGCGGGCCATGCGCAGGCCGGGACCACCCCTCGGGGCCTCCAGGAAAAGGGCCGGGTCCAGGGGATAGCCGCCCATGCGCACCTCGAAATGCAGGTGCGATCCGGTCGAGCGCCCGGTATTGCCCACGCGCGCGATCAACTGGCCCTGGCGGACGATGTCGCCGGGCTTGACCGCGAACGAGGAGGCGTGGGCGTAGCGGGTGCTCAGGCCGTTGCCGTGGTCGATCTCGACCATCTTGCCGTAGCCGCGCACCGTGCCCGCCTTGCGGACGAGGCCGCCCGAGGCGGCGTGGATCGGCGCGCCGCGCGGCGCGATGAAATCCAGGCCCTCGTGCATGGCGTGGCGGCCGCTGACCGGATTGCGGCGCCAGCCGAAGGAGGAGCTGAGGTAGGGATAATCCACCGGCGACAGGGTCGGCAGGCTGGCCTCCAGGCCGGCGCGGCTGGACATCGCGGCGTCGATCAGGACGTAGGCGTCCTCCTGGGCCGCCACGCGGTCGCGCAGCGCATCGATCCGCCGGCCCAGCGCCTCGGCCGTGCCCGGCGCGCCGCCCGCGGAGGCATCGGACGGGATGTCGTCCATCACGGCCGCCGCGCCGGGGGAATCGCCGGCCGCCAGGCCGAGCTCTGGTGCGCTGTAGGACAGGCCCGCGGCATCCGTGACCCGCCGCCGCACGGCGTCCATGGCGATCAGGCGGGCCTGCAGCTCGCCGAGCTTGGTGGCCAGGCCCGCGATGCTGTCGTCGATGAGGGTGGATTCGCGGTCCAGGCGCTGGTCCAGCGCATGCAAGCGCACGGGATCGGGGCTCGCGGCCTGCGCCGCGCCCGCCTGCCAGCAGGCCCCGCCCCAGGCCGCGGCGGCCAGGGCGAGCGCACCGCCCAGGACCTTGAGCGCCCTGGCGTTAGAATGTCCCAGGCGGGACAGGAAAGCATCATTCATCATCACATCAGTCCAGGAATTGATCCGGCATGAGCCAAGGCCCACGAAGCACCCATGGCAGGACGTCCGCGCCCGGCGTGCCGGCGCTGGACTGGCTGGCGGGCGACCAGCGCGGCGCGGGCATCCTCGACACCGCGCGCCGCCTGATGGAGGCCGAGGCCCTGCTCGCGCAGGTGCTGCCCCCCGGCCTGGCGCGCCGCTGCAAGGCGGCCCAGATCGACAGGCGGCGCCTGACGGTGTCGGTGCCCAGCCCGGCGCATGCGGCCCGCCTGCGCCAGCTCGCGCCCACCGTCACGGCCAGGCTGCGCGCCGCGGGATGGCTGGTCGAGGACATTGTCGTACGCATCGACGCCGGATTGGGCCGACCGGCGACGGAACGGCCACCCCGGCAAACCGAGGGGCTGGGCGAGGGCGCGCTGGATGCGTTCGAGGCCTTGCGCCGCTCGCTGCGGCCGGGGCCGCTCGCCGACGCCGTCGGCAGGCTGCTACGCCGCCACCGCGGATGAACGGTCAGGCCAGTTGCCAGTCGCGGGTGAAGGCGGCCGGCGCCGACGGCGACTCGTAGCTGACCAGTTCCCAGGCGTCCTGCCGCGCCAGCAGCGCCCGGACGAGCTGGTTGTTGAGGGCGTGCCCGGACTTGCAGGCGACGTAGCGGGCCACCAGCGGCTTGCCCGCCAAGTACAGGTCGCCGATGGCGTCGAGGATCTTGTGCTTGACGAACTCGTCGGCGTAGCGCAGGCCGTCGGCGTTGAGCACACGGTATTCGTCCATCACGATGGCGTTGTCGAGGCTGCCGCCCCGCGCCAGGCCCATCGAGCGCAGGGTCTCGACCTCGCTGGCGAAGCCGAAGGTGCGCGCGCGCGCGATCGTCTTGACGTAGGAGTCGCGGGCGAAGTCGACCTCGGCCGCATTGGCCGTCGAATCGATGGCGGGATGCCGGAAATCGATGGAGAACGACAGCGCGAAGCCGTCGTAGGGCTCGAGCCGCGCCCATTTCTGGTGCTCGCCCTCACCCTCGCGGACCTCGATGGGCTCGAGCACGCGCAGGAAGCGCTTGGGGGCGGATTGCTCTTGCAGGCCGGCGGAGCGCAGCAGGTAGACGAAGGTGCCGGCGCTGCCGTCCATGATGGGGACTTCCTCGGCGTTCAGGTCCACGTGCAGGTTGTCCACCCCGAGGCCGGCCAGGGCCGACATGAGATGCTCGACCGTCGACACCCGCACGTCGCCTTGCTGCAGCACCGAGGCCATGCGCGTGTCGCCCACGGCGTCGGCGCGCGCGGGCAGGTCCACGACCTGCGGCAGATCGACGCGGTGGAACACGATGCCGGTGTTCGGCTGGGCCGGGCGCAGCGTGAGGTCCACCCGGCGGCCGGAATGCAGGCCGACGCCCTTGGTGGAGATCGCTTGTTTGATGGTGCGCTGAAGGAGCATGGAGGCGGCCGATGAATTGCGGGGAAGGATGGCAAGGCAAGTCCCGTCCATCCGCGTAAACCCGGACATTGTAACCAAGACCCGGATTTACCACTATGTTTTTTTTATTCCTGAAGCACCCGGATGTAACCGTTCCGGGGCGAGGGCGCGCCCGCCCCCAGGGGAAGGGGCGCGCGCGCCGACCGCTGCGATCCGCCGCGGACGACGGACCGATATATGTGAGAGTCGGACCGGGCGAAGGGGCCCGCTCAGTCCGCCTGCTTGCGCAGGAACGCCGGGATGTCGAAGTGGTCCATGCCGGCGGTCTCGAGCGCCCGCACCTGGGCCGAGGCGTTGCTGCGCGGATTGCGCATCACCGAAGGCACGTCGGTATTGGCGAAGCCGCCGGCCAGGGGCAGGTTGTCCGTGCCGGTGCGCTGGGCCTCGACGTTGTTGGACACGAGCTGCGGACGGCTGTTGCCGGCGCCCAGGCCCGTCGCGACCACGGTGACCCGCAGGTTCTCGCCCATGGACTCGTCGTAGGCGGTGCCGAAGATCACCGTCGCATCCTCGGAGGCGTAGCTGCGGATGGTGTCCATGATCTCGCGGGTCTCGCGCATCTTCAGCGTGCGGCTGGCCGTGATGTTGACCAGGATGCCGCGGGCGCCGTGCAGGTCCACGCCTTCGAGCAGCGGGCAGGCGATGGCCCGCTCGGCGGCCACGCGGGCGCGGTCGGCGCCGGCCGCCACCGAGGTCCCCATCATGGCCTGGCCCTGCTCGCCCATGATGGTCTTGACGTCCTCGAAGTCGACGTTGACATTGCCTTCGACGTTGATGATCTCGGCGATGCCGGCGCAGGCGTTGTGCAGGACGTCGTCGGCGGCCTTGAAGCAGTCCTCCTGCGTCGCGTCGTCGTCCATGAGCTCGTAGAGGTTCTCGTTGAGGACCACCACCAGCGAATGCACGTGCTTGGCCAGCTCGCGGATGCCCTCCTCGGCCATCTTCATGCGCTTGGCGCCCTCGAACATGAACGGCTTGGTCACCACGCCCACCGTCAGGATGCCCAGTTCCTTGGCCACTTCGGCCACCACGGGGCCGGCTCCGGTGCCCGTGCCGCCGCCCATGCCGGCGGTGATGAACACCATGTGCGCGCCGGTGAGCGCCGCGCGGATCTCCTCGCGCGCGGTCTCGGCGGCCGCGCGGCCCTGCTCGGGCTTGGCGCCGGCGCCCAGGCCCGTGCGGCCCAGGCGGATCTGCACCGGCGCCTCGCTGGTCGCGAGCGCCTGGGCGTCGGTGTTGGCGCAGATGAAATCCACGCCCTGGACGCCCGAATGGATCATGTGGGCGACGGCGTTGCCGCCCGCCCCCCCGACACCGACGACCTTGATCACGGTGCCATTGCTGCTGGTATCCAGCATTTCAAAGCTCATCATCGCTGACTCCCTCACATATCGAAAAACACTGATGACTTCCCCTGAACTACCACGTGGCCCTAATTCATGAACCACTCTTTCATGCGAGCAAAAACGGACTTGACCGCCCCTTTCTGCTGCGCAACCTTGCGACCGCGGGCGCGCTGCATGCGCGCCTCGGTCAACAATCCCATCACCGTCGAGAAGCGCGGATTGCGCATCACGTCGGACAGGCTGCCGTCGTACATCGGCACGGCGACGCGCACCGGCTTGAGGAACACGTCCTCGGCCAGCTCGACCATGCCGGGCATGAGCGCGGTCCCGCCCGTGAGCACCACGCCCGAGGACAGCAGCTCCTCGTAGCCGGACTCGCGCACCACCTGCTGCACGAAGCCGAACAATTCCTCCATGCGCGGCTCGATCACCGCCCCCAGGGCCTGGCGCTTGACGCTGCGGTTCGGCCGGTCGCCCAGGCCCGGCACCTCGATCATTTCGTCGGCATGGGCCAGCACCTGCTTGGCGATGCCGTGGCGCAGCTTGATCTCCTCGGCGTCGGGCGTGGGCGTGCGCAGCATGGCCGCGATGTCGCTGGTCACCTGGTCGCCGGCGATCGGGATCACCGAGGTGTGGCGGATCGCGCCGCCGGTGTAGATGGCGATGTCGGTCGTCCCGCCGCCAATGTCCACCAGCACCACGCCGAGCTCTTTTTCGTCGACCGTCAGGCACGACAGGCTGGAGGCCAGGGGCTGCAGGATCAGGTCCTGCACCTCGAGGCCGCAGCGGCGCACGCACTTGACGATGTTCTGCGCCGCGCTGACCGCGCCGGTGACGATGTGCACCCGCACCTCGAGGCGCATGCCGCTCATGCCGATGGGCTCGCGGATGTCCTCCTGCCCGTCGACGATGAATTCCTGCGTCAGGACGTGCAGCACCTGCTGGTCGGTCGGGATGTTCACCGCCTTGGCGGTCTCTATGACCCGCGCCACGTCGGTGGCGGTCACCTCCTTGTCCTTGACCGCGACCATGCCGCTGGAATTGAAGCTCGTGATGTGGCTGCCGGCGATCCCGGTGAACACCTCGCGGATCTTGCAGTCGGCCATCAGCTCGGCCTCCTCCAGCGCGCGCTGGATGGAGTTGACGGTGGACTCGATGTTGACCACCACGCCCTTGCGCATGCCCTCGGATTCATGCTGGCCCAGGCCCAGCACCTCGAATCCGCCGTCGGGCAGGATCTCGGCGACGACGGCGGCCACCTTGCTGGTGCCGATATCGAGTGCAACGATCAGGTCTTTGATGTCACGGGTCATGGCTTTCGTGGTCTCGGAGAGGCTTGGGTTTCAGGGGCCAGCGTGATGGCGAAGCCATTGGGATAGCGCAGGTCGGCGCTGGCGATCGCGCGCCCGGCCAGCCGCCGGGACAGGGCCGGCCAGGCCTGCACGAATCGTTCGATGCGCGCGGCGAACGGCAGCGCGCCCGAGCGCCCGTGCGGGTCGGTGGCGTCGGCCGCCGGATCGCGTCCCAGGCGCAGGCGCACGCCGTCCGAGAGCTGGACCTCCCAGGCATAGCGCGGGCTGAGGGTGGCTTCGCGCACCCGCAGGTCCAGGGGCGCGAACCAGCGCGCGATCTCGGCATAGCGCTGCACCACCAGCCGCTCCGAGCTCGCGGGGCCGTTGAGCTGCGGCAGCCGCAGATCGTCGGGCAGCTCGCCCTGGTTCGCCGTGAAGGCCTCTCCCCAGGTATTGATCATCTGGTTCTCGTTCCAGAACGCCAGCGGCTGCTGCTCCTCGATGCGCACGCGCAGCACGTCCGGCCAGACCCGCTGGACGCTCGCGTGCCGCACCCAGGGCGTCGCCTCGATCTTGCTGCGCACGTCGTCGAGATCCAGCAGGAAGAAATTCCCGTTCACCTGCCCGGCCAGCGCCGTGCGCAGGCTCAGGGGCGTGACGTACTGGAGCCCGGATGCCGCCATCGGCGCGATCTCGATGCGGGCGATCGCGAAGTACGGCCGGCGCACCGCCCAGGCCAGCGCGCCGGCCAGCATCGCCAGCACGGCGAGCAGCGCCAGCGCATTGGCGATGAGATTGGTCAGGCGGGCATCGGCGAACACGTCCACGGTCCTCCGCTCAGGTCGCGGCCGGGCGGCGCAGCTTGCAGCGCGCCGAGGCCAGGATTTCCACGCACAGGCGGCCGTAGCTGATGCCGGCCGCCTTGGCGCCCATCGGCACCAGGGAATGGCCGGTCATGCCGGGCGAGGTGTTCATCTCGAGCAGCCAGGGCTCGCCCGCCGCGTCCAGCATCAGGTCCGCCCGGCCCCATCCCTCGCAGCCCAGGACCCGGTAGGCCCGCACCGAGATGTCCTGGATGCGCCGCGCGAGCGCCTCGTCCAGCTCGGCCGGGCACACGTAGCGGGTCTCGTCCGAGAAATACTTGTGCTCGTAGTCGTAGTTGCCCCCCGGCGCGATGATCTCGATGATGGGCAGGGCGCGCGCCGCGGCCCCCGACCCGAGGATGGGCACGGTCAGCTCGCGGCCGCGGATGTAGCGCTCGGCCAGCACCACGTCGCCGAAGCGGCGCGCCTCGTCGTACGCGCGCCGGACCTGGCCGGCCTCGTCGACCCGGCTCACCCCGACCGTCGAGCCCTCGAGCGGCGGCTTCATGATCAGCGGCAGCCCGAGCGCCTCCGCGAGGGCCGCCGGATCGGGCGCCTCCGACAGCGTCTCGAACCCCGGCGTGGGCAGCCCGTGATGCAGCCACAGCCGCTTGGTCATGATCTTGTCCATGGCGACGCCCGAGGCCGTGGGCCCGCTGCCGGTGTACGGCAGGCCCAGGAGCTCCAGCGCGCCCTGCACCGTGCCGTCCTCGCCGTAGCAGCCGTGCAGCGCGATGAACACCCGGTCGAAGCCCGCCGCCGCCAGGGCCGTGAGATCCTGCTTGCCGGTATCGAACAGGTGGGCGTCGACCCCCTCGGCGCGCAGGGCCTCGCACACCCCGGTCCCCGAGAGCAGCGAGACCTCGCGCTCGGCGGAGATGCCGCCATAGAGGACGCCGACCCGGCCGAAAGAATCGCTCATGCCGCGTCTCCCAATTGCCCCGGCACGCGGCTGATCGAGCCCGCGCCCATGATGATGACCACGTCGCCGGCCCGCGCGAAATCGCGGATGGCCTCCGCCAGCTCGCCCACCTGCTCGACGAACACCGGCTCGGTCCGGCCCGCGACGCGCACCGCCCGTGCGAGCGCGCGGCCGTCCGCGGCGATCAGCGGCGGCTCGCCGGCCGGGTACACCTCGGTCAGCAGCAAGGCGTCAGCCGAGCTCAGGACCTTGACGAAATCCTCGAAGCAATCCCGCGTGCGGGTGTAGCGGTGGGGCTGGAAGGCCAGCACCACGCGGCGGTCGGGCCAGGCGCCGCGCGCGGCCGCCAGGGTGGCGGCCATCTCGACGGGATGGTGCCCGTAGTCGTCGATCACCGTGTAGACGCCGCCCCCGTGGGCCGCCCGCACCGGGAAGTCGCCCACCTGGGTGAAGCGCCGCCCCACGCCCCGGAAATTGGCGAGCGCGTCCACGACGACGGCGTCGGGCACCCCCAGCTCGGTGGCCACGGCGATCGTCGCCAGGGCGTTGAGCACATTGTGCCGGCCCGGCAGGTTCAGCCGCACGGACATCGGCGCGAGCTCGCCGCCCGCGCCCTGGCGCCTGACCCTGAAGCGCATGGACACGCCATCGGCGCGCACGTCCTCGGCGCGCACCTGGGCGGGCGCCTCGATGCCGTAGGTCGTGATGGGCCGCGACACGAAGGGGATGATCTCGCGCACGTTCGGATCGTCCAGGCAGAGGACGGCGCTGCCATAGAACGGGAGCCGCTGGGTGAACTCGACGAAGGCGCTCTTGAGCCGCGTGACGTCGTGCCCGTACGTGTCCATGTGGTCCACGTCGATGTTGGTGATGATCGCCATCACCGGCAGCAGGTTCAGGAACGAGGCGTCGGACTCGTCGGCCTCGACCACGATGTACTCGCCCTGCCCCAGGCGGGCGTTGGCGCCGGCCGCGTTCAGGCGGCCGCCGATGACGAAGGTCGGATCCAGGCCGCCCGCCGCCAGGACGCTGGCCACCAGGCTGGTGGTCGTGGTCTTGCCGTGGGTGCCGGCCACCGCGATGCCGCGCTTGAGGCGCATCAGCTCGGTGAGCATGAGGGCGCGCGGCACGACGGGCACGTGGGCCGCGCGCGCCGCCAGGACCTCGGGATTGTCGGCGCCGATCGCCGTGGAGGTCACGATGGCGCCGGCGCCGTCGATGTTTTCCGCCGCGTGGCCGATCATGATGCGCGCGCCCAGCGCCGCCAGGCGCCGGGTCACCGCGGTCTCCTGGATGTCCGAGCCGCTGATGGCGTAGCCCAGGTTCAGCAGGACCTCGGCGATGCCGCTCATCCCCGATCCGCCGATCCCCACGAAATGGATGCTCTGTATGCGGTGCTTCATGCCGTCTCCTCGACCGTGTTCACGCAGGCGTCGGCAATCAGTTGCGCGGCGTTCAGGCTGGCGTGCTCGCGGGCGTGCCGGGCGACGGCCGCGAGCTCGTCGCGGCTGCGGGCCTCGAGCCACGCCGCCAGCGTCTCGGCCTCGAGCCCGGCTTGCGGCATCGTCCAGCCTCCCCCGCATTCCGACAGATAGCGGGCGTTGGCCGTCTGATGATCGTCGATGGCGTGGGGCAGCGGGATGAACAGCGCGGCCACGCCCACCGCCGCCACCTCGGCCACCGTCATCGCGCCGGCCCGGCAGATCACCAGGTCGGCGTCGGCCAGCGCCTGCGCCATGTCCTCGATGAAGGCGGTGGTCTCGGCGGGCACGCCCAGGGCCTCATAGCGCGCGCGCACCGCCTCGGCGTGGCGCTCGCCCGCCTGGTGGCGCACCCGCGGGCGCCGCGGCACTGGCAGGCGCGCGACGGCCTCGGGCACGAGCTGGTTGAGCGGCGCGGCGCCCAGGCTGCCGCCCAGCACCAGCAGCCGCAGCGCGCCCTCGCGCGCGGCATAGCGGCTGGCGACGGGCTCGACCTCGAGCAGGGCCCCGCGCACGGGATTGCCGACCATCAGGGCGTCGGGCAGGGCGCCCGGAAAGCCCGTCAGCACGCGCGTCGCCAGGCGCGCCAGCCAGCGGTTGGCCGTCCCGGCCACCGCGTTCTGCTCGTGCACCACCAGCGGGATGCCCATCAGCCGCGCCATGAGCCCCCCCGGAAAGGCGACATATCCTCCCATGCCCAGCACCACGTCGGGGCGATGTTTCCGCAGCAGGCCGCGCACGCGCCAGCAGGCCGCCGTCAGGCTGAACGGCAGCCGGAGCAGCGCGCCGGCCCCCTTGCCGCGCACGCCGCCGAAACGCAGCGCCAGCATCTCGTAGCCCTGCGCCGGCACGAGCCGGCCTTCCATCCGCCCCGGATCGCCCAGCCACAGCACGCGCCAGCCGCGCGCGCGCAGCTCGGCGCCCACGGCCAGGCCCGGCATGATGTGCCCGCCCGTGCCGCCGGCCATGATCAGGATCATGCGCGTCTTCATGTGCGGCGCCCCCGCATCATGCAGCGCGTCTCGTAGTCCACGCGCAGCAGCATCGCCACGGCCATGACGTTCATCACGATCCCCGAGCCGCCGTAGCTCACCAGCGGCAGCGTCAGGCCCTTGGTGGGCAGCAGCCCCAGGCAGACGCCGATGTTGATGAAGGCCTGCACGCCGAACCACAGGGCCACGCCCTGGGCGACGAGGCCCTCGAATATGCGTTCCATCGCGATGGCCTGGCGCGCGATGTCGAAGCCGCGCATCACGACGTAGACGAAGACGGCGATCAGGCAGCACACCCCCACGAAGCCGAGCTCCTCGCCCACCACGGCGACGATGAAGTCCGTATGCGCCTCGGGCAGGTAGTGCAGCTTTTCGATGCTGGCGCCCAGCCCCACGCCGAACCACTCGCCCCGCCCCAGCGCGATCAGCGAATGCGAGAGCTGGTAGGCGCTGCCGTAGGCGTTGTCGGGATTCCAGGGGTCCAGATAGACGAACAGGCGCTCGCGGCGCCAGGGCGAGGCCCAGATCAGCGCGAAGAAGCTCCCCACCATGATGAGCAGCAAAGTGGAAAACAGCTTGACGTTGATGCCGCCGATGAACAGGATGCCGACCGCGATGGACACGATCACGATGAAGGCGCCCAGGTCCGGCTCCATCAGCAGCAGGATGCCCACGACCGCCAGCGCGCAGGCCATCGGCATGAAGCCGCGCCAGAAATTCTGCATGTGCGCCTGCTTGCGCACAACGTAGTCCGCGGCATACAGCAGCACGGCCACCTTCATCCATTCCGAGGGCTGGAAATTGATCGGTCCCAGGGGCAGCCAGCGCCGGGCGCCGTTCACCTCGCGCCCCACGCCCGGGATCAGGACCACCACCAGCATCGCCAGGGCGAACAGGAACAGCGGCACGGCCATCTTTTGCCAGACGCGCATGGGAATGCTGGCGGCGAACAGGCCGGCCAGCACGCCCACGACGATGAACACCGCGTGGCGCCCGACGAAATAGAAGCGGCCGTAGCTTTCGTAGCGCGGCCCGTCGGCCAGGGCGATCGAGGCCGAATACACCATCAGCAGCCCGAACAGCACCAGCGTGCTGGTCGCGATGATCAGCCCCATGTCCACGCTGGGCATCGTGGTGCGGCCGGGACGCACGGCATTGACCCCCGCGCTCAGTTCGCCGAACACGCTCATGCCACCTCCCCGCGATCGGCCGCCAGCTCGCGCACCGCCTCGACGAAGCAGGCGCCGCGATGGGCGTAGTTGCGGAACATGTCCATGCTGGCGCAGGCGGGCGAGAGCAGGACAGCGTCGCCCGGACGGGCATGCTCCATCCCGCGGGCCACGGCCTGCTCCAGGGTCTCGCAGGGCACCAGCGGCACGCCGCACTGCGCCAGGGCCTCGCCGATCGCCGGGCCGTCCTGGCCGATCAGCATGACGGCGCGGGCGTGCTCGCGGACGGCGGGCGCCAGGGGCGAGAAATCCTGCTCCTTGCCCAGGCCGCCGGCGATCAGCACCACGGGCTGGCCCAGGCCGCGGAGCGCGGCCAGCGTGGCGCCCACGTTGGTGCCCTTGCTGTCGTCGATGAAGTCCACGTCCGCGATCCGCCGGACGAGCTCGGTGCGATGCGCCTCGCCCTGGTAGGCGCGCAAGGCGTGCAGCATGGGCGCCCAGCCCAGGCCGATCTCATGGCCCAGCGCCAGGGCCGCCAGGCCGTTCAGGGCATTGTGCAGCCCGCGGATCCGCAAGGCCTCGACGGGCATCAGCGGCGCGCAGGGCCCCGCGCGGCGGCGCGGCGGCGCCTCGGGCGCCCGGCCGCGGCGCGGGGCCGCAGGGCGCTCATCGGGCTCGCCGTCCTGCGCGCGGGCCAGCCAGGCCATGCCGTCGCGCACCTCGATGCCCAGGTCGCCCGCGAGCCGCGGCGCATCCGCGCCGAAGCTGCGCACGCGCGCCTCGTCCAGGGCGGGCACCATGGTCCTCACCCGCGGATCGTCGCGGTTGACGACCGCGACGCGGGCCATGGCGAGGATGCGCGCCTTGGCCTGCGCATAGGCCTCCATGGAGCCATGCCAATCCAGGTGGTCCTGGGTCACGTTCAGCACCGCCGCCGCGTCCAGGGACAGCGAGGTCGTGGTCTCGAGCTGGAAGCTCGAGAGCTCGAGCGCCCAGACCTCGGGCAGGTCGTCCTCGTCCAGCGCCTGCCGCAGGCTCGCGAGCGCCGAGGGGCCGATGTTGCCCGCCGCCCGGGCCTTGCGGCCGGCGGCCTGCGCGAGGCTGCGGAGCAGCGCCGTGACCGTGGTCTTGCCGTTGGTGCCGGTCACCGCCGCGACGGCCGGGGCGTAGCCCTGCGCGCGCAGGTCCGCCAGGGCGCGGGCGAACAGCTCGATCTCGCCCAGGACCTCGACGCCGCGCGCGCGCGCCGCCGCCAGCAGCCCGGCCACCGGCTCGCGATGGGGATTCAGGCCCGGGCTGAGGACCAGGGTGTGGACGTCCTCGAGGGCCTCGGGCACCAGGGCCCCGGCGCCCAGGCGCACGTCCGCCCCCTCGGCGCGCCCGCGCAGGCCCTCCAGGCCGCCCGGCTGCTCGCGCGTGTCGAGCACGCGCAGGCGCGCGCCGTGCGCGGCGCACCAGAGCGCGGCGGCCAGGCCCGTCTCGCCCAGGCCCAGGATGAGGGTCAGGCCGTCGGTCCGGACGGAGGGGAAGGCATAGGTCTTCATCGCAGCTTCAGGCTCGCAAGGCCGATCAGCACCAGCATCATGGTGATGATCCAGAACCGCACCACCACCTGGGTCTCTTTCCAGCCGCCGACCTCGAAATGATGGTGCAGGGGCGCCATGCGGAATATCCGCCGGCCTTCGCCGTAGCGCCTCTTGGTGTACTTGAACCAGGACACCTGCAGCATCACCGACAGGGTCTCGACCACGAACACGCCGCCCATGATGAACAGCACGATCTCCTGGCGCACGACCACGGCGATCGCGCCCAGCGCGCCGCCCAGGGCCAGCGCGCCCACGTCGCCCATGAACACCTGGGCGGGATAGGTGTTGAACCAGAGGAAGGCGAGCCCGGCCCCGGCGATCGCCGCGCAGATCACCATCAGCTCGGAGGCGCCCGGAATGTAGGGGAACAGCAGGTATTTGGAATAGTCGACGCGGCCCACCACGTAGGCGAAGATCCCGAGCGCGCTGCCGATCATGACCGTGGGCATGATGGCCAGGCCGTCGAGCCCGTCGGTGAGGTTCACCGCGTTGCTGGAGCCGACGATCACCAGCCAGGACAGGATCACGAAGCCGAACACGCCCAGGGGATAGCTGATGGTCTTGAAGAACGGCACGATCAGGTCGGCCCGCGCGGGCAGCGGCATGGAGAATCCGCTCAGCACCCAGTCGCGGAACAGCGGCCACAGGGCCGTGTTGGCCGGCGCCGACACGGCAAAGCTCAGATAGACCGCCGCCACCAGGCCGATCAGCGCCTGCCAGAAGAATTTCTGGCGCGCCGGCATGCCCTCGGGATCGTGGTTGACGACCTTGCGATAGTCGTCGGCCCAGCCGATCCAGCCGAAGCCGAACGTCACCAGCAGCACCACCCAGACGAAGCGGTTGGTCCAGTCGGCCCACAGCAGCGTGCTGACCCCGATGGCGATCAGGATGAGCGCGCCGCCCATGGTCGGCGTCCCGTTCTTCTGCAGGTGGGACTGCGGCCCGTAGCTGCGCACCGCCTGCCCGATCTTGAGGGCGGTGAGCCTGCGGATCAGCCAGGGCCCCGCCAGCAGGCCGATCGCCAGCGCCGTCGCGCAGGCCAGCAGCGCGCGGAAGGTGATGTATTCCACCACCCCGAACGCGCGGAAATGTTCATCCGACAGCCAGCGAGCCAGCTCAAGCAGCATGACCACCCTCCTTGCCCGCGGCATCGCCGCGCAGGGCCTGCACCACGCGCTCCATTCGCATGCTGCGCGAACCCTTGACCAGCACGTGGCCGGGCCGCAGGGCCAGCAGGCGCTGCAGCAGCGCGTCCAGCGCATCGAAGGCCTCGGCCTGCCGGCCGAAGGCCGCCGCCGCATGGCGCGAGGCCTCGCCCAGCGTCAGGAGATGATCGATTCCCGATTGGGCCGCGTAGGCGCCCACCTCGGCATGCATGGCCGGCCCCTGGTCGCCGACCTCGGCCATGTCTCCCAGCACCAGGATGCGGCGTCCGTCGAGGCCGGCGAGCACGTCGATCGCGGCCCGCACCGAATCCGGATTGGCGTTGTAGCTGTCATCGATGAGCTGGAAGCCGTCGGCCATGGCCAGCGGCTGCATGCGCCCGCCCACGGGGCGGAAGGCCGCCAGGCCCTCGGCGATCGCCGCCGGCGGCGCGCCGGCGGCCCGGGCGCACGCGGCCGCCGCCAGGGCGTTGCGCAGGTTGTGGCGTCCCGGGGCGTGCAGGACGACGGGCACCGTATCGGCCCCCATGCACAGGCGGAACTCGGTGCGCGCCAGGTCCGCGCGGATCTGCTCGGCGCGCACGTCGAAGGCGGCGTCGAAGCCGAAGCGCAGCGCGCGCCGTTCCCCCGCGATCCCGGCCCACAGGCCCGTATATTCGTCGTCGCCGGGGAACACGGCCACGCCGCCCGCCGGCAGGGCCGCGATGCCCCCCCCGTTCTCGCGAGCCACCGCCTCGACGCTGCACATGAATTCCTGGTGCTCGCGCTGGGCGTTGTTCACCAGCGCGATGGTCGGCTGGGCGATGCCCGACAGCACCGCGATCTCGCCCGGATGGTTCATGCCCAGCTCGAACACCGCCGCGCGGTGCCC
>Ga0180216_1001813_pt1 | contig 18459 bp, 13 predicted proteins | sample eDN3rd37CBELigMG_FD_128879 | JGI IMG/M metagenome (GOLD analysis project Ga0180216, IMG submission 128879) | Enriched Miracle-Growth compost microbial communities from Emeryville, California, USA - eDNA 3rd pass 37_C BE-Lig MG (version 2)... ...
GTGCGTAACGAGTCTGCTAATGCAGTTTGGAAAATCGGGCCAAGATTTCCAAAGTTGACGCTATACGTGTAGTTCTCGCCATTAAACCGAACTACCGCAATGCGATGGCGTTCGACGCGATTGGAAGGTGCGAGTTCGACGAGCTTTGTCGTTATTCTCTCAGCGAGGTTTGCCGCTGCACTATCAATGTCTTGTGGAACGACGTCGGGTTGGGGAAACTCACCCGCTTTTAAGTGGGTCGTAAGGCCTAATGCGAACAGGCCAAGAAAAAAGCGCTGAAGCACATAACGCGTCATGGCTGCCCCCTTCCATAGTTGAAACGCCGGAAGATAGAAGTGTCGGCGCATTTTTCTGCAGTTGTCGACATTTGTCAACAACTGAGGCTAGTAGAGCTGCCTATAAGGCGTTGGCGGCATAATTTAATAGGCGGAACTGGATATTTACAGCCGCCGTTCACCGACCTGCACGGTCAGTTCCAGTTCTCTGCCGTCGCGCCAGATCGTGACAGGGACGCTCTTGCCGGTCTCGGTGGCGGCCACTTTCCAACTCAGCTCGGCCGGGGTGCTGACCGCTTGGCCGTTCCATGTGAGGACGACGTCGCCGGCGGTGATGCCAGCCTTGCGGGCGGGCTCGCCTACGACGTCGGTGACCAGCACGCCTTGGCGAGGCACGCCTAGCTCGGTGGCACGCTGGAGCGTGATTTCTTCCAGCGCCACGCCCAGCCAGCCGCGGACAAAGTGGCCTTCGCGGCGCAGCCGAGTATAGACCTCCCGGGCAATTTCGCTGGGGATGGCAAAGCTCACGCCCTGGAACGAGGCGCCCACGATCGCCGTGTTGATGCCTACCACTTCGCCTTGCAGGTTGATGAGCGGGCCGCCGCTGTTGCCGGGATTCACGGCTGCGTCGGTCTGCAGGAAGTTCTGGTACGGCATGTTGTGGACGACGTTGCGGCGTCCCTTGGCGCTGACGATGCCCGCGGTCACGCTGCGGTCGAGGCCAAAAGGATTGCCCACGGCCACCACCCAGTCGCCGACTTCCACGCTTTCGCTGTCGCCCCAGGGGGCGGCCTGCAAACCGGAGGCATTGATCTTGATCACCGCCAGGTCGGTTTGCGGATCGATGCCGATTACGTCGGCCCCGCGGACGGTGCGGCCGTCGCTCAGGCGGACGATGATCTCCGAGGCGTCTTTGATGACGTGGTGATTGGTGAGGATGTAGCCCTGGTCGTCGACGATGAGGCCGGAGCCTTGGCCGCTGGCCTCCAGCCGCCGCGACCAGCCGTTATCGCCCTCGCGGCCGGCGGTCTGATCTACCCGTAAGGTGTCGATATGCACCACGCAGGGCACAATGCTTTTGGCGATCAGGCGGAAGGCCGAGGAGGTGTTCTCCAACTGGGCCAGTTGCACCCGGGCGTGCTCCAACTGGGCCCGTTGCTTGCCGCGTTCCAGGCCGTAGCAGATTTCCTCGACGATCGCTCCGATGTTGAGCCGCAGCAGGGCCAACAGCAGCACGGTCATCATGGCCAGCCAGGCGATCCGCAGGCCGCGGCCACCGCTGGCCGCCTCGGTCTCCTGGCGTTCATTCGAGCGGCGGCGTTTTTTGCGCGGGGCCGGCTCAACTTCCAGGCCGGTTAGACGTTCCTCGGCGTCGTCGCTGGCGGAGTCGACAACGTCGCGCAGCCAGGCATCGTCGCTGGACACCTCGACTGCGGGCCGCGGGACCGGCCGAACCGGCGAAACTGAGATTGGCGCAGCCGCCGATTGTTGCGAAAAAGCATCACCGCTTTCGCGCACACCTTGAGCCCCGGCAGGTGTCGCCTGCCCAATGGATTGGCTAGCCGGCAACGATTGCGGGGCAGCTTGATCCGCCTGGGGGACACTGCCGATTCGGCCGCGGCTGCCCGAGGCCGTAGAACCGGCCGGATGGCTGGAGCGGCCGGCAGCATTGCCGGCGCCGCTTGCGCCTGCGCTTGGACCGATGGGGCGGTCCCAAGATTGCTCTTGCATAACCGGGCCTCGGGGCAACGAGGTTGAGAGGCAATTGGCATCCATTATAGCGCGGCGCCAGGGGGCAAGCCAGTTTTTGCCCCGCGGCGGCAGGGCGGTTCTGTCCCGCGCCTGGCAAGCTGGTGCGGTCACAACGGACGTGCAGGACGATCCCCCCGAGCTTGGCCTCGATGGAGCCACGCCTGGCCGCCAACTACCCAGCTTGGGCACTCAGGCAGCGGAGAAGCGGCCGTCACCGGGGCACAGGCCGGCTGCTGGCAGCCGACGACGCCAGACAGCGGCCAAAATCGCGAAAAACGTGTGAATTTATGCATGTCGTTGCATCGCCCGAGCGACCTTAACGGTATAGAATCGTGTAGCACGCCCGCCCGTTCTCTTGGGGCAGTTTCCCGCCTCAGCCAAGTCACACCACTCACCGCCATCACCGCCGTGCATTCTCGATACCGAATTGTCGCACTGATCGTCGCCTGCGCTCTGTTCATGCAGAACCTGGAGACGACCATTCTGGCGACGGCATTGCCGCAGATTGCGCGGTCATTTGGCGAATCGCCGGTGAATCTGCACCTGGTGCTGACCAGCTACCTGATGAGCCTGGCCATCTTCATGCCGATCAGCGGGTGGATGGCCGACCGGTTTGGCACGCGGACGGTCTTTCGCGCGGCGATCCTGATCTTTACCGGGGCCTCGGTAGCCTGCGCGTGCGCCGGCTCGCTGGGGACGATGATTGTTGCCCGGGTTATCCAGGGCATCGGCGGTGCCATGATGGTTCCGGTGGCACGGCTGGCGCTGCTGCGCACCGTGCCCAAGTCGGACCTCGTATCCGCTATGACCTGGGTGGCCGTACCGGCTCTGGTGGGGCCTGTAGTCGGGCCGCCGCTGGGCGGAGCGATTGTCACCTACGCCTCGTGGCCTTGGGTGTTTCTGATCAACGTGCCGATTGGCCTATTGGGCTTTGTCCTGGCCACCAAGTACATCGACGACTACCGCGAGGCGGACGTCCCGCCGTTCGATACCAGCGGCTTTTTCCTGTGCTCTGTTGCCATCGCCGGGATCGTGTTCGGGTTTGAAGGCGTGGGCGAGGGCCTGCTGCCGCTGTGGCTGAACGTGGCCCTGGTCGCCGTCGGGTTGGTGGGCGCGGTATTGTACTTGGCTCACGCCCGGCGTAGGCGGAATCCGGTGCTCGATCTGTCGCTGCTGGAGATTCCGACGCTGCGGGCCAGCGTGCTGGGCGGATCGCTGTTCCGCTTCGGCATCGGGGCGCTGCCGTTTCTGATGCCGCTGATGCTGCAGACCGTGTTTCAACGCACGCCGCTGGCATCGGGCCTGATCACGTTCGCGGCCGCCGCCGGCGCGCTGTTGATGAAGTTTGCCGCACAGCCGATTCTGAACCGGTTAGGCTTCCGCAACGTGCTGGTGTGGAACGCGCTGTTGTCGGCCGTATCGATCGCCCTGTGCCTCACGTTCAACTCGACTACCCCGGCGTTCGTGATGTTTGGCGTGCTGCTGATCGGCGGTTTCTTCCGCTCGCTGGAGTTCACGGCCATCAACATCATTGGTTACGCCGACTTGAAGCCGCATCAGATGGGCCGGGCGACCAGCCTGGTTTCGATGGCTCAGCAGCTTTCGCTGTCGGTGGGCGTCGGCATCGGCGCGGTGTCGCTGATGCTGTCGTCGATGGCGCGCGGCGTGGCACGGCCAGAGCTGGCCGACTTTTCGGTTGCTTTCCTGGTGGTGGCCGGCTTGGCTGCCATTTCCGCCGCGATGTTCGCCCGGCTGCCGCGCAATGCCGGCGACGAAGTGGCCCGTCGCCAAGTGATCGAGCCGGGCGAAGTCGATACGCAAACGGTGGTATTGCCGGAAGGCAAGCCTGCGGAGTCGGCACCGATTCCGGCTCCGATTTCCGCCTCGGCCATGGCTACCCCGAGCCGCAGCGGTACGCTGCAAGCAGCCGTGCAGCCGGTGCATAAGGCCGATTAACGCCGGCCGCGGCGAATGTCGGCTTAACCGGCGCTGGCTCTTGCGCCGTCGCCGTTAACGGCACGCTTTGCCAGTTGCATCTGGCTTCGCCGCGCTCAACTGGCTTGTATCGCCCGGCGGCTTATCCTTCTTCGCCAGAAAGGCGATACAATAGCGTCTGGCGCGTTGGATGGCGGTAAAGGTTTCTTTGCCGCCGGGGTCAAATCTGTTCTCGTCGTTCGTCCCGCGGCAACCGATGGACCTGCCTCGCTATTTCCGGCCAGCCGAGCTTGCCAATCCGTTGGGCCTGGTGCACTTGGGTGGTGAGTTATCGCTGCCGTGGCTAATCGACGCGTACCGCCACGGCATCTTTCCCTGGCCGCATGGGCGGCGGAACCTGATGTGGTTTTCGCCCGACCCGCGGGCGGTGCTGGAGTTCGACCGTCTGTATATCAGCCGCCGCTTGGCCCGGACAATCCGCAGCGGCCGCTTCACGGTGACGTGCGACCGTGATTTCAGCGGCGTGATGGTGGGATGCGGGACCGCTAACGGCCGGCATCAAAATACCTGGATCACGCCCGAGATGCTGCAAGCCTACGTTGCGCTGCATGACTTCGGCATGGCTCACAGCATTGAGGTGTGGCACGACGGCATGCTCGTGGGCGGCACCTACGGCGTGGAGGTGGGGGGCGTCTTTTGTGCCGAGTCGATGTTCCACCTGATGACCGACGCTTCGAAGGTGGCACTTGTTGCCCTGGTCCAGCATCTGAAAGCGCGGGGGTTCCGCACGCTCGATATTCAGCAGCTCACGCCGCATACCGCCAGCATGGGCGCCAGTGAGATTCCGCGGAGCGAGTACCTGGCCCGCGTCCGCGCCGAGCGCGACCTGATGGTTTCGTTCGGTACCGAGCTGCAATTTGATCCTGCGTCCGTGGTGGCCGTGCCGCGCTTCAAGTGAGCTGGGCCAAGAGAGCAACGCACACGATGACCGAAAGCAGTGAACCTCTGGCGACACGAACTGATGGGCCGGCCGACGCGACCGCCGTGCTGATCCTGGCACACGGGGCCGGGGCCGCCATGGATACGCCGTTCATGGACGCCTTTGCCCAGGGCGTGGCCGAGGCCGGCATTCGCTGCGTGCGCTTGGAGTTTCCGTACATGGCCGCGCGGCGGAGCGGTGGCCGCCGCCCGCCCGACCGCGAGCCGGTGCTTCGCACCACCTGGCACCAGGCCATTACCCAAGTGAGCGAAACGCTCACGCCCCGCCAGCAGCTTTTCATCGGCGGCAAATCGATGGGCGGACGCATCGCCAGCCTGATCGCGGCGGAGCAACAAGCCGCGCGGCCGATTGCTGGTCTGGTATGCTTGGGCTACCCGTTTCACCCGCCCGGCAAACCGCAGGCAACGCGGATCGCCCACCTGGAAGACATCGCCACGCCGACGCTCATCGTCCAAGGCGAACGCGACCCGTTCGGAAGCCGGGCCGAAGTTGCCGAGTATCGGCTCTCGCCGCAGGTTAGGCTGCATTGGCTGACCGATGGCGAGCATAGCTTCAAACCCCGCAAGAAATCAGGCGCCACCGAGGAAGGCAACCTGCGTGAAGGTGTCGCGGCCGTTGTCGCCTTCTGCCAGTCGTTGCTGCGTAGGTAATGGCGGTGATGCGGCCTGCTTGCTAAGCGATGCCAGAAGGCGGAGCGATCGCTTACAATGCGGCCCTGGGGTAGCAACCACTTGCTGACAAGGCGCAGTTCGCCATGACCGAATCGGTAACGTGCTTTCTGGTGGAAAAGAACGAGGCCGGCCACGTTACGGCCGGGGTAACCCAGCGCACCGTCGATGACTTGCCGCCGGGCGACGTGTTGATCCGCGTGTCCTGGTCATCGCTCAACTATAAAGATGCGATGGCCATTCAAGGGCATCCCGGCGTGGCGCGGCGGTTCCCGCACGTGCCGGGCATCGACGCTGCCGGAACCGTGGTCGAAAGCCGCGACCCGCGGTTCACGCCCGGCCAGGAAGTCATTGTGACCAGCTACGAACTCGGGGCAGGGCAGTGGGGCGGTTACGCCACGCACATCCGCGTGCCGGCCGATTGGGTGGTGCCGCTGCCTGCGGGGCTCAGCCTGCGCGAAAGCATGGTCCTGGGCACGGCCGGCTTTACTGCGGCGCTCGGCGTGTGGCTCCTCCAGAAACACGACATTGAACCCGGCTCCGGCGAGATCCTGGTCACCGGAGCCACTGGCGGCGTGGGCTCGCTGGCAGTCTGCATTCTTGCCCGGCTGGGCTATCGGGTGGTGGCTGTGAGCGGCAAACGCGATTGGCATACCCAATTGCAGTCGTGGGGAGCGGCCGAAGTGCTGGGCCGCGACGCGCTGGCCGATGCGTCCAATCGTCCGCTGCTGTCGGGCCGCTGGGCCGGAGCCATTGATACGGTCGGCGGTCAGCCGCTGGCGAACTTGCTCAAGGCAGTCAAACCCTGGGGCTGCGTCGCCGCTTGCGGCCTGGTGGCCGGGGCCGATCTGCCCACCACCGTTTATCCCTTCATCTTGCGTGGCGTGACACTGACCGGCATCGATTCGGCCACCTGTCCGATGCCGCTGCGTCAATCGCTCTGGCAGCGGCTCGCGACAGATTGGAAGCCTCCCCAGCTAGAAAGCCTGGCTCATGAAGTCACCTTGGAGCAGTTGCCAGCCGTGGCCGCCGAAATCCTCCAGGGCAAAGTGGTAGGCCGCACGCTGGTTGTTCCGCGCCCGGTGTGACAGCATTTGCGCCGGTCGATCTGAATATGGCGTGCAGAGTTCTCGCTATGGAGAATGCCCCCACGCCGAACCCAGGAATTGCTGCATACATTCAGATCGCTTTCGACCCGTACACTTAAAATAACCCCTTGCCGAAACATCGCGCGGCGTGGGCGGGAACGACGCCTAGATGCTGTCGCGGACGGCAGAAAACGGGCGGACCAGCTTCCCAGCCAGGTGTCGCTGGCCGGGGGCGGCGGTGTTGGCGTGAACGGGCGTTCGCTCGCTGACGCCGTTGCTGTTTCGCCCGCTTACGCGGCAGCCCCAGGTAACCCTATCGGGTCGTTCGCACCGCACAAAATGGTTATCTTGGACTTCGGCAGTTGGTTTGCATGCAGGGACTTTGCCCTGGCACGGGCGGTGCGCCAGGAAGGTTGCCAGCGGGCAGTACCGATGACCGGTCGCAGGCAACTCTCCGTAGCTCGCCGCACGTCCCAAATGCGTGGCGCATGGTTCGGGGCATGACGCCAGGCAGCCGAGATTCCCCTCCGGCAGGATCCTACCAGTAGCCGTATGTGATGCGATTTGCTCAAGCGACGCCCTACGTGGTCGCGGTCGCCGTCTTCCTGTTCATCTTGGGCCTCAAGCGACTGCTTGACCCGCTAGTTGGACAGGACGGCGCGCCGCTACTGTTCCTGAGCGCTGCCGTGATGGTGAGCGCCTGGTTCGGCAATTGGAAGTCGGGGCTGCTGACGCTGGCGCTGGCGGCCGTTGCCACCTTCTTTTTGGGACCGCAGGATAAACCGCATTGGCATGGCGAGGCCGCCATCCGCGCCACGCTGTTCACGATCGAAGGTGGGCTCGTGCTGTTGTTCGCGGCCGCGTTGCATCGTGCGCGCGAAAAGGCCGAACGGAGTCGCCGCGAAACCATCGCCACCATCGCCCAGCGCGAAGAAGCTGACCGCTCGCTGCAAAGTTCGCGGGCTCGCTTCCGCCGCCTGGTCGAAGCCAACATCATTGGCGTCTTTTTCTGCGAAGAAGACGGCCGGGTGTTCGAAGCCAACCAGTCGTTCCTCTCCCTGCTGGGTTACACCGAGGAAGACGTACGCCAGGGCCGGCTGAACGTGGCCGAGATCACGCCCCGCGAGTTCATCGATGTCACCATCGCCGCCTCGGTTGAGTTGGCGAGTGAGGGCCGCTGCCAGCCTTACGAAAAAGAGCTGATCCGCAAGGACGGTACGCGGCTACCGGTGTTGATCGGTACGGCGCTGCTTTCTGAAACCGAAGGACAGTCGGTTTCGTTCGCGATCGACCTCTCGGAACAGAAGGCCACCGAGTCCGAGCTGCAACAGGCGAAGGAAGAAGCCGAGCGCGCCAACCGCCTTAAGAGTGATTTTCTGGCGAACATCAGCCACGAACTGCGCACGCCCATGAACGCCATCCTGGGCATGACCCAGTTGGCCCTCGATGAACCGCTGCCGCCGAACGTACGCGAATATCTCGAAACGGCGTACGACTCGGGCCGGTCGCTGCTGTCGCTCGTGAACGAGATTCTAGACTTCTCCAAGATGGAAGCCGGCCGGTTCGAACTGGAAATGGCGCCGTTCCGGCTGCGGGAACTGATCGACGACAGTTTTCGCACCTTGGCCCTGCACGCGGCCGAGAAGCACCTGGAATTGTCGGCAGACGTCGCGTGGGACGTGCCCGACGAACTGATCGGCGACGCCCAGCGGTTGCGGCAAGTGATCGTGAACCTGGTCGGCAACGGCGTGAAGTTCACCGCCGAAGGCAAGGTGGCGTTGGATGTGACGGTCTCGTCGCAAACGTCCGACGAGATCGTGCTGCACTTCATCGTGACCGACACAGGCATCGGCATTTCTGAAGAGGACCAGGAACGGATCTTTGCGCCCTTCACCCAGGTGGATACATCAACCACCAGGCGATACGGCGGCACCGGACTGGGACTGGCTATTTCCTCTGAGTTGATTCGCATGCACGGCGGGCACCTCGAACTGCATAGCAAACTCGGGGAAGGCAGCCGGTTTGAGTTCGATGCGCGATTTGGGCTGCCTGCTCCCGGCCCCGGCGATGCGTTGCCGGCCATTACCGTGGAAGAACTAATCGGCATGCCTGTGCTGGTGATCGACGACAAGGAACCGGACCGGCTGCATTTGGCCGAGATCCTGACGGATTGGGAAATGCAGCCGTTGCTGGCCACCAGTGCCGAGCAAGGCTGGGAGATGCTGCGTGCTGCCGCGATGGTGGGCAGCGTCAATGGCTACCCGGCACAAACTGAAGGCCAGAGCGACGGCCAGGCTCACGGTGCCGAAGTGCCGTCGAACGCGTTGCGGCCGTTGGCCGACATACCGCACGGCAAGATTGCACTGGTGTTGATCAGCTCGCATCTGGCAGACGCCGACGGCTTCGCGTTGGCCGAGCGCATTCGCCGCGACCCGGTCCTGGGCGAGACGCCCATTGTGTTGATGACGCCGGCGCAGCAGCCTGCCGAGTTGCATCGGTGCGAACTATTGCACATCGCCGGTTGCGTGGCGAAGCCGGTGGAGCCGACAACGCTGTTGGACGCCGTCATCAATGCGCTGAACGTGCCGCCGCCCAAGCCGTCGCCGGATGGGCAGCTCTCGGCGCGAACTCGCACTTGCCCGCCGCTGCGCGTTTTGCTCGCGGAGGACACGCCCGCCAATTGCCACGTGGTGCGGGCGATTCTGGAGAAACGCGGCCACGAAGTCACCGTGGTGTCCGACGGACGCCAGGCAGTGGAGGCCGTCCAGCGGTTGCCATTTGACCTGGTGCTGATGGACGTGCAAATGCCTGAGATGGATGGGCTGGAAGCCGCCGCGGCCATCCGGGCCAAGGAGCATCGCATTGGCAGCCCGCCGCTACCGATCATCGCCATGACCGCGCATGCCATGAAGGGGGACCGCCACCGCTGCCTGGCCGCCGGCATGAATGCCTACGTGGCAAAGCCGATCGACGCCCATAAACTGATCGAGCTGATCGAAAGCGTGGGGCCGCGGACCGCCCGGCCATTGCCAGAAGAACCGGCCAGCGAATCCAACGATCGGCAGGCGGACAAGGCCGAGCCATGCGAGCCGTCCGTCGATAGAATGGGGGCAGCGGATGGTCAGGGAGATTCCGCCAGCCGGTCCGCGACCGTGCATCGGTCCGAAGGCTGCCGCGGTGAAAACGAGTATGCCTCAGCGGGCATGGCGGAAACGGCAGCCGCCGTGGCGGCAAAGCCTAATGCGACGGTTCAGGAGCTAACTGTGTCGAGCCAAGCAGCAGAAACCACGCCGGACGATGCCCCGCTGGAAATCCCCGAGCGTGTGGCCTGCAACCTGGACGCCGCGCTCAAGCGGCTGGGCAACAATCCCGGCCTGCTGAAGGACATGTTCCTGTTCTACAAGGAAGATGCGCCGCAACTGATCGAGGATATCCGGCAGGGCATCCAGCGGCGAGACCGCGAGGATACGGCCCGGGCTGCCCATAGTCTCAAGGGGCTGTCGTCTAGCTTCGATGCCGACCACAACATCGAAGCGGCCCTGCGCATCCAGCGTTTGGCCGAGGCCGAACGCTTTGACGCCATCGTGCCGCTGCTCGAACCGCTGACCATCCTTACGCAAAAGCTGATCGATCAGATCGCCGCCGAACTGGGCGAGTAAACAAGAGCGGCGAGCCAACCCGTTTGCCGGTCGCTCGCCGCGTGTTTCTTATTGCGAAGCCGCATCAGCGGACTTCTGTGCGCCTTCAGGCTCGCCGGGGATTAACCCTCGTCGCCACTACCCTTCATCACCATCGTTCTCATTGTCGCTGTCGTCGTCATCGCTGACGTTGACCACCGAGTCGATGGAGATGCCCAGCGTGCGGATCTTGTTGCGGAGGCTGCCCCGCGTGATCCCCAGGATGCGGGCAGTCTTGGACTGGTTGCCGCCGGCGTGACGCAGGCAGCGGGTAATCACATACCGCTCCATCATCAGCAGGGCGTCGGCATAGGTGTCGGTGCTGTTAGAACGGAGGCACGCATCGACCAGTTTCTTGAGGTCGCTCGGCGGCAGGCCGTCGGCATCGTCAGAGTGGGCGGCGCTGGCGTCGTAGTTGCGAACCTCGGCCGGCAAAAACTCAGGAATGAGCGTCGGCCCGGTGGATTGCAAAATGGCCTGCTTGAGCACGCTCTGGAATTGCCGCACGTTGCCCGGCCAGGGGTAACGGTACAGCACGTCGTACACGCCCGGGGCGATGCTCTGCAGATCCTTGCCGAACTGCCGAGTGAACCGCGGGAAAAAGTGTTCCAGCAGCAGGCGGATATCGTCGCCGCGTTCGCGAAGCGGCGGCAGATGGATGGTGAAGCCGTTGAGCCGATAGAACAGGTCGGCGCGGAACTCTTCTTCTTCGACCATCCGCTCCAGGTCGCGGTTGGTGGCCGCGATGATGCGGACATCGGCCTTAAGGGTTTCGGTGCCGCCGACGCGTTCGAACTCCTGCTCTTGGAGCACGCGGAGCACCTTGCTTTGCACCAGCGGCGACATATCACCCACTTCGTCGAGGAAGATGGTGCCGCCGTGGCAGCGTTCGAACTTACCGATGTGCCGCTGGTCGGCGCCGGTGAAGGCGCCTTTTTCGTGACCAAACAGTTCACTTTCCAACAGCGTGTCGGTCAGGGCGGCGCAGTTGACCGCCAGGAACGGCCCCTTGGAGCGTTTGCTGTGCTGGTAGATGGCTCGGGCGATGAGTTCCTTGCCCGTCCCGCTTTCGCCGCGAATCAGCACGGTCACGTCCTGGGCGGCGATACGGCCAACCGATTTATAGACGCGGAGCATCTGCTCGCTGCAGCCGACCAGGGCGTCGGAGTTCTCCGGCGTGGTCGGGCGCGACTTGGCGTCGTCGATCACCGTGACCGGCACGCTCATGAATCGCCGCGATTCCAGCGCCTGTTCCACCAGGTCCTGCAGTTGCGGCAAGTCCAGCGGTTTGAGCAGGTAATCGAACGCGCCCCGCTTCATGGCCTCGATGGCCACTTCGCTGTCGTCGCCTGCGGTGATGAAGATCACCGGCAGCCGGCTGTCGATTTCGTGGATGCGGTCTACCGCATCCAGGCCCGACATCCCCGGCATCATCACGTCCAGCAGAACCGCATCGGGCCGGTGTTCACGGATTAGCGTCAAACCGGTTTCCGCCCGGTCGGCGGTCAGCACGTCGACTTGAGTTGCGAGGTCGGCCAGGCCGGCCTTGAGCATATGCAAAACGGAGCGATCGTCGTCGACGACCAGGACTTTCTGCTTGGATGAGGGCATACTGGTTGTTGCTTGGCCTTGATGGTTGGGTGAAGAGTGCCCCCCACGCCGAACGCCCGGAACGGGTCGAACAACCGGCCGAACTTCCGCTCGGCTCTGCCCTGCAGGGCGACCTTCCTTCGCGGGAGGCGGTGGATTCCGCGATGCCCTTCGATGGGGAGGATACCTCACGTGTAACCCCGCGCAGCCGCACGGCAGTCTGTCAGGTATCCCATAGCTAAGGTTCATTTTCCCGGTTGGTTGCCCAAACGCAAGATGCGCGCGTGCCACACCATACAGAACGGGGCCTTTTTATTTTGGGATCTTGCCGTTAGGCTCACCCAACTTCAGGGCGACGTCCGTCGCGGCCCCATGCCAAGTTGGGATATTTCCTCATGCCTCGCCAGTTTTCGTGCGGCTGTTGTTTTAATTGTTGGCATGGCGACCGATGCAACGCGATTGGCGTTGAGCACGTTTTCATGTTGGCGATCTTGACCATGATGGAGCGTGCCTGACGGACACCTTGCTGGGCACTGCCGAAACTGCATGCTGACCAGCAACGCTTCTTGAGTACTGCTTGGTTGAACGACGCGCGGAGACAAACGCTTTTGACCCCGGCACCTGAGCACAGCGATTACCTTCCGACCGCCACGTGGGAGCGGCTTCGCCAGCGAGGGCAGTTGCTCCGACGGCTGCGACAGTTTTTTGACGACCGCGGCTTTATCGAAGTACATACGCCGATCCTGTCGGCCGATACCGTGATCGATCGGCATTTGGACCCGGTGCCGGTGACGCTGGCCGCTGATCCGCGGCAACCGGACGTCGGACCGCGGTACTGGTTGCAAACGTCGCCAGAGTTCGGCATGAAACGCCTGTTGGCCGCCGGGGCCCAGGCGATTTATCAGGTGACCAAAGCGTTTCGGCTCGCGGAGCGTGGGCCGCTTCACAACCCTGAGTTCACCATGGTGGAGTGGTATCGGGTTGGCGACGACTACCAGACCGGCATGCAGCTCTTGGCCGATCTGGCCGAGGTGATGTTCGAACGCGGCCCGGCATTGCGGCTCAGTTTTACCGAGATCTTTCAGAACACGCTCGGCATCGATCCGCACCGGGCCGAGATTGGCGAGCTGGCTGACACGGCGGCCCGGCTCGGCATCGACGTGGCGTTTGAAGCCGACGACCGCGACGCCTGGCTGGATCTATTGCTGGTGGAAGCCATCCAACCGACGTTAGGCACGGGACAGCCGGTGATTGTTTACGATTTTCCGGCCAGTCAGTCGGCCCTGGCTCAGGTGAGGCCGGGCCCGCCGGCTGTGGCCGAACGGTTCGAACTGTACGTCGATGGCCTGGAACTGGCTAACGGCTACCACGAACTGCTCGATGCGGGCGAGCTTCGCCGCCGCAATCACCTGGCCAATCAACAGCGCATGGCCGACGGTAAGCCGCCGCTGCCGGTCGAAAGCCGCCTACTGGCTGCCATGGACGCTGGCTTGCCGAGCTGCTCTGGCACGGCCCTGGGCTTTGATCGGCTGGTGATGGCCGCCACGGGCGCCAAATCGATCGACGAAGTGATCGCCTTCCCGATCGAGCGAGCCTAAGCGCGCACCGCCGGTGCAAAGATACTACGGCAGCCGGTGGCCCATTAATCAACGGGCAGATGGTGGCCCAGCTTTTCGCGCTTGGCGGCCATGTAGCGCGAGCGGTGTTCGTTGTGCGGCGCCAGGATCGGCACCTGATCGACAACTTCCAACTCGTAGCCGCCGTAGATGAATGCGTCGGTCTTCTTGGGATTGTTGGTCAACAGCCGCACGCGGCTGAGGCCGAGGTCTTTCAGAATCTGGATGCCGACGCCGTAATCGCGCATGTCGGCCTGGTAGCCCAGGGCCAGGTTGGCTTCGACGGTATCCATCCCCTGGTCTTGCAGGCCGTAAGCTCGGATCTTCTCGATCAGGCCGATGCCGCGTCCTTCTTGCGGCAGGTACACCAGCACGCCGCAGCCTTCGCTGGCAATCTGTTCCAGGGCCAAGTGCAACTGGTCGCCGCAATCGCACCGCAACGACTGGATCAAGTCGCCTGTGAAGCAGCTCGAATGCAGCCGCACCAGCGGCGGCGTGGGGGCGTCTTGCGGATTACCGAACACAATCGCCATCGGCTCTTGCTGCTCGTGCTTGACGCGATAAGCGATGATCCGGCCCATGCCATAGCGGGTGGGCAGGTTGGCTTCGGCCAAGCGTTCCACCAGCTTTTCGTGCCGGCGGCGATAGCGGATCAATTCCTCGATCGAGATGATCTCAAGCTGGTATTTCTCGGCCAGGGCAAACAGCTCGTCGCGGGTGGCGCGGTCGCCCTGCTCGTTGAGGATTTCGGAAAGCACCCCGGCCGGGCGAAGTCCCGCCAAGCGGGCCAGATCAACCGTGGCCTCGGTATGCCCGGCCCGCCGCAGCACGCCGCCTTCTTTGGCGATGATGCAGTGCAGGTGCCCTGGCCGCACGAAGTCTTCCGGCCGGCTGTTGGGATCGACGATGGCTTGGACGGTGGTTGCCCGCTCCTGGGCCGTGATGCCGGTCTTGCTGGTGCGGTGATCGACGGGCACAGTGAACGCCGTCTTGAGCGGCGCGGTGTTCACGTCGACCATCGGGTGCAGGTTCAGCCGCTCGGCCGTTTCCGGCAGGATCGGCATGCAGAACTCGCCCCGGCCCCGCAGGATGAAGTTGACGATTTCCGGGGTCACCTTCTCGGCCGCGCAGATGTAATCACCCTCGTTCTCGCGGTCTTCGGCGTCGACGACGATCACCACCTTCCCTTGGGCGATGGCTTCAATGGCGGCGTCGACGCTGGAGAACGTCCCCGAAGGCTTCTTGGTCACGGTTCACCTGCTGGCAATACGGAAAAGGGCGTGAGGTATGCGGCTTGGGCGGGGGCGGCAGCGGCAAGCGGCTTGATGGCCCTCGGTCGGGGGGCTGCCGCGTCAATCGCCGGTCCTGGATATTATTACCGCGCAACCGCCGCTTGAACACCGCGCGGGCGGTCCGCTTCCCCCCTCGACAGCGCCGGTTACGCAGCCTGGACCCGGTTACACCTATCGGGGGCGGCGAAGTGGGGGGGAGGCCGTTACAACAAGCCCGGTATCCCACGGCCGCGGTAGATCACCAGGTGATCCTGGAGCTGAATCAGCGGCTGGCCCTGGCTCCACAGGTTTTCGTACACCCACTCGATCACTTCCCGCTGCTGCTGGAGCGAGTACTGGTGGACAGTCGGGTGCAGTAGGATCATCCACACCACCGCCATAAATTGTTCGAAGTCGTCGACAAAAAACTCTACCCGGTCGGTGCGGGTAAGCACCTGGGCGTCGGCAAATCGCGGGTCAGCCCGGAGTTGCTCGGCGCAGGCCAGCAGATCCTGCTCGTTGCGGCAATCGAAGAACTTCTCAGCGAAGTGGTTGTACAGCCAGGTGGTCGTCGTGCGGTCGTCGCTGCGGCTGGCCATCAAAACCGCGTGAATGGCCGCGACCGGGCCTGCCGCATCGGCGCTCGCGCCCGCTACCGGCAGTGGCTTTAGCAGCCGCTGATACAGGTTGGCCAGCAGTTCGTGCCAGAACGAGGCCTCGCTGTAGTAGAGCGAATGGTGCAGCGTGACGAGCGAGAGCCGCTGGCCACCCAGTTCACGCTCGCGAAACGTGTCTACCGCCGCCGCGTCGCGCAGCACCTGGCGGTAATCGTCGTGCAGGGTGCGCACGTGGTCCGTGGTCTGCCGGGCGGTCCGTTCGGCAATGACTTCCAGAGCGGCTTGCTCGATATCGAGCAAAAACAGCCCACCGCGGCAAGCGGCTTCCAGGATGCGAAATTGCGGCTCGTTGCTAGAACCGATGGAAAGTGCCGTCAGTGGGGCATCGAGCGGCAAGGCTTTGTGGAGCGTCCGCAGCACCGCGGTCAGCACGTGGGCGATATCAACTTTATCGTTGCTGAACCGCGACCAGATCTTGTCCTGGCGGTACATGGCCCCTTGGGCGGCACGGTGCCCCATTTCCAGACGCTGCTCAAGCGCGAGCGGGGGCGGGGCCGGACGCATGGCTTCTCCTTGTCCGACGAGGCCAGCGGTAGGTAGGCGGGGATCTCAAGCGAGAGCGGCCAGGGCATCGGCCACGTTCGCGGCGACTTCGTCGGCGTCGGTGGTGCCGTCCACGCGTACGAGCAGGCCGCGGGACTCGTAGAACGGCAAGATCGCTTCGGTTTCGCTGTGGTACTTCTCCAGACGGCGGCGGCAGGTCGCCTCGGTATCGTCCGGTCGCTGGATGACCCGGCCCGCGATCTCCGGCGGCGGCGGGTTGGACTTGATGTGGTAGATCTCGCCGGTTAGCGGATCAACCCGCCGGCCGCTGATTCGCTCGACGATCAGTTCGTCGGGCACTTCCAGCAGGATGACGGCATCGAGCCGTTTGTTGTGGGCGGCCAGGGCTTCCTCAAGCGCCTCGGCCTGTGGCAAGGTACGGGGGAAACCGTCGAGCAGAAAACCCCGGCAACAATCTGGCTGCTCGATCCGCGACACCACCATGTTGACGGTGACGTCGTCCGGGACGAGCGAACCGCGGGCAATCAGCTTGGCGGCCAACTTGCCCAGCGGCGTGCCTTCTTCAATCGCCGCCCGGAACATATCCCCGGTGGAGATATGTGGAATCCCATGCCGCTCGACCACTTTGGCGGCTTGCGTACCTTTGCCGGCTCCTGGCGGGCCTACGAAGATCAAACGCACCCCCGGTCCCCTTTGTTGGCATCATTCTGCCAACCGCAACAGATGGCGGGGGCAGATCAGACGCATTCTCTTCGACGCCTGGCGACCCAATCTTCGGCAACGCTCCCCGCCAAGGCCGTGACCCTGGCGGGGGGAACTGCCGGAGGCTGTGGCCCCTAACTGCAAACGCCGTCAATCGGTTAATGGTTCAAAACGTGTAATTTGCCAGCTCATGGCTCCCATGCCGCCCAGCGACTCGCGCTGATAACGACTGGGATAACCATACTCGCTATTGAACTCGGCTCGCAACACTGCGGGCGAGGTTTCGCGGTCAAACCCTCGGGGAGCATTTTGCGCATGGGCCAGATCGGTTTCCAGCACGTCCAACTGATTGGGCACGGTCCAGTAAACCCAAGTCCGCTTCTGCGAGGGGGTACGGCCGTCGCGGCTCATGGAGATCACCTCTCCATCGCGCACGTCGAGCACCACTTTTCCGCCGACGTCTCCCTGGACCACCACTTCCAAATGGTAGCTATCGGGCCCATGCTCGCGCCACCGCTGCCAGGCTTCCTCCAGACGCTGCTGGGTGAGCACAGGCGGCGGCGGTTGCGCCGGACGGTTGAACCAGTACAGCCCCGCCACGCACGACCCCAACAGGCCCAGGCAGCTTCCCAGCACGATCCAGCGCGCAGACAACCGGGGGCGCAAGCTCGAACCGGAGGCTGCACCTGGAACGGGGGGGCTACCGACCTCGACCGAGGTCGGCTCAGGCGATCCGTTTCGCGACGCGGCAGGTGTCGACATGGTCGATCAGGCGGGACAAACGTCAACGGGGTGGGCGTGGCGGCCTGAAAGCGCCAACGGAACGCACGGGGGCTCGCGGAATTGAGGCCCTTGCGGTACCCTTGGCTTACGCATGCCCCCAATACGTCCGCCATTCTCAACTTTGGCCAGCGGCCCCGTCAATGGAATGCCTTCACCTTCTGGCAATTGCCGAGGGTGATCCTGCGGTGGGCCATGCTGGCAATCGCCACAAGCGCCACGGCTGGCGACAACCAGCAAAGGTTGTGCCGCCCGCAGCTTGCCTGGCTGTGCCCTCGGCCCAGCCGTTATTACCACCCCAGAGCGTGTATAGACCATGAGTTTTGTCGCCCCTGCCTTACATTGTCGTACCAAGATCGTTGCCACGTTGGGGCCTGCCTCGTCGTCGCCGGACACCTTGGTGAAGCTCATCCGCGCCGGCGTGGATGTGTTTCGCCTGAACATGGCCCACGGCTCGCGCGAGCAGCACGAACAGCAGTTTGCCGGTATTCGCGAGGCTTCTCGCAAGGCGGGCCGCCCGGTAGGCATCCTGGTCGACCTGGCCGGGCCCAAGATTCGGCTCCAGGACCTGCCAGGCGGTGAGTACCACTGCCTGGAAGGCGGCCAGGTGCGCTTTGTTCGCGATGAGCCGCAGGCGCCGGGCGAGTTTGCCACCACCTATGAGCCGCTGATCGACGACCTGAACGTGGGCGACCGCGTGATGCTGGCCGACGGCATCGTCAGCCTGGTCGTTGTGGAAAAGACCGACGCTTGCGCCGTGTGCAACGTGGTGCAAGAAGGCATCGTCCGCAGCCGCCAGGGCGTGAACCTGCCGGGCGTCAAGCTTCGCACCCCGGCCATGACCGAGGTCGATCGTGACAATGCCGCCTGGGCTGCCCAGATCGGGGCCGATTTCATCGGCCTGAGCTTCGTACGCCGGGCTGA
>Ga0180216_1001814_pt1 | contig 18455 bp, 16 predicted proteins | sample eDN3rd37CBELigMG_FD_128879 | JGI IMG/M metagenome (GOLD analysis project Ga0180216, IMG submission 128879) | Enriched Miracle-Growth compost microbial communities from Emeryville, California, USA - eDNA 3rd pass 37_C BE-Lig MG (version 2)... ...
AAGATCATTACACTAGACTTGGCTGAATTGCAGGGCAAAGTGATTTGTCAGAAGGACTCCTTCCTCGGTGCAGCCAAAGGGGTTAGTGTGGGCATTGAGTTCCAACGGAAGTTAGGTGTTGGGTTCTTTGGCGGCGAAGGATTTATTATGCAAAAGCTGGAAGGGGACGGATTGGCCTTTGTCCATGCCGGGGGGACGATTATAGAAAAGGAACTACAGCATGGAGAAATGCTTAAGGTCGACACCGGATGTTTAGTGGCAATGACGAGGGATGTCCACTATGATATCCAATTTGTAAAAGGTGTCAAGACTGCCCTATTCGGTGGCGAAGGGTTATTTTTCGCGACGCTACGCGGTCCCGGGAAAGTATGGATCCAGTCGCTTCCGTTCAGCCGCCTGGCAGATCGGATCTATGCCGCAGCACCCCAGACAGGCGGGCAAAGAAAAGGGGAAGGCAGTATTCTTGGATCATTAGGGGACTTGCTCGACGGGGATCGTAGATAGGAGTGGGGCTAGGCAATTTGCCTAGCTCTTTTACATACAATTGGATAAAATGGGAGTAGTGATTAGCAAAAGGAGGAAATCTGATGGATCAGAGAGATTGCGTGGATAAGCGCCGCGTGGTGCTGCCGGATGGGACCTCTTTGCCTTGTCTTGGGCAGGGGACTTGGAATATGGGAGAGAACCCCCAACTTGAGAAAGAGGAAGTTAGAGCGTTGCAATTAGGAGTGGAGCTTGGCATGAAGCTGATTGATACGGCGGAAATGTATGCCGATGGGAATGCCGAAAGAGTCGTCGGGCAGGCAATACGTGGACGAAGACAGAACGTTTTTTTGGTTTCCAAAGTGTATCCTCACAATGCAGGGCTAAATAAGATTATAACTGCGTGTGAAAACAGCCTTAAAAGGCTTGGCACCGATCACCTGGATTTGTATCTACTGCATTGGAGAGGACGTGTTCCTTTGGCGGAGACGATCGAAGGGATGGAAAAATTGCGGGAAGCAGGTAAAATCAAGAGATGGGGCGTTTCCAATTTTGATGTGACGGATATGAAAGAGCTTTGGAATACTCCCGGCGGGCAAAACTGTGTCACCAATCAGGTGCTGTATCATTTAGGGTCAAGGGGAATTGATTTTGACTTGCTCCCTTGGCATGAGGAACACGGCATGCCGATTATGGCATACAGCCCTTTGGCACAAGGGGGATCACTAAGGAAACAATTGTTATCAGATTCTACGGTGTTGCAGTTGGCTGATCAATACAGTGCAACCCCTTTGCAAATTGCGCTGGCCTGGGCGATCCGTACACCTCATGTTTTAGCGATTCCCAAAGCCGTTCAAGCACAGCACGTGAAACAAAACGTAGAGGCTGCTTGTATTGAATTAACGGCTGAGGATTTGGAGAAACTGGACCAGATCTTTCCGAAACCGCAGAGAAAGGTTCCTTTGGATATCATTTAAAATGACATGAAGAAAAAAATAGGTTTATGGATCCTAGCTTTTTGTATAGCCTTCGTCTGTTATAGTGGATTGACCATCTGGTCATATGGCAGTGGATTGCAGAGAATGAAAACAGATGCAGCAATCGTCTTGGGTGCAGCAGTCTGGGGTGGCCAACCTTCCCCGGTTTTTCAGGAACGGATCAACCATGGGATTCGGCTTTATACGAATGGATATACGCAAAAGTTGATTTTTACCGGAGGAAAAGAGGGGACACATCAGTTCGCAGAATCTGAAGTAGCCCGTTTGTATGCCCTGGAACATGGGGTGAGGGATGAGGATATTTTGATTGAAACCGAGTCTAGGATCACTGAAGAAAATTTAAAGAATGCTTATAAACTGGGGATCGGGAAGGGATTGCATACCTTTTTGATTGTAAGCGACCCCCTACATATGAAGCGTGCGATGACCATCGCTGAAGATTTAGGGATAGAGGCGTATCCCTCTCCTACCCAGAGCACAGCTTATCGGAGTTGGGAGACAAAGCTGCCCTTTTTCTTAAGAGAGTTGTTCTATTATTTGTTGTATCTATTGAGCAGCCCCTTTCGCTAATGTAACCTTTTTCCTGTCAATCCCGTCCTATTTATTAGAGGTGAGACGATGAAAAAGGTTATTTTAATCCTGGGGATTTTTGGCTTGATAGGGTGTAATGCAAGTCAGGGCCAGGTTAGCTTTAACGAACCTGAACCATCTGATTGGGTAGAATATATAAAAGCGGTTCGAGAATATATGTATTATCGAACGCAAGCCGTTTTACAGGACGATATTCAGATTCTATGGGACAGATACCCTCTTTTAGAATCCAATTCAAAGCGTGAAACTGGGGTTAATACAGAAAAATATGAAGTGGAAACTTTAAATGATAGTTTTCGGCTGATTGATGCCAACTTTAGTGAGGAATCCCACGAGCGAATTAAGGTGAAGCGATTGAGCGATCAAGAGGCGGTCATCTTAGTTCATGGAGGAATTGGCTATTTGCGCGATGACTTCGAAGAATCAGGTGGGGAGATTTTGATTGAGCTCTATGTGGAGAAAGAAGATCGTAATTGGAAGGTCGTAAAGACAGATGAGTACACACTGGAAGAGTATAAGGAATGGATTAAAGGTAGGTAGAGGAAAATTATTCCGTTATTGGATTTAATCATGCAGATTTTATCGTTTAGCGGAAAAATTTTCAGTTATCCTAAACTGTAATCGTTTACAAGCCTAAGAGTTTAACTTAACGGAAATTTTTTCCGCTATTCTACCTATTTTTATTAGGTTTAAGAGAATAGCGGAATTTTTTTCCGTTATGCACGTCGATGGTGGCTTTACCTTGCTTGGCGTTATAAAATAATGAGAAGAATGAAAGTTTTGGGGAGGATCCCGTGAACATTTTGATAGTAGAAGATGATAAATCGATTGCGGCGGGGATTGAATACTCTTTACAGCAGGAACAGTACACTACGATTCTATGCCATGATGTGGTGTCTGCTAAAAAGGTGCTGGTAGAGAGGCTCGATCAAATCGATTTATGCTTATTGGATTTATCTTTGCCGGACGGAAGCGGTTATGAGCTGTGTAAGTTGGTGAAAGAACGAGGCGATCTGCCGGTTATTTTTTTATCTGCGCTGGATGAGGAGGTCCATGTCGTGATGGGGCTCGATCTGGGGGCCGATGATTATATCACCAAGCCTTTTCGTGTCCGTGAACTACTTTCACGCATCCGATCGGTGCTAAGAAGATATCAGAAGCAAATGGAGAAAAGTCCGTGGATCGAGATTGGCCATGTGCGCATTCAGACGCTGGAAGGAAAAGTATATAAGAATGGTGATGAGGTGGTCCTGACCGCTTTGGAATATCGGTTATTGCTCATTTTTGCCAATCATATTGGACAGGTTCTGTCGAGAAATCAGCTCTTGGAGCAAATATGGGATGTGGCGGGGGATTTTGTCAATGACAATACCCTGACCGTGTATATTAAAAGATTGAGAGAGAAGCTAGAGGATCAGCCGCAACAGCCGACGTTAATCAAAACAGTGCGTGGATTAGGCTATAAGGTGGGTGATTAGCATGCTTCGCAATCCTGAAGTACAAAAGCTGCTGCTGGTGATGGGCCTGGTAAGTTTAATCGCCGTCCTAGCAGCCTTTTTAATTTCAATGTCGGCAGTTTGGCTTGTGTTGTTCACGTGTATGGTGCTTGTGGGAAGCAGCCTGTGGTTTACGCGCTGGAGATACCGTGAAATCGAGAAGCTTTCTCATTACCTGAGAAAAATCAGCGGTGGGGAGTATTCGCTGGATGTTCGGGATAATCAGGAGGGGGAGCTTAGTATTTTAAAAAATGAAATTTATAAGCTAACCCTAATGCTGGGCGAGCAAAAATCCCTTTTGCAACAGGATAAAGTTTATCTTACTAATTCGATCTCGGATATCTCCCATCAGCTTAAGACCCCGTTGACCTCACTAATGGTGATGGCAGATCTGTTGCGGGATGCAAACCTGCCAGCCGAGAAACGAGCGGAATTCACCCGTACGATACGTGTGCAGCTGGAGCGGATGGAATGGCTGGTTTCATCCTTATTGAAGCTTTCCAAAATAGATGCGGGGACGGTGGAGTTTAAAAAAGCCCCGTTCTCCGTGAAGCGGTTGATTGAAAAAGCGGTGCAAGCTGTGCTAGTACCGATGGATATTAAGGAGCAAACCCTTGTACTTGAGGGCGAGGATGAGATTACTTTTCTTGGGGATTTGAATTGGACGATTGAGGCTCTGATTAATCTTTTAAAAAATGCAGTTGAACATACTCCAGTGGGTGGGGAGATCCGCATTTCTTTTGAGGAGAATGTGTTGTTTACTAAAATCTTAATCACAGATACTGGGAAGGGGATCGCGAAAGAAGATCTACCCTATATTTTTCAGCGGTTTTATAAAGGAAAGAACGCTAGCGACGAAAGCGTTGGGATTGGACTAGCCATGGCGCACAGCATTATTACCAGTCAAAACGGGGATATCCAAGTGAAAAGTGAACAAGATCGAGGCACGCAGTTTCAGATTAAATTTTACAAACAAATCATCTAAGTGACAAAATTGTCACCTGCCAGTCACGTGAAAGTCATTTTAGAAAGTTAATCTAGAACCATCGGAAAAATCATGGAGGTAGGAATATGGAGATTTTAAAAATTGAACAGCTGTCTAAAGTGTACGGAAGTGGAGAAACGGCGGTGAAGGCCTTGGATGATGTCTCTTTTTCAGTGAGAAAAGGGGAGTTTGTGGCCATTATTGGTCCCTCCGGATCAGGAAAGTCGACGTTTTTGCATATGCTTGGTGGGGTGGATCGGCCGACAAGCGGGAAGGTGTGGATTGAGAACACAGATATATATGCGCTGAATGAAACACAACTGGCTGTTTTCAGGCGTCGACAAATTGGGTTGATTTATCAGTTCTATAACCTGATCCCGGTTCTTACGGTGGAAGAGAATATGACGCTTCCCCTATTGTTAGATCAACATCAGGTGGACCCGCAGCAATTTGAGCGGATTGTAAACATTTTAGGTTTGCAGCATCGCTTGAATCATTTGCCGAATCAACTATCTGGAGGGCAACAACAGAGGGTTTCGATTGGACGCGCACTGATGACTCAACCGGCGATCATGCTGGCGGATGAGCCGACAGGGAATCTGGATAGCAGGAATAGCGGTGAGATCATCGATTTGTTGAAGATGTTTAATAAGAGCTATAAACAGACCTTGATCGTGATCACGCATGACGAACGAATCGCCCTTCAGGCCGATCGTGTGATCACGATTGAGGATGGGCGGATCGCCAGGGATGAGGTGATCCGTGTATGAATATTGTGAATAAGCTGACGATTAGACATTTAAAGCAAAACAGGCGGCGGACGCTGATCACAATCATTGGGGTGATTATCTCGGTTGCGATGGTGACTGCCGTGGCCACGCTTGGAATTTCGTTTATGGATCTATTGCAAAGACAGACGATTGCCACGGATGGGGAATGGCATGTGGTGTATCAAGATGTGAAGCGGGATCAATTGCGTGGGATCCGGGAGGATGGGTTGACGAAGGAGGTGATTCTTAGTCGCGATCTGGGTTATGCCCGATTGGAAGGAAGCCAAAATGTGAGAAAGCCGTATTTGTATATTCGTGCTTACAATTCACTAGGGTTTGAAAAGTTTCCGATCGAGCTAAGCGAGGGGAGATTGCCTTCATCTGTGGATGAGGTGGTGGTATCTGAGGAGATTGCTCAGACGGCGAGGGTGCCGGTTGCGATTGGAGATCGTCTTTCTCTGGATGTTGGGGAGAGACATGTGGCAGAGATTGCGAATTCGTTAACACAGTTTGATTCCTGGCAGGATGGAGAGAGTCTGCAGGGTACAAAACTGGAAACGTACACGGTTGTCGGCATAATCAAACGCCCCACTTGGGAGCCGACTTGGGCCCCGGGATATACCGTTCTTACCTATATAGATGAAGGTTTTACCGGGACGGTCGATGCAGCAGTGATTCTTCGGGAAGTCAAGGGTTCGTTGTATGCGCATGCCGAAGTGCTTGCCAAAGAACTAGGAATAGAGACCGTCGGGTATAACAATAATTTACTGCGCTTTTATGGAGTGACAAACAACGATAATTTACGGAGCACACTTTTCTCTTTGTCGGCCATCATTATGACAGTGATTATCGTGGGTTCGGTTTCGTTGATCTATAATGTTTTTGCTATTTCCGTATCCGAAAGGGCCCGTCATCTAGGGATGCTATCGAGTGTCGGGGCGACCAAAAGACAGAAGCGAAACTCGGTGTTTTTTGAAGGGTTTTTGATTGGGACGATCAGTATTCCGATTGGAATAATTGCTGGTCTCGTAGGAATCGGGATCACTTTCTGGCTGATTAACTCGGCAATGCAAGGGGCTCTAGGGGTAACGGAAAGCTTGCGGGTGGTCGTGACGCCAGCAATCTTGTTGACGGCTTTGGGTGTTTCCATCTTAACTATTTTTATTTCAACCTATATTCCGGCGATGAAGGCTTCAAGGATCACCGCTATTGAGGCGATCCGTCAAACGAACGATATTAAGCTAACGAGCAAAGCGGTGAAAACCTCAAAGTGGGTGCGCAAGCTGTTTGGGATCGAAGCGGAGATTGGGTTGAAGAATTTAAAAAGAAACAAACGCCGCTACCGGGCCACGGTTTTTTCGCTAGTGATTAGTATTGTTCTGTTTTTGGTCGTATCCTCTTTCACCGCTAATTTAAAGAAGTCGCTTGAATTGTCCCAGGATGGGGTTAATTACGACATTCAAGTGACGGTGCATGGGAATGACTTTGCCCAGGGGGTCTGGGATTCAATTGCCTCGATGGGGGATGTGACGGAATCGAGTTCAATTCGTGAGCTTCTGGCCAACGCATGGGTAAGCGAGGAAAAGATCGCCGATCAGTTGAAAGAAGTGGTGAAGAAGGATCCGAGTTCCCTGGTTGACGGAAAATTTCAGTATGAACTAAAGATCCAGTCGTTGGATGCGGAAAGTTTAAAGGTGTATGCTGAGCAAGTTGGGGTTAGGGTTGAGCAGTTGTTGGATCCAGAGCACCCAGCTGCGGTTGTCATTGATACCCTTCCTTTTGAAGATGAGGTAGCGGAAAAGTACGTAGAAATGAAGGCGATTCATGCCAAAGTGGGTGATCGGCTTGATGTGGTACAAGGGTCCGGAGGATCGCGGGAGGTGGAAATTGCCGCTTTGACCGATCAATTTCCCATGGGAATCCTTCCTTCTGGGGCTGGCGTATTGAACCTAATCGTGTCCGAGCAGGTGATGGATGACTTGGTGGAAAATCCGGAGGACATGTTTTACTTCCTCTATCTCAAAAGCTCCGATCCAATGAAAACACAGCAGCAAATTGAGGAATTGAAAGAACTTCATCTGTCGCTGTACAACGTGTATCAGGCGAGGGAGCGAGAGGAGCAAATGGTCATGCTGATGTCCGTCTTTACTTATGGATTCATTGTGCTGATCACCGCGATTTCGATCGCGAATATTTTCAATACGATTTCAACAAGCATCTCCTTGCGCAAACGAGAATTTGCCATGTTAAGGTCCGTGGGGATGACGCCACAGGGCTTTAATAAAATGATCCATTACGAAAGTATATTTTACGGTGTGAAGGCGTTGCTTTTCGGGATTCCAATCAGCATCGTGCTGATGTATTGGATCCACCAGGCAGTGATGAACAGTTTCAATTTTACCTTTACATTGCCTTGGGTAAATATCCTTTGGTGCCTAGTGGCGGTATTCGTAATCGTTGGTTCAGCCATGGTTTATTCGGGGGCCAAGGTTAAAAAAGAGAATATTTTGGATGGATTGAAGCAGGAGAGTATTTAGTGGGGGACTGAGGTCCCTCTGTTTTATTTCTGATAGGGAAAAATATGGTACGATTGGTTAAGAGAATGGGGGTCAGGTGATATGGAGTTATTGAGTTTAATAATCTATGCAATACTAGTGATTGTTTCGGTCGCAGCTTGGGTCAATACCAAAATCATTCTAGAGGAAATCGACTTAATAAAAAAACATTTAGGAATTCCAGATAAAAAGCCAAACGATATACTACTCCCTAACAACAATTCTGATGAGAATGATAAGCAGTAATGACTGTTAAAAGACACAGCTGAGTAGTGCCTTTGTTAAGAGTGGACGATTGGAGATATTCCTCTCACTCCCGCACGTGGAGAGAGCATCCGAGCGGAGGTGAGAAGGAGGGGATGTGGACTCTTCTTCTATTAGAGACTCAACCATGTGATGAGGGACAAGTCCCCCTTCATCGCCCGATGAAGACCATTCGCCCCAATTCCTTGGGGTCAATATGGTCATCATAGGCCTGATGAAGACCATTCTCCCCAATTCCTGAGGTCAATATGGTCATCATAGGCCCGATGAAGACCATTCGCCCCAATTCCTTGGGTCACATTGGTCATCATAGACGAAAACCAGCACGAAACCCGCTTGGCAAGTCCTTCATCAGCAAGTAACCACCCTTCGAGAAGGTCCACAAACCACCTACTCCACCCGACTCCGGTTCCGATTTTCAAAATAGTCGGGGTTATTTCCTAACTTGCGCAACACGGGCTCGGACAACTCGTTCATCCGACGGATCACATCTTCCGATAGACGATAGGAGGCCGCCTGTACATTGAGCTCCAATTGTGCCAGGTTGCGTGAGCCGACGATGGTGGAGGTGATCGCTGGATTGGCGATGGCCCAGGCCAAGGAAAGGACAGTCATGGTCACGCCTAGTTCCTGTGCCAACTCTCTCAGTCCTGCAAGGGCTTCCAACATTTCTGTTTCGGCGCCTTCTTCACCATGACGGGAATCGGCAGCACGGGAGCGGTGATAGTGTCTGGTGCGGACAAGACTTGGTTTCATCTGTTCGATGGCGTCGTATTTTCCTGACAATAGCCCTTGAAGCAGGGGACTATAGCCAATGATGCCCATTCCGTGCTCCTCACAGTAAGGCAGGATTTCTGCCTCAATCCCACGAGAAAAGAGGTTATAGGCTAATTCGTTGGCGACAACACTGACACCTGTTTCGCGGACTGCTTCCATTTGCTTCACTCCATGGTTGCTGATTCCGATATAGCGGATCTTCCCTTCTTTCTGAAGAGCAGCTAAGGTCGCAAACGCCTCTTGGTTGCTCGGAGTTTGGTTGAGAATTCGCTCATCTTCGGTATAGTGCCTAAGTGATTGCTCATTAATCGGCCAATGAACCATGTATAAATCAATATAATCAGTCTGTAATCGTTGCAGGCTCTCGTCGCAATGTTTGCGGATATCTGCAGGATAGAGCTTTGACGGGGGGATCTTCGTACCGATGATGGCTTTGTCCCTTTTTCCTTTCAAGGCTAGTCCCAGGGACTTTTCACTTTCACCTTCGTTATAGACTTCAGCGGTATCAAAATAGTTGATTCCCAAATCAAATGCTCGGTCAACGACCTCTTGAACATCCTGCTGGCTTTGTTCTCCCCAATAGGCACCGCCTCCAAAGGCCCAACAACCCAAGCCAAGTGTGCTCAATTTCAAATCAGATGTGCCGCAGCGTCTTTGTTCCATTTTCAAGTCACCTCAATTCTAGTAATCAACCATATTTTAACAGAGAGGCTTTATGAACTAAAGAAAAATTCACCCTTTTCTATATTTCAAATAAAAACTTTCATTTCCACAGAAAAATGTCACCAAGTTATAACATTTTATGATACAATAAATTTGCATATTCATGTGCATAATCCGCACTTAAGATTGGACTAGCTAGCGCGAGTTCCAGAAAATATCAGTGTGGCTACGAAAAGGATATATAAGGGATAATGAAAAAGGAGAGAGAGATCTATGAACACATCTTACCAATTTGAAGAAGTCGCCCGACTTCCTTTACCTGGGGATAATTGTGCGATTGCCACCCGCCAATTGGAAGCTGGCACGATTATTCATTATCAAGGTCAAGAGCTAACACTTGATCATACCGTAATGGAAGGTCATCGCTTCGCGGTGAAAGCGATTGAACCTGGAGAATCCTTGCTTTCGTGGGAACTGCCATTTGGTACAGCCTTACGAGCAATTGAGCCAGGAAACTATGTGATTAACCAAGGTGTGTTGGATGCATTAAGTGTGCGTCAACTGAAATTTGCCTTACCCGAGAAGGCTAATTTTTCCGACGAAATTCCTCCTTTTGTTCTAAATGAAGAGACTTTTAAACCAGCGGAAGCTGTTCCTGCCTATACAGAAACACGTACGTTTATGGGGTATCGCCGCAGTGAGTCACGTGGTGTTGGGACCCGTAACAATATCGTCCTTTTAGGGACTACATCCCGTACTGGAAGCTTTGTAAAGCAGCTTGCTGCTCGTATGCAAGGTGAATTGAAAAACTATGAAAATGTCGATGGCATTGTTCCTGTTGCACACACAGAGGGTGGCGCGGAAAAGCCAAATAACCTAGATCTATTGCTTCGCACGTTGTCCGGATTTATGGTTAATCCAAACGTGGGTGCAGTGCTTGCTGTAGACCTTGGAATTGAATCTGTAACCAATGAGATGGTTGAGAAGTATATGCGCGAACACAACTATCCATTGGATGATGTCCTGCATAAATTTATCTCCGTACACGGAGGCTTTGAAGAGAATCTAGCAAAAGCGGAATCCATCGTTCGCGAATGGCTGCCAGTCGTTAATCAAAGCGTTCGTACTCCAGAATCGATCAGCCACCTAAAGATTGCCCTGCAATGTGGTGGATCTGATGCGTTTTCCGGAATCTCTGCGAACCCATTGCTTGGCTGGATTGCAAAAGAATTGATCCGTTACGGTGGTGCTGCCAACTTGGCAGAAACCGACGAATTGATCGGAGCAGAGCCATATGTGTTGCGCAAAGTTCGCGATTTGGAAACGGCAAAGAAATTTTTATCCTTAGTTGATAACTTTAAAGCACGCGCTGGTTTCCATGGTGCGAGTGCAGAAGGAAACCCATCTGGCGGGAATAAATTCCGTGGCCTTTACAATATCTACCTGAAGTCCATTGGGGCTGCCAACAAGAAGGATCCTGAATCCCGTCTTGATTATGCTATTGACTACGGTCAGCCAATGAAAGAATCCGGATACCATTTCATGGACAGTCCTGGAAATGACCTAGAGAGTATTGCAGGTCAAGTGGCTTCCGGCTGTAACTTGATTTTCTTTACTACAGGGAACGGGTCGATCACCAACTTCCCATTTGTACCAACCCTGAAAGTAGTAACCACTTCTCGTCGTTTTGAATTATTGTCCAACGATATGGATATCAACGCAGGTCAATACCAAGACGGTATGTCGATGGATGAATTAGGTAGTCAATCGTTTGAACTGACCTTGAAAGTCGCTTCAGGTCAACGCAGTGTAGGGGAGAAGGCAGGCCATGCGCAGGTACAGATCTGGCGGAACTGGAAGCAAACCGATACAAGCAAACTGGATGAACTGCTGAATGCTCCAGAACCAACCGGTGAACCGATTGCGATCAATACAGAAGGTGTTCCATCTGTGAACTTCCAAATGAATCGTGCTGAAAACGATGGGCACATTGGATTGATCTTGCCAACCAGTTTATGTTCTGGTCAGGTTGCAAACATGATCGCTAATGACCTGAATAACAAAAAAGCAGGCCAACCAGCGTTATCACGTTTTGTCGCTTTGGCACATACAGAAGGATGCGGAAACAACGCCGGTAAATCCGAAGAGATGTATGCTACAACCATGGTAGGCTATGTGGTTCACCCACTCGTTAAGCATGTTCTATTGCTTGAACATGGTTGCGAAAAAACCCACAACGACTACATGCGTAATCAAATGAACAAAATGGGGATCGAGCAAAGAGACCTTGGTTTTGCCAGCATCCAATTGGATGGTGGAATTAAGAAGGTTACTGATAAAGTGGAAAATTGGTTTGCCGACAAATTAGCAGCAGATCAACCAGCTGAAAAGAAAGCTGTTGGCCTTGAAGGCTTGCGTGTAGGGATCTTAACGGATGGACCAATCAACGATGCAAGTGCTGAACAATTAGCGGGCTTAACGAAGGCGATTGTGGCTGCAGGTGGACTAGTGGTTATCCCAGAAAACAGTGGAGTTCTTGAAACAGCTGCTTACAAGGAAAACGTATTGACTTCATCTGAAGTACAGCCATCCTTGAGTTATGGACGACATGCCAGCAAAAATGGGTTCCACATCATGGAAACCCCAACTCAACACTGGGTAGAAACAGTTACCGGTTTAGCTGCTACAGGGGTTGAGATTATGATAGCCTTGGTGAACCGTCAGCCAATGCAGACACACCCATTTGTACCAATGTTGCAAGTAGCAGCTGCTCCAAACATGCAGACTTATGCAGATGATTTGGATTTGGTACTAAGCGGAGACAGCAGCACTTGGATCGATCAAATCCTTGAACTTAGCAAACAAACCATCGAACAAAACTATACACCGAAACTTTATCAAAAGGGGAACGTCGATTTCCAATTTACACGTGGACTTCTTGGCGTTTCACTGTAATACGTGAAAGCGGGCAGCTTACTATGCTGCCCGCTTTTTACTTCCGCTTGTTCTTTGGTCCCTTGTTCGGATCCTTCACCTTTGTTTTTCCACGCGCATCATTGGCTTCATCCCAGGTGGTCGCTGTGCGGTCACTTTTTTTCTCATTTTCCATTCCCTTTCCCTCCTTACATTTTTTCTAATATTCCATGGTAACGTAGGATTTATCCAGAACATCAAAAAGAGGCATCTCTGTTTGAAAAGGGTATAATAATGGCAAAAAGATCAAAAGGAGACTCTATGACGAAAGAAATTTTTGAGGCCGGATGGAACTTTGACAACAGCTATGCCCGCTTGCCAAAATCGTTTTACTCGCTTCTTAACCCTACTCCAGTGCGGGAACCACAGTTGGTGATCCTCAATCAGGCCTTGGCGGAATCGATTGGTCTAAACTCCAGCGCGCTGAAAAGTGAGGACGGTGTCGCCGTTCTCGCGGGGAATCAGGTTCCGGAAGGGGCTACACCATTGGCTCAGGCCTATGCGGGTCATCAATTTGGAAATTTCACCATGTTAGGGGATGGGCGGGCACTGCTTCTAGGTGAGCAGATCACACCAAAAGGGGAGCGCTTTGATATTCAACTGAAAGGATCGGGTCCGACTCCCTTTTCGCGCCGAGGGGATGGGCGTGCTGCGCTTGGGCCGATGCTGCGGGAGTATATCATAAGTGAAGCGATGCATGGGCTTCGGATTCCGACCACCCGCAGTCTCGCTGTGGTTGCAACGGGGGAGCCAGTCATTCGCGAAGAATTCCTGCCGGGTGCTGTGCTCACTCGTGTGGCTGCCAGCCATATCCGTGTAGGGACCTTTCAGTTTGCGGCCAATTGGGGGTCTTTAGAAGATCTGCGGACATTGGCGGAGTATACGATTGAGCGTCATTATCCAGAGATAGGTGATGTTCCAAACCGGTATCTTTCCTTTCTTGAAGAAGTGATCAGGCGTCAAGCCTCCCTAATTGCTAAATGGCAACTGGTTGGTTTTATCCATGGAGTGATGAACACGGACAATATGGCGATCAGTGGGGAGACAATTGACTATGGACCGTGTGCTTTTATGGATACGTATGACCTATCGACTGTATTTAGTTCAATTGATAGGGGCGGCCGTTATGCCTACGGGAATCAACCGTCAATTGGGGCATGGAACCTAACGCGATTTGCGGAAACCCTTCTGCCACTGCTCGATGAAAACCAAGAACAGGCCATCACCATCGCTCAGGATGCACTTGAAAAATACGGTGAATTGTACCGGGATAACTGGTTTTCCGGGATGCGAAGAAAATTGGGGATCACTGGTGAAGAAAAAGAGGATGTATCGCTTGTTGGTGATCTCCTTGACCTCATGCAGAAATATCAGGCAGACTATACGAATACTTTTCTTGCTTTGACCTTTGGACGGGAAATGGAAAATACGGTGTTAATGGAAACCCCGGAATTTACTGAATGGCAGGAACGCTGGCGGGCGAGGATTGGCAAGCAGCAGGAAGGGGAATCTACATCACATCAGCTTATGCGGGAAAATAACCCTGCCGTCATTCCCCGGAATCACCGGGTGGAGGAAGCGCTTGAAGCAGCGGTGGAACGGGACGACTTCAGCGTGATGGAGCAGCTGCTGGCAGTGCTTGCGAACCCTTTCGCACACACACCGGAACAGGCGGAGTATGCGATTTTGCCGCCACCATCTCCGGTTCGCTATCGTACCTATTGCGGGACTTAAATGAAAAAGGCTTACTATCCAGTAAGCCTTTAAATATCTGCATTTGTTCCCACTCCTGCGCTTGTTGCTTTTTCATAGACGGCAGCTGCAACGGTTAGATCAAAGTAGGCAATTCCGACGGACTTAAAGAAGGTAATTTCCTCCTCATTTTCTCTCCCTACAATCTGTCCTGTAGCTAATTGGCCAATTTCGCCGTTGATCTGCTCAAAACTCCATGTCCCTTTTTTTGAGGGAATAATAAAGTCACCGGCTTCCTCTTTGACACCTTCCATTGAATCCACAACGATTTTCGAGCATTTTGAAAGGGTTTCTTCATCAATTTCCTGCATGTGAGGGAGATAGGACCCCACACCGTTAATATGGGTGCCTGGCTGAAGTGCTTTTCCAGAAAAAACGGGAGTTTCAGATCGGGTAGCACAAATAATAATATCCGCCTGGGAAACAGCCTCATCCGCTTTCTCAACAATGGTGATCGTTCCTTTGAAGCCCCAACCCGGAATCTTTTTGGCGAAATCCTCTTCTTTCCCCTTCGTACGGTTGTACAAAAGGATTTCCTTGATTGCTCGAACTTCAAGAACAGCCTGTAACTGTTCTTCAGCCATGGCACCGCAGCCGATAACTGCAACGGTATCAGCATTTTGTTTGGCAAGATATTTGGTAGCAACACCACTGATTGCCCCAGTCCTAAGTCTAGTTAAATAGGAGGCATTCATGCATGCGAGATGGTCTCCGTTTTCTGTACTGCTTAATAAAATAACACCTTGTGTTGTTTTTTTGCCTTGAGAAGGGTTATTTGGGAAAATGGAAACGACTTTAACTGCTGATTTTCCAATTGGTTCCATGCTGCTTGGCATATATATGGTGGATGCACGTTGCGCAGGAAAAGCGAGAAAGGTTCGATTTGGATTGTAAATTTTTCCTTCTATGTAATGATGCAAGGCCTCTTCTAAATCCTTAATCGCATCTTTCATCGTGTATAGTGAGCGAATCTGGTTTTCTGAAAGGATCAACAAGTTGTCATTCCTCCTCACTTATTTTAAAAGGTAATATGGGAAATAGGGGGATTTTACCACTATGTCGAGAAACTAGCCATTCTATGCTAGTTTTCCTGTGTGGAAATTTATTTCTACCCCCTATGCCCCAAATTTGAAGATAGGCACTTAATCGTCTGGTGTTTGGTCCGCGATATCCAATTCGTTAAGAATCGACCGGATTGTTTCCACGGAACATCCCTGTGGGTCTTCAATGGTCACTAACAAATTAATTTTGGTAGAAAAGGTAGGGATGCTTTCTCTAATTTCCGCATTTGTAGTTCCAAATTGTTTGCGAAACAGATGATTGCGATACGCTTTCCATCCCATTTCCACTAAATTTTCTTCATACGCCTCAAAATCTTTTTCTTCGATTGTGATCGATATTTCGGTAATTTTCATAGGATTCGTTACCCCCACAATTTTCATTGTTTGCTAGATTATACCACAAAAAAACCGAAACTTCTAAGGGTTTCGGCTTTTCCTATATAATGAAAACACTTGATCCCAATCCCAATGCTCATAATACCAGGCACCAAGATCGAGATTTTGAATCCAGATTCTTTGGTCCAATCCATTGGGGCTGGCGATCCAGACATTGGCTTTTTCCCGGTTCGTGCGAATCCAGAGTAATTGTTGGTCTGTAAACTGGGGGCGAAAATCTCCATCCTTTGCTGAGGGGGAGGTGATCTTCATAACAGTTTTTGTTCGCGTATCGATCTTATAAAGAGAGGGCATCGGCCTTTGTTGGACGTTGAATCCTTTGCTTTCTTTGGAGCGGGAAACGTAAACTAAATGGTTTGTCTGCCAATCAAAATCGCGATCCACATACCCTGCCGGTGTAAATGCTTCAGCTGCATTTTGCTCCGTTTTCATCACTCTAAAGGTTTTGGTTTCTGTTGCCAGTCGGCTTACTCCTTGAATATATCCCAAATGTGAAACACCAGGCGCCCAGTGGAACCATTCCTCATAGTTTAGCATTTGATCAATTCTGCGAAAAACCTTGGCATCACTCGATAGGATGCTTAACGTATTGTTGTCTGCTGACAGCGATGCGGTAGGGACTAGCTCGAACGCGATCCACCGACGGTCGGGAGACCATTTGAATGCGCTGGTTCCATAAAAATAGTCGTTTGCTCCTACTTTTATTGTGTAGAAATGCTCGGTTTGATATTGATCGCTCTCATTATTCCAAAGGATCTTCTTTAGGACGATGTCAGAATAAACATTTTCACCAGCTTTCGATGAGGTTAAAAATCCGTTTCCATCGGGTAACCAGGAAAAATTGATCACATCGGACGCGATTTTCTGGGTTGGACCAGACGTTCTAGCTTGGAGTAGATCGTTATCTGATTGAAAAGCTAGGACGTTATGCTTTGGCGACCACCTAAAATTGGCGCTGGCATTGGATGAAATTTTCGTATGCTTTTGTGAATCCAGATGGTAGAGCCAAAGTTCCCCTACTCGCGGGGCGAATTCGACATCTTTCGGTGTGCTGAGATAAGCGATCAACTGCCCATCTGGTGACCATTTTGGATAGGCTGCGCTGATTCCTTCGGTCACTTTTATCTCGGCATTGCCGATCTTCATCCAAAGGTCGTTGTGACGAACAAAAGCGGCTTGGGGTGTACTAGCGGCTAGTACTGTAGGTTGAAGAAGCAGAAGAAAAACGATGAGAAATGCAAAGATATTTTTCATTTCGGATACCACCTCCTGTTTTTTTTAGAGTTCCATTTTTTAGTGATTTAAAACCAGCATATAAAGGTGAAGATGAGGGGAGGAGGTGTTACGTTATGAAGCTCTTAATTATCTTGGGAAGTGTAGTAGGTCCAATCATTATGGTGTACTTGCAGAAATTATGGCCACGGATCGAACCTCTGTATCATGTTTTAGCTTACATATCCGTCTTGGTTTTTGGTAATATAGCAGCACTGGCAATCTATGGTATTATCCGAGACAAAACGGTTTTCATGACGGAGATTCATGGGATCTTTCTCAACCCATGGTTTTTGTTGACGGGTTCCTATCTTGGGGTTTATTTAGTCTATAAAATTATTGGGTGGGCAATGGAGGAAACCAGGGCATAATAAATCCAACCAAAGATCGTCACCAAGGGGGAATTTGCTTGCAACGGTTTGATCCGGATTATGTCTTTTTTGAACCAGGGGCTTTGGAATATCCATTAGGAAAAACATTGTATGAACAGTTTCAAAAGCAAGGCGTTCCAATTCAAATGACAACTTCTCATAATCAGGTGCGTGGAATCCCGGGGGAAACAGAAACAGAAAAATATCGCAACGCAAAAAGAACACTGGTCGTTGGAGTCCGCAAAACGTTGAAATTTGACACATCGAAACCTTCGGCAGAGTACGCCATTCCTTTAACAACGGGTTGTGCCGGGCATTGTCATTATTGTTATTTACAAACAACGATGAGTTCGAAGCCCTACATACGAATTTATGTAAATCTGGACGAGATCCTTGATCAGGCGGGGGCTTACATTATGGAAAGAGCACCGGAGATCACCCGTTTTGAGGCAGCTTGTACAGGAGATCCGGTTTCTGTAGAACACCTGACGGGCGCACTGAGAAAATATATCGAGTATATGGCGACAAAGGAATATGGCCGTTTGCGCTTTGTCACGAAATTTGCCAATGTTGACACTCTATTGGGAGTCCAGCACAATGGACACACGCGTATTCGCTTTTCTATTAATAGCCGTTATGTGATCCGTCATTTTGAACCAGCGACCTCCACTTTTGAGGAGAGGATTGAGGCAGCAGGAAAAATTGCTGAAGCAGGCTACCCCTTAGGGTTTATTATTGCTCCGATTATGAAATATGAGGGCTGGGAAGAAGAATACCGGGAGCTTCTCCACCAGCTGCATGAACGATTGAAAAACGTGGCGGCGATTCAGGATTTAACCTTTGAGTTGATCCAACACCGCTTTACCAAAGTGGCTAAAAACACCATTCTGAAAAGATATCCGAAAACGAAGTTAGACATGAATGAAGAAAATCGCAAGTTGAAGTGGGGGAGATACGGGCGTTATAAGTATGTCTATCCCCCCGAGACGGTCGATGAGATGAAGCAGTTGTTTGAGGAGACGATTCCAGGGTATTTTCCGCAGGCTGA
>Ga0180216_1001815_pt1 | contig 18455 bp, 20 predicted proteins | sample eDN3rd37CBELigMG_FD_128879 | JGI IMG/M metagenome (GOLD analysis project Ga0180216, IMG submission 128879) | Enriched Miracle-Growth compost microbial communities from Emeryville, California, USA - eDNA 3rd pass 37_C BE-Lig MG (version 2)... ...
GCTCCGCGTGGGGGGGGGGGGGGGGGGGGGGGTGGTGGTGGGGGGGGGGGCCGGGGGGGGCGGGGGGGGGGGGGGGGGGGGGGGGGGGGGGGGGGGGGGGGGGGGGGCCGCGTGTCGGCAGCCATCGACGCGCTGGCGCTGGAGTAGGTGCGGCGCTGCTGCAGCGCATGTACAGAGCGTCTCGCCGTCATGTACAGGCCCCCTCGCCCATGGCATGTGCCGTGTACAGCGTCCCGGGTGTTCAGCGGGTGCATGTAATGCATGTAAAGGTCTCCGTCGTCCACGCCCCCCCACACCGCGCGTCCGCCGCAACGCGGCCACCGCTGCAGCCGCCGCCCCCGCCGCCGCCGCCGCCGCCGCCGCCGCCCCAATTGGGCAGACCCGCGTGACGTCAACGAGGATGCCGAAGGCGGCGGCGCGCGGGCCGGCGCGGCCCGGCAGCGGCGGGCGCGGCCCCGACCGCGACGACGGCCGCGTGCCGCCCTACACGGGGCGCGCCACGCTCGTCGAACGGCCGATGCGCGCCGACAGCCACCGCAGCCGCAGCGGCGGCGGCGGCGGCGGCGGCGGCGGCGGCGGCGGCGGCGCGCCCAAGCCTTACGACCGGCCCCCGGCGGCCGCCCGTGGCAGCGCGGCCGCGAAGGAGGGCGGCGGCGGCGCCAAAGGTGCGTCCATGGGCCTCTCGACGACGCGGCGCGCGAAGGCGGCTGACGGTACCACGCCACGCCGCCCGCGCGCCGCCCGCACGCCGCTGATGCATCGCAGGCGGCGACCCCGACCGGCCGCCGCCGGAGCCGCTGACCGCGAGCCGCCTCGCGCAGCGGCAGAAGCAGATCGACTACGGCAAGAACACGCTCGCCTACGACCGCTACCTCGCCGAAGTGCCCAAGTACGCGCGCGCGCGCGTGCGGCGGGCCCCGGCGGGAGCGCGTGCCGGGCTGACGCTGCCGCGCATCGCCGCTGCGGCGGCCGCGACGTCCGTGTGGCGCACAGGGACCAGCGGATCCGCGGCGTGCACCCGATGACGCCCGACATCCACGCGCCCTGCAGCAAGCGGGCCTTTGACGGGCGCGTGCGGGCGTGGCGGCGGGCGCTGCACCAGTGGGACCCCGTGAAGGCCGACGGCGAGGTCGACATCTTTGACGACGTGGGCGCCGTCGGCGACCTGGACGGCGGCGGCGGCGACGCCGATGCCGCCGCGGGGATCGAGCCGCCGCCACCGCTGCCGCTGGCCAAAGCGGCGGCCACGGCGGCGGCGGCGGCGGCGGCGGACATGGACGACGAAGCGGCGCTGCTGGGCGACGACGGCGGCGGCGGCGACGGCGCCGTGGACGCGGACACGGGCGCGCTGAGCGCGTACGACGAGGCGGAGCTGCAGGCCATGCTGGCCGAGCTCGGCTAGAGAAAGCGCGCGTGCGAGAGCGAGAGCGAGAGAGAGAGAGAGCGGGGGGCCGCTCCTGCTGGGCCTCCAGAGCTTGCTTGTACGCTCCTTGTACAGACGCTGTACGATAGACCTGGGGAGAGAGATAGAGAGAGAGAGAGCGCTCAGTCACTCGTCACATGCGCCGGCCGTCGCATCGGCCCTGTCGCGTCGCGGCGGCCGCGGGAGGCGAGGCCGGCGAGGCCGGCGAGGCCGCCGCCCCCCGCCCCACGCGAGGACACCATGCAGCGCTGGCCGTCGCGCCGCGGGGCCGCCGCCCTGCTGCTCGCGGGCGTGGCCGTCGTCGCCGCCGTGGAAGCGATTCACTGGGCGCTCAGCCTCCACCGCGACGACCCGGACGAGGTGCTCCGCCAGCGCCTGCGCCTCTACGCCTGGAGCGACGCCGACGCGGGCGCCGCCGCCGTGCCGCTCCTCGCCGTCGTCGTCGCCGCCATGGGCCCCGCGGCGCAGGCGCACCTGCCGGACCTCCTGGCCGACCTGCGGGCCCTCCTGGCCGCGCTGCCGTTGGACGGCGCCCGCGCGCTCGCCGACAGCGTCCGCGTCCGCGACGGCGTCGCGCTCGCGCCGCAGTACGTCCGGGCGCTCCGCCAGCGGCCGCGCGTCGTGGTGGTGAGCGACGACGAGGCGACCTGCGCGGCCGTGGCCGCCGCGCCCGAGCACACCGGGTGGGTCGAGGCGCACTGCCTCGCGCCGGGCGCGTCGGTGCTGCGCGCCTTCAACGACGGCGTCCTGCGCGCCCCCGCGGACCGCGTCCTGCTGCTGCTGCCGGAGGTCCGCCTGCTGCGCCGCTACCACGCCCGCGCGGCCGGCGACGCCGCGGCGCTCTGGGCGCTCGCCAATGTGGACGCCGCGCTCGTCGCGCCCGCGGTCCTGGCCGCCCCGGCGCCGCCGCCGGACCGCGCCCTGGATGTCACGACCGAGCTGCCGCTGCAGCTGGCCACGGGCGGGCTGGACGTCTTCGCGGTGCGGGACCCGGCGTCCGCGGCCGCGGGCGCGGCCGGCCCGCCGCGGAACCTCGTCCTACCGTTCCACCACCACCAGGGCCGCCAGCTGCCGCCGCGTCCGTCCACGGTGGTGGAGCCCATCGCGGCGCCGTGGCCGGGCGCCATGCTCGTGCGGCGCCACGCCTTTGTGACCGCCGGCGGCTTCGACGCTGCCCGGCACGACAGCCTCGCCGTCGCCGCGCTGGACCTGGCGCTCCGGATGCGCACGCTCGCCGCCCGCGAGGGCGCAGCGCCCGTCGCCGTCGTATGTTGCACGCATGCACGCCGGGGAAAGGGCGCGGTGGAGGGCGGCGCTGACGGCGCGCGGCATGCGTCAAGGCGGCCCCAGTCGCACAGTTTGCGCCCGTGTTTGCGGTCCAGGTCGCGCCCGATGCGCCCAGCCTGGCGGCCGGTGCGCAGCGTTCAAAGAAGCCCACCAGCGTCTGTGCATTGGCCTAACGCACACCAAAGACCGTCGTGTCGTCGTCGTCGCCGGCGCCGCCGCAGGAACGGAGATTGCGCCGGGCAAATCGATGGAGTGGGTGCGCGGCCACGACGACGCGCTCGCCCAGCTGCTGTCCACGATGCGCACGCATCCCATCAGCGTCGGTACGAGGCCGTTGGGCGCTTGGCCGTTTTGAAATGGCGTGGCTCTCACACGCACGCGTCGCTGAGAGTCTCTGGCGAGGCCACCGTCAGTGTGGGACGGCTACCTGAACGACTGCACCGGCTGGGCGAGCGAAGCGATCAGCTTCGTGTACAATCTGGAACGGGTGCGTGGCGCGCGGCGGTGCGGCAGCCGCCCTTCACACGCCGAGCTCACTACCGCCGCGACGGCGCAGCCCACTTGGCGCGGCTAGCGTAGATGCTCGGCTTTCTGGCCATCGTGGGCGACGCGTCGTTCTGTCCCGGGTACCCGCCCAGCGTCGAGACGGCGCTCCACCGCCTGCGCCAGGTGGCGCTCCCCGACGAGGTGCGAGGCCGTGCTGGGCGGCGTCTTTGCCAGGCTTGGCTGCCCCCGCTGAGACGCGCGCTGTGATCCATTGCGCGGTGCGGGCCGGCCGGGCAGCTCGATGTGTGGGTGTCGCACAAGCCGCCCAAGTCCTATCCGGTGTTTCCCTACCGCGGCCTGCGCCGCGTCGAGCGGCGGCCCAAGGTTGTGGTGGGCCGGTCCATGATCGAGTCGACCGTGCTGCCCCACGGCTGGGTACGACCGGCGCCGGCAGCGTAAGGCAAGGCATCGGTTGCGCTGACCGGTTTGTGCCGTGGCCGCTGGGCGCGTCCTCCCCGACAGATCGGCCGGGCAGACTCGGTGGATGAAATCTGGGTGCCCTCGACCTTCCTGCTGGACGTCCTGAGTGCGGGCGGCATTCCTCGGTGAGCGGGCGTTAGAAACGTAGAAACGCGTGGGTGGTCTTTGGGACCTCTCACACGGCCGGCGCGCTGGCGCCGCGGATCGCATGCGGGGGCATCAGCGACAAGCTGTGGCTCCTGCCGGAAGCCGTGGACATGGAGCTGTTTGACCCGGATGCGACGCGCCCGCTGCCGCTGGCCAACGCGCGCGGCTTCCGCTTCCTTTCCATCTTCAAGGTGCGAGTGGCAAGGGCGGTGATGCGATTTTTGGGGCGTGCATTCAAAAGGCGTCGAAGGCGCGTTGTGGGGCGCGCCGCCGCCGCAGTGGGAGGAGCGCAAGGGCTGGGACGTGCTGCTGCGTGCCTACGTGGAACAGTTTACCGACCCGGACGACGTCTGCTTGGTCATCCAAACGCACCTGTTCCGCAGCAACGTGCCCCGCAAACAGCAGGTACGCACGCCCAGTGGACATGGTGGGCTGGAGCCTGGCCTCGCTCACGATGACGAACGTTCACCATACACTAGGTGGCTACGCAGACGGCGTCGGTGTGGAACGACATCAACCGCTTCCTGAAGGACGCGGGCCTCTGGCGGTCCGACGTGCCCTGCATCGAGGTGCTCACCGACGAGATGCCCAAGGTGGACATGCCGCGGCTGTACAAGGCGGCCCACGCCTTTGTGCTGCCCACGCGCGGCGAAGGCTGGGGCCTGCCCCTGCTGGAAGCCATGGCCATGGCCCTGCCGGTGATCGCCACCAACTTTTCCGGCCACCTCGACTTCATGCCACCGAGCCTGACGCACCTCATCGCCGTCGACGCCATGGTCCCGCCCCAGGACACCACGCTGTACGACCCCGCGATCCGCTGGGCCGAGGTGCGCCGCGCGGCCCAATTGGATCGTGGGAGCCGCTGAGTGCCTGACCACCTTTGCGTCATCCGGCGAGGGGCGCAGCGCGATTCGCAGCCGTCGGTGGCGAGCCTCCGCGAGCTGATGCACCGCGTGACCACCGACCTCAGCGGCACGCGGCTGATGGCGCTGCGGGCGATGCGGCACGTGCGGGAGACGTACAACGAGCCGCGGGTCGGTAGTGGCGGTGGGGGGCGCCGCGCTCGACGGGACGTCGCGCTCATCTCGCCCAGTGGTCGCGATGCATGTGTGCGAACGTGTCCCCTACAGATTGCGCGCCTGGCGGCAGATCGCCTCGTGTACCTCGTCGACCAATACCACAGACGGCACGCCGACGCGCCTGCGCACCGATCCCTGTAAGCGTTACTGTAGTGTTGCCCAGCTGTACAGAGCCTGTACTATAATTATCTCAGTCGCGGAGGATGGCGGAAGGGCGTGCCGGAACCCGTGGTCCATTGGACTCGAGTTCCGGTCGGCCCGGCCCGGGTCGGCACGGTGGAGATCCCCACAAAATTTTGGCGCGAAAAAAGAAAAGCGCGCGAACAATTTCCAATCGACGACGACGACGCGGACGGCGCGCGCACCTGCCGCCCGGCCTCGGCCTTGGCCCCCTTGCTGGAGCGCTGCCGCGTCAGGGCCCACGCTGGCTGTTACAGCAGCAGCCTTGCCAGCGGGCCCTGGAAGGGAGTATATGGAAGCGTAGGACCACCGGCGACGGCGCCAGCCGCTCCGTCTGACGCCAGCACCTCCAGACGGCCGACTGACTAGCGCGAGCTGTGGACGATCCCAGGCGCGCCGCCTGGACGGCCGGCGGGCGGCCGCAAGCGTGGCGGCCATGGCGTCCGCGGTGAAGCTGAGCGACCTGCTGGCCGAGGGCCTGCTGGCGGCCGGCGACGAGGTCCGCTGCCGCGGCCACACCGCCGTCATCACCGCCGACGGCCGCATCCACTCGGACGCCATGAACGCCGACTTTGACTCGCCCAGCTCGTGGGCGACGGCCGTGGTCCAGTGGCTCCGCCAGACGCACGCGACCTGCAACGGCTGGACCGCGGTCAAAGTGCGCGATCAGCCGCTGGATCACTTCCGGCAGGCGTACCTGGCCGCGCACGGTGCCACACTGCCGGCGGCCCGCAAGCGCAAGGCCTCCGCGTCCGGCACGCCCAAGGCCGGCGACGCCGACGCGGGCGGCAGCCAGAAGGCGGCGGCCAGCCGCAAGGCCACGGCCGCCGCGTCGGCCAAGCGCGTGCGGCGGGCGCCGCCTCCCGCGTCGGCACCTGGCACCGCCGTCTCCGATACGATGGAGCCACCGCCGTTTGTTGCTGTCCTGGTGCCCACCGGCTACGGCCAGGCGCTCGAGCTGTGCGCCGCCTGCGGCAGGTACGCGGCGACCGCGCTCATGCTCGCACGGATAGTGCCGTTTACCAATCGCTGACATCGTCGTCGCCGGCTGCGCCATCGCACGCTTTGCTCCCGCCCAGCTTTGTGCACGACGAGAGCCAGGCTGTGCAATGCTCGCACTGTGCCGAGACGTACCACGGCTTTTGCGTGGAGCCGGCCATTCAGGTGCGCGAGCGATATGGCCAGCACGCGTCGGGCCAATCACCGCTCGACGGACGCTCATCGTGGCGTTTTGAGCCTGTGAGCACGCCCCCAAACGCACGCAGCTGCCGCTGAAGGAGTCGCTGGGGCGCGGCTGGCGGTGCATCCACTGCCTGATCTGCGAGGTGTGCCGGATCGCGCCGCCGGACGACCGGCTGCTCGTGTGCGACAAGTGCGACCGCGGCTACCACATGGACTGCTTGAAGAAGGTGACCCCAGGGCGCGGATTTCTCGGCCGCTTTTTGTGGGTGTAACTAAACCGCGCAAGAAGGGTTAGCCACGGCTGGTGCATCGCGCCGCAGCCGCTCAAGGCGATCCCGCCGGGCTCGTGGCTGTGCGAAAACTGCGCGCAGTGCCAAAACTGCCACGCCACCGAGCCGGGCCCCAAGCCGACGGACGAGTGGACGTACAATTTTACGTTGTGCAAGGCGTGTGGCGACCTCAAGGTCCGTGCGCCCGCCCGACCAGCGCGCGCGCGGCGTGGCGGCGGCGGAGGCTGATGTGACCGCACGCCGTGTTGTGCAGCACGTCGCGCGTTCAGGATAAGGGCAACGAGTGCCCCATGTGCCACGGCCTGTACCGCGACGACAGCACCGAGCCCATGGTGCAGTGCGACGGCTGCGAGGTCTGGATTCACACGCAGTGCGACGGCATCAGCGACGAGGACTACGCCGCCATCGGCGACTCTGGCCAGGTCCGAGCAACAGCGCGGCGGCGGGCTGTGCCCGCGGTGGCCTGATCTCACAGCAGATGCTGTGCCAGAGTTGCTGCCGGCGACCGCCTCCTAGCAATACTACTGCCCGACCTGCCGCGAGAGCCGCCACATCGATCCGCTGGCCATGTCGGACGGTACGACATGCGGACCGCGCGGCGGCCAGGGGGCCTCTGCAGAGGCTGACCGTGGCAGACAAGTCGATCGCCATTGACTGCGACCGCAGACGCGCCGCACGATCTGATGGACACCGTGGACCCGGCATTCAACGGGCTTCGGTGGAGCGAGCTCGTGTTTGGCGTGCCGGTAGGATGCGCTGTAGACGACATGGTCGAGGCAGGGTCGCGCCGGCGCTAACCGCCGGGCGGCGGCGGCACGGCGCCGGCGCACGGCTCGTCCAGGTCAAGCTGCTGACGCGCGACAAGTCGCTCGTGTCCGCGTCTGTGGTCCGCCGCGACGACGACGCGGCCGCCCTGCTGGACCGCCGGGTCCTAGTGCACATTGACGGCACCACGCAGCGGTTTGACGGTGCGCCAGCGGCGGCCGTCGCCTAGAGTGCAGTCGGCGGCAGCTCCTCACGGCGAATGTGCTGCCGGGTGTCTGCGCCAATTGGCAGAGTGGCTCTCGGTGTCCGACTGCCGGTCGCGGCTGTTTTCGGCGGACATCGTGAACGCCGCAGGTAGCAGGCGTGGCGGCAGCGGATTCAAGTCGGGCAAGGCCCGGCGCTGACCCACCTCGCCTGCCTGCGCCTTTCGTGCGCATGGGACAGTCATGGCCACGCCGCAGTCGCTCTCGCCCGCCAGCCCGCGGCCCGGCGACTTGCAGGTGCTGCGCAACATCCTCCAGCGCTCGTACGCGCCGCGCCCCTCCCACTGGCCATGCAGCGTGCGCTACATTGTATCAACGCACCCCGGCCTTCAGGACGCTACTCATGGATGTTGATATCGCAGGAAAGCGCAGGCGCAGGCTGCAGCGGCCACCGCGGCTCCTGAGCCTGCCGGGGCGGCGCCGAGCGCCACCGAGCCGAGTGCCCCAGCGCCCGCGCAGCTGACGCCGCCCGCCTCGCCTCGCGTCGGTGCGCCAAGGCTCCCGCGCCATGAGTTGGCGCCGGGCGCCAACCGCTGTGACTCACCAAAGGCGAGCGACGTTAGATCGTGCACGCGCCGCTGACCGCAGACGCCTCTGCCGGTCCCAAGGCGGACGAGCCGTCTGCCGACTCGGCCGCGCCCATGGAAGTGGATGCAGCGGCCAGCCCAGCGGCCGCCGCCGAAGGCAACGACCGCGACGACCCGGCGGCCACCGGGCCCGACCCGCGCGTGTGCAAGCTGTGCGGCCTTGCCGGCGAGCACGCGCCGCCGTCGCCGGCCTCGGCGGATGGCACGGCGCCGGCGCGGCTGGAGGAGCGGCTCCTGTACGGCCGCGACCAGGCGGCGTGGATGCACCTGAACTGCATGCTCTGGTCCTCCGAGGTGTACGAGAACGACGACGGTGGGCTCATGGCGCTGGACGCCACGCTCAACCGCGGCGCGCGCGTGGTATCTGTCGCGCCGCTTGCGCTGATTGCCGTGGCGGTCACAGCGGCGTCGCTAACCGTTTTGCCCCGCGTGCGTGACGGGGGAGCGCGATCGCCAGCGCTGCACCGTCTGCGCCAAGCCGTACGCGACCATCGGGTGCTGCGACTCGCGCTGCATGGTCAACTTCCACTTTGGCTGTGCCTTGGTACGCAGGGGCGCCCTGCGGGGCGCTCCGCCGGCTGCAGACGGCAGCCACTCACGCGCCGCGGCAATGCTCCCGCAACGGTGTCCTGCGGCGCGGGTCAGGCGGCCCACGCGATCTTCCTGACCGACAAGCGCGTGTTTTGCGCCAAGCACGCCGACAAGGAGGCCGTCAAAACAGCGGTGGCGGACGGCATGCAGATGGACGACTTTGCGGTCGCGCGCCGCGGTGCGTGACGCACTCCCCCTTGAGCGCCGTCAACAGCAGCGCTCACGGACGAGATCACTGGTACTGTTCTTCCCCCATGGGCGTCGCTTCCATAGTGGTGGTGCCGGTCACGGATGCGTCGCTGGGCTTCAAGAACGCCGCCGCCCAGCTCGAGGCCGGCGCGCTGCGCTGTGGCACGCTGCGCCTCCTCAAGCGGGGCGACGCGTCGCACCACCTCGGCCGCACCGCCGTGCCCATTCCCGGGTGGCCGACGGCGGCGGGGCCGCCCATCTACCTGGCCGGCTCCGCCGTCGAGCGGCTGTTTTGGAGCACGGCGCGGGTCTACGAGCGGTGCCGGTACCTGTGCGAGGTCGTGCCGTCGACGGCGGCCACGCCGCTGCCGGCGGGCGAGCGGATCCGCGTGCCCATGTTTCGCATCACTGCGGTGGCCGATCCGAGCGTCCGCATCGAGGCCGGCTCGGCGGACGGTGCGCGTTTAGGCATTCGACCCGGAGGACAAACCACAGCTGAGACGGATGCTCACAGGTGCTTGTCACGCGAGGCCTGCTTTCGATGGTCGCGGCCGCAGAGGCGTTCGGCCAGCTGGTGGAGCGAGTGAACCGCCTGCGCGAGCAGCAGGGCCTGCCGACTATCACACTGCACAAGCAGTTCTCGCACCACTTTTTTGGCTTGACGCAGGCAGACGTCGTGGCCATGCGGGCGGCGGACGTTGCGGCCGTGCGCGCGGTACGGCGCGCCGTGGACGCTCGCATCTGCTACACAGCCTCTAACCGGGATCATCCGCGTGCGTGGGTCCGAGGTCGCAGGCCGAGCTGCAAGAACAGGAGGACGCCAGCCGGATCAACCCGAGCGGCTGCGCGCGCACCGAGGTCCGCCCGCGGCGAATCTACAACCCCGAGGGCCGCTTCAAGGCGCTCGCCCGTTCCGCGGCCGCGGCGCTGGACTCGTTCATCGAGGTCGGTGGAGCAGCTTGGCCAGGAGGTGGGGAAAAGGGGCGCTGCGGTCGTGGCTGACGGCCGTAGTCTGGCAGGGCGATGCGTTTTTGTGCTGGCGGCTTCCAGGACACCCCGGCCCAAGTACCCGCGGACGCCGCAGGCCGAGGCGCCGACGCCGCCAACGGTCCGACGGCCAAGGACGGCGCCGAGGGCGGTCGGCGCATGATGCTCTTCCCGCTGGCGATGAAGTACCGGACCATGAAGCAGCAGGTGAAGCAAGGTACGGCGCCTATGCAATCTCGCCGGGAGTAGGAGGCAATATGGATCGCGGGTGGTAACGCTCCTCATCGGGTTGGCCAAGTCGTGTGGAGCGCGCACCCAGCGACGCGCGTCATGCAGTCCGGCATCCAGGGCAAGGGCCTCTTTGCGCTGCGCGATTTCGCGCGTGACGACATGGTCATCGAGTACGTCGGCGAGATCGTCGGGCAGCGGGTCGCCGACAAGCGGTACGCGCGGGCGGAAGGGGTGCCACTGGCGGGGGACGCGAGCTCACGCGGTCGACGGCGTTCGCCGCCTCGCCCCTCGATGGGGAGCCCTCGCCTAGGGAGGCCCTGTACGAGCGCAAGGGCCTGGGCACGTACATGTTCCGCCTGGACCACGACCGCATCATCGACGCCACCTTTGTCGGCAACGCCGCGCGCTTCATCAACCACTCCTGCGCGGTATGGGTGCCATGCAGGCCACCGAGCACCGCGGTTGCCCAGCCGGCTGATCCGTGACGCCGTCGGCCCGGGCTCCCCGCCGTGGTCCAGCCCAACTGCTACGCGCGCATTGTGGCGATCGACGGCGAGAAGAAGGTGGTCATCTTTGCCGGCCAGAACATCCGCGCCGGCGAAGAGTTCACCTACGACTACAAGCTGCCGATCGAGGACCAGAAGCTGCTGTGCCACTGCGGCGCGCCGACGTGCCGGGGCACTATGAACTGAGCGGCGGCGCCCCGCGTGCGCGCCGCGTGTACACTAAGACCCCGCTGCTGCGAGAACGACGCCAATGTACACTAGATGTGGGGGGGGTCCACCCGCCCCATGCAACCTGTACAGACGTGGACGAAGACGACAGTGCGCCGCCTCGGTCTGCGGTCACGGCTTCTGGATCAGCTTGAACAGCACCTTGCGGTCCGTCGCCGTGACGTACGCCGTCTTGCCCAGCTCGCGGATCGTCTGCCGCGAGTCGCCCGTCGCCAGGTGCTGCCGGCCGGCCCGGGCGTGCTTGAACGTGCCTGTGGGACGCCAGGGCCGCATGGAAGGAACGGCACTGCCGGTTAGCGGTGCCGGGAGCGCCCATGGCCCGCGCCAGCGTGCGCCAGCCGTCGCGTCCTGCGTACCGCCGCCGGTGAGCCGGAACCGCTTCTTGGCGGCCGACTTGGTCTTGAACGACATGGTCCGGAGCGCCGTCCACGCGCCCTGCCAGGCAGTCGCTGCGGGCGGAAGCAACCGGGGCGCAGCGTGCACGCGCGTCCACCCCGCGTTAGTCCGGCCGCGTCGCTGGCGGCGTGCGGTCGGCGGCGTCGAGGGTTGCTCCGTACCGGCGGCGGGAGGCGCCGGGCGGGTCCACGCGGCCGGCAGGCGCGCCAGCCAAGCCGCGAACGCCATGGTGGCGCGTGTTCCCTGTGAGCATCCACACCCGCCCCCGTCCCCGCCTTGGCACGGTGCCCGCTGCGGCGCGTGTCAGCCCCGCCACCGTTCGTTCATCCGCGGCCGGCCGTGCGCTGGCGCGTACGGAAGGAGTCAGCGACGTGGACGACAGATGACCCGTCCATCGGGTCGATGGCGTGCTATCAACGCGCCGCTGCCTGACCCGCTAACCGGGATTGCCGCCGCTGACCCGTGGACCGGGTGCATGGGCCCCGCAGGGCGCCGCTGTCCGCGACCCGTGGATCGGGACGGTCTAGGGTGGAACCGTGGAACGGGTCAGCCGCGAACCCCGTCCAGCGGGCGTATGAGGCAGGTGGCGGGCGATCTCCCGCGGCCGCCCGGCCGCCACACCCACGCAGCGCCCCCACCCCGCCCCACCCCCCACCTCCCTTGCCGCCACCACCACCATGGCCGCCACCGCGCCGGCCTCGCTCACCGTCCTCGTGACGGGCGCCTCCGCCGGCATCGGCGCCGCCGTCGCCCGCCGCTTCGCCCGCGACGGCAGCCGCGTCATCATCACCGGCCGCCGCCGCGACAAGCTCGCCGCCCTCCACGACGAGCTCGCCCAGTCCGCGCCCTGCCACGTCCTCTGCTTCGACGTCAGCAACCGCGCCGACGTCGAAAAGGTGCGCGGCCCCGTGCGCCGCCGTCGCCGCTGGGGCCGCGCCGCACCCCGCGACTCACCAGACGCCGCCCCCGCACCGGCGTCGCCCGTGTCCGCCGCCGCGGCAGGCGATCGCGTCGCTGCCGCCCGACTTTGCCAAGGTCAACGTCCTCGTGAACAATGCGGGCCTGGCCCTGGGCCTGGAGCCCGCGTGGAAGGCCAGCCTCGACGACTGGGACACCATGATCGACACCAACTGCAAGGGCCTCGTGCGCCCCGCTGCCGCGCCGCGGCCCCGCCACGGTCGGGCCCGCCGCTGACCCAACCCCCCCCGTCCCCTCGCTGCCCGCCTGGATCTGCCTGGACGCGGCCAGACCTACGTAACGCACGCGCTGTTGGGCGGTATGGTGGAGCGCAACGACGGCCATGTTATCAACATCGGCTCCGTCGCAGGCTCGTGGCCGTACAGCGGCGGCAACGTCTACGGCGCCACCAAGGGTACGACCCTCCCGGGCGCCCAGTGCCACACGGCTCAAAGCTCAGCGCGCCGGCCCTGCCGACGCCCCAACGCGGCCGCGCACAACAGCGTTCGTGGAGCAGTTCTCCAACAACCTGCGCGCCGACCTCGCGGGCAAGCGCGTCCGCGTCACCAACATCGAGCCGGGCCTCGTCGGCGAGACCGAGTTCTCCAACGTGCGCTTCAAGTGGGACAGCGAGAAGGGTACGGGCCGCGCAAGTCTTGCGCGCGTTGCGCATTCGGCCCTGCTGACGGCGGTGGGCGCCCTGGCGCGCGTCGTTCCGCGCCGCCTCAGCCAAGACGCCGTACGCCAACACGGAGCCGCTGACGCCCGAGGACGTGGCCGAGTCGTACGTCGCGCCCCTTGGACCCTCTTGCATGCCGTGGCCGCAGCGGCTCACGATGCCTTTTCTTTGTTCTGCGGCCCGTGCCGCGTCCGCCCGCCGCAGGGTGTTTTGGGTGGCGACGCTCCCGCCGCGCGTCAACATCAACCGGCTAGAGATGATGCCGGTGTTCCAGTCGTTCGCCGGCCTGTCCATCCACCGCGAGCCGCCCAAGTGAAGGGCGCTTATTTGCGACTAGGTGTTTGCAGCAGCTCTGTACATGCGCGTTGGGTGGCACGAACGGTACACACGATCTCTAGAGTACACTCTGGCTGTACACCGGCCTTCCGGGCCGCCTCTAGTCGTCGTCGTCGTCGTCGTCGTCGAACCGCTGGTGCGTGCGGCCGCCCGGCTGGGCCGGCCGGCCGTGCTTGAGCGACTCGAGCGACTCGGGCAGGTCGCCGCCGTGCAAGAACTCTTTCTTCTGGCGCTTGATGACGCCGCCTTTTTTGGAGAGGACCTCGCGCTCCTCCCTGGTCCCCCCGCGCCGCAGAAAGTAACTCAGGGCGCCCCGCCGCGTGAGCCACCGACCCGGCCGAGCAGCCGTGGGTCGCGTACCGGCGCAAACGTACTTGCGCTGCTTCAGCCACGCGCGCCGCGACGACAGCTCAGGCCGGTGCTCGCCCGTGTCGACCTTGTACTCCTTGAGCCGGCGGGTCTTGGCCACCGGCGCCGCGGAGAAAAAGTCGTCGGACGACAGGTCCTCCAGCGGCGCGGCCTTCTTGCCGCGCTCGTCCGCGCTGCCCGCCTGCTCATCCTCTTCCGAGTCGCTGTCGTCGGCGCTGTCACCAGTGTCCTCGTCGTCCTCGTCCCGGGCGCGCTTGGCGCCCTGGGTGGCACGCGCCGAGGCCGCGGCCGCTTTCTCCTGCTTCGGCGCGGGTGCGGGCGTGCTGGCCTTCTTACTGGCCGCGCCGGCGGCCGCGGCGGGCGTGGTCGCCTTCCCGGGCGTGGCGGCCTTCCGAGGCTCGGCGGGCTTGGCCGCCGCCGCCGGGGCGGCGCGCGTCGCTGACGGCGCGTCCGCCGCCTTGGGCTTCACGACGGCCTTGGGCTTGATCTCGGTGACGAGCTCGCGGATGCCCCGGTCGCCCTCCGGCAGCGTCACGTCCGGGTCGGCGATGTCGCCGTCGCGGATACGCTGCTGCAGGTGCTCGCGCACGCGCTGCCGCAGCACCGGCGCGGCCGGGTCGCCGTCCGGCGCCGACGGGAAGAGAGCGAGGTACTTGACGCCCGCGGGGTAGTTGCGGGTGTAGTACAGGTCCGCCTGCGCGGCCACCACGTGTTCCTCGGCCGCGGCGCGGGCCTCGTCGTCGTCGCCGGCCTCCGCCAGCTCCCGCTGCGCCTTGCGGAGCGCGCGCGTGGCCTTCTGGCGATCTGGAGGGCGCCCACGAACGGCGCGCATTTGATTTCCTTGCGCCGGCCGCATGAGCAAGGCGCTGGTCGTACTTTGGCGCGGGGCAGTGGCGAGCCGTACCGAAGAAGCGGACCATCTTGTACTTGGCGCTGACCTTGCTCGCGACGGCCGCCTCGGACTTGCCGTCGAGCATGACGCGGTACGCCTTGAGCTTGCGGTCCATGTCGCGGCGGAGGTCGGCGGCGAGCGTGTCCTTGCGGAGCAGCCGCTCCAGGTCGCGGATCTTTTTTCTGAGCTCCGCCCGTGACAGGTCGGCCGGCGCGCCGCTGCCGCCGCCGCCGCCGCCGCCCGCCGCCGCTCCCGATGTCGGCGCCATCGTCGTCGTCGCCGCCCGCTGGTGGGCCACGTGTACTATGACGTCATCGAGCCGCGGCAGCGCCCGTCTGCCCGTCCGCTGCTGGTCCAAGGCACCGCGCGCGGCATCCCCTCGCTGCTAGAGGAACCATGGATGGTTATTGCCGTAAGAGTACAAAACAGTTATCTGTGTGTGTTGCCCAACCTTATGATCGCGTAAGCACAGTACTATACAACACCGCGGCACACGGCGGGTCAACCGAAGCAAAAAAATGTAACGCACAGCGGGCCGCCCACCTCGGCGCGCTTACGGCTCGGTGTCGGCCTTGGTAACCTCGTGCAGCGGCGGCACGGTGGGCGGGCGCAGGATACTGCTCGCCCCGCCCGTGTTGCTCCGCGTGCGCACGCGGCCCTTGGGAGGCGCGGCCATCTCGGGCGGCCGCCGCTCGTCCAGGCTCTGCCGAGGCCGGTCGCCCGCCGCCGCCGACCCCGACGAGCCGTCGGCGGCGCCGTCCCCGACCGGCTCGGTGCGCAGCGAGCGCAGCGACGTCACGGAACCGCGGCGATACGTGGCGCCCTCCGCGCCCAGCTCGACCGGCTGGCCCGGCAGCGGCTCCGTGCCCGCGTAGATGGCCGACGCGGTCTGCGAGCGGCGCTGGCCGGTGGACAGGCCGTCCTCGGCCCCGCCCTTGGTCCGGCCCGCGCCCGTCATGTTGTCGCGCAGGGAGAGCGCCCCGCTGCTGGCGATGCTCTCCAGGTCCGTGGAGCCGCTGGGGCTGTCCACTTCCGTGTCGGTCGGTGCCTGGCCCGTCGCCGCCGCCACAGACTTGGGCAGCGGCGACTCGCTCGTGTCCTGGATCTTCGAGGTGTGCCGCTTGGGCCGCGCCGACCACAGCGTCCGGAACGTGTTCATGCGCTTGGGCAGCGACGACTCCTACCGGACCGACCCTCACCGTTGGATGACCGGCCCCACTCGCGGCATGTCAGCGCACGGCTTGCGTGCGCCAGCGGGCGGGCGGCGCGCCCGGTCCGTACGGAGGAGTCGCTACGGACGAGCGTCGTGAGGGCCTTGGCCGCGGTGTCCTCCGTGAACTTGCGCAGTTTCTCTGGCGCACCGCGCGCGTGCGCCTCGAGCAAGCACTCGGAACTGCGTGAGCGTCCGCCGCTGTGGCCGCTGCCGTGCGCGGCGCTACGACGTACCGAGCGCGTGGTCCGGCAAGCCGGCGACCTCGTGAATCTGCGTCCTGAGGTGGGACATGAACGACGCCTTGTCCTCGGCCGACTTGAACGCCAGGAACACGAGGCGGCCGGTGTGGTTGATGAGCTCGACAACATATTGGTGCACTGGCGGGAGGGGCGCCCCAAAGCGTGATCGCTGCGCGCCGGCGCCGCGGCCATTAGCCGGGGCGCCTCATCAAACGGCCGCCCATGGGCAACCGTGACGCACTGTTGGTGTCGCGCTCGTCGACCATCTTCATGCGGATGTAGTTGAACAGGTACTTGAAGCCGTGCTTGCCCTTCTTGTTCACCGACGCGACCTGCGCGGCCAATCGCACGCGAAACGGCCGACGCAGGAACACGCGTTAGGCCATCGAGCGCCGCTCACTCGTGGGTTCCGAAGGGGCCCTAGGACGCACCAGCATGCAGTCGTTCATCATGTACACGATACGCTCCGTCTTGGAGGGGAGCGGCTGGAACAGGTCCCGCACCTCGCGCACGCCCTCAAAGATTTCGATGAAGCGGCGGTGCGGCTCGGCAATCGCCTGGCCAGCCGTCGCGAGCGGAACACCAGGCCTGCGATGTCGCGTGCGGTCAGTGGACCGCGGCTTCCTCGAGCCTGCCTGGGTACCGGGCCGGTCGCGTACGGGGGTGATGCCCTCGACTTGCTCGTGGAGCGTGCTGAGAATGTCGTCGTCGTCGTTCAGCTTGATCTCGTACGTGACGATCGACGTGTAGAGCTTTTTCAAAAACTCTTCCGGCAGGTCGCCCTTGTTGTTGATGCCTGCTCACCAGGAGATTCGCCCGACCAACAAGCAGCCGCCAAATCGGTACGTGCACACCCGCTGGGCGCCGACACGCCAAGCGCGGCGACGTACCACGGTTGTTCTTGATGAACTCGGGCAGGGTCATCCGGCGCTTGACGTTCGGGTTGTGCGCGTCCGTGTTGAGCATGATCGCCGAGTACGCCAGCACGTACGCCACATCTAATGAGCCCCACGCCATCGACGGCATTGACGGTATGGCGTCAGCGCAGGGCGACCCCCTTCCCCCCAGCCCCCAGGCCGTGCCCGACACACTCGCCGCACCTTCGTTGGCGAGCTCCGAGTGCCCTTCGTTGGCGGCGACGTAGTGGTGCCCAAAGGCCTCGACCAGGCGCGCGATCTTTTGCGCCTCGCCCGGCAGCCGAAAGTTCGAGTCGGACAAGAATTTTCTGCGTACATTGAGCGGCGCTGGCGCGTCAGGCGTCCCGTTGGTGTCAGCCGTGCACGCGCGCGCGCGGTCGCATCCCGACCGCGCGTCCCGCACCTGAGGGCCATGTCAAACTCGAGCCCGGTAAAGTCAATGTTGCTCACGAACACGTCGATCACGGCGTCCGTGAAGGCGGTGCTGTGCATCGCCGGCGCGTGCATGCCGACCGCGTGCGGCCGTCCCGAGGCTAGCGTCAGCGATCGTTGGGCAGCCCCGCCCGCGCGCTTTCGGCGTTGGTCGGCGTACCCAGCGCCCAGGTACTCGCCGACTTTGGCCTTGTTGAGGCGCTTCTCCTTGGCCAGGAACTCGGCCACGGCCTCCTCGTTGTCCTCGATCAAGCCGTGCTCGATGAGCATGGCGATGCCCTTCTCCGGCTTGTGGTTGAACTCGTAGATGCACGCGAGCATCTCGCGGTCCGTGCTCCCCACCGCAATGCTCGGCGTGCGTGCCAGTGGGCTGGCCATGGTCTGCGAGTCGGAGGATCGGCTCGGCCCGAGCGACAGCATCGACGAGCGGCCGCGCTGCAGCAGTGGCTTCGCTGTATCGTGGCAGCGCACGCGCAGGGCGGTGAGGAAGCTCGTTAGCTCCGCACCCGCGGCCACACGTCGCATGGGCCCTTTGCCCCGGGGGGCCGCACCCTTGCGTGCGCGCGCCAGCTGGACAATGTTTTGGAAGTGGTGCCGCACGCGGTAGTAGCGGTATGCGCGCTGGATGAGGCGCGCGGCCGTCTCCCGCGCGGCAATCACGGCGGGGTCCATGTCGATGGAGCTCGCGTCGTTGCCCTCTATCGCAATGTCCGAGTCGTTTACCCGGAGGCCGGACTCTGGTCAGTGCGCTGCAGAAACCCCCCGCGCCGTGTGCCCTACGCCTCCGGGCGACCGCCGGACCTTCGTCCTCAGCATCGGCGGGGGCCTCGCCGTCGCCTTCCTCCGGCGGCGCCGCGCGCGCCACGTTGGCGAGGGTGCGCATCGAGTGGGTGCGCGACACCTTCTTGGACAGATCGAACGACGACGACCGCCGCCGGAACGCCGAGTCATCCTCGGCCTCAGCGCCCGCGCCGACGGCGGCGCCTGCGCCACCGGCCGCGCCCACAGCGGCATCCGCGCCATGGCCAGACGGCTTTCGCCGCTTAGTCGCCTTCTTCTTTGCTTCCGGCGGCGGGGGGGTCACGGGCGGCCCGGCCGCCTGGCCCGTGCGACGCGCGTGGGCA
>Ga0180216_1001817_pt1 | contig 18448 bp, 13 predicted proteins | sample eDN3rd37CBELigMG_FD_128879 | JGI IMG/M metagenome (GOLD analysis project Ga0180216, IMG submission 128879) | Enriched Miracle-Growth compost microbial communities from Emeryville, California, USA - eDNA 3rd pass 37_C BE-Lig MG (version 2)... ...
AGCGCCAACGCAGGCGCCGGCAAGACGCACGTGCTGAAAATGCGTGTGCTCAAGCTGCTGCTCGCAGGAACGTCACCTGACCGCATCCTCTGCCTCACCTTCACGAAGACTGCTGCGGCCGAAATGGCGCAGCGCGTTTTCGACGAGCTGTCGAAATGGGCGACGTGCTCCGAAGAAGACTTAGTCAATAAGCTGTCGGAGCTTCTGGATCGCGAGCCCACCGCCGAGGAGCTGCGCCGCGCGCGCCAGCTCTTCGCCCGTGCTGTTGAAACGCCGGGCGGGCTCAAAGTTCAGACGATCCATGCCTTTTGCGAACGCCTGCTGCAGCGTTTCCCTCTCGAAGCTGGCGTTCCTCCGGGCTTCACGGTCCTCGACGAGGAGGCGGCGAGCACGCTGCTGCGCCAATCCATTGACGACGTGCTGGTTGCAGCAACAGCTCCGGATGCTGGCTCCCTCGGCGACGCGCTCCGCACCGTCATCGCCTACGCCGCGGACGACGGCTTTGACAAAGCGCTGCAGGATGCGCTCGGCAAGCGGGATTGGCTGCAGGCGCTGTCACGGCTCGGCGAACGCACAGGCGACGCCTTTCAGGATGCGGCGGAGATCTACCGGGTCTTGCTCGGGGTCACCACACCTGACCTGGCCACGGTCGAAACCCGTATGGCCTCGGTGCTTTCAGATGACGATCTGAGGCGCGCCGTCGACGTCCTATCGGGCGGCAGCAAGACGGATACGAACTGCGCAGACATCTTGCGGGCGGCGCTGGCGAAAACCAATCCCAAGCTGCGGATCGAAGAGCTGACATCCTATTTCCTGACCGGCAGCGGAGGGCCGCGTAAGAGCCTCATGACGAAGGCTCTGCAGAACCGCGATCCCGGTCTGCACGCCACCCTTACCGATGCACAAAACGAATTCGTGAGGTTTTGCGAGGAACGGCTCGCGCACACGCTCATCGCCGCAACGCTCGCCTTGTGGCGGCTCGCCGATGCCGTACGCCAACGCTATGCCGAAGCGAAGGCCCGTCGCGCTGCGCTCGATTTCGACGATCTCATTGCCCGCACGGAGAGCCTTCTCAAAACTTCCGGTTGGACCCCGTGGGTGCTCTACAAGCTCGACAACGGCCTGGAGCACATCCTCGTCGACGAGGCGCAGGATACGAGCCCGTCGCAGTGGTCCATCGTCCGCAGTCTGGCGGAGGAATTCTTCGCAGGCAGGGGCGCCCATGAGGCTCAGCGAACGCTGTTTGCCGTCGGTGACGAGAAGCAGTCCATCTACAGCTTTCAGGGCGCCGCACCGAAGCTCTTCGCCGAAACCGGCCTCCATTTCTCCGAGCGCGCACGTGCGGCCCGGCTGAAGTGGGAGACGGTGCCGCTGACGCTCTCTTTCCGCTCGACTGCACCGGTGCTGGAAAGCGTCGATCGTGTGTTCGCGGATCCGACACGAACGCCGGGGCTCTCGGCGGCGGCCGCCACTGTCCGTCATCAAGCGCGGCGCATTGGGCACGCGGGTCTCGTTGAGATCTGGCCGACCGAGGTCTGGCAGGAGAACCCTCCCGCGGAAGCCTGGTCGCCCCTCGACGAGCAGCTGACGCAATCGCCCGTCGTGCGGCTCGCCAACCGGATTGCAGACACCATCAAGGAGTGGATCGACAAGGGCGAGCGGCTGCAGTCCGAAAATCGACCGATCCGCCCCGGCGACATCCTCATCCTGGTGCGCCGGCGAAAGCCGTTTGCGGGGCCGATGGTCGCTGCTCTCAAGGCGCGCCGCATTCCCGTTGCCGGCAGCGATCGCATGCAGCTGACGGAACAGCTCGCGGTCGAGGACATGATCGCCCTCGGCGAGTTCGTCATCCTGCCGGAGGACGATCTGGCGCTGGCCGCCGTGCTCAAGTCCCCCCTCTTCGGCCTGACGGACGAGGATCTGTTGAGCTTCGCCCCAGATCGAAAAGGCTCGCTCTGGAATGCCCTCCTCGCCGCCGCGAAGGAGAACTCACGCCTTGAGCCGGCCGCCTCGACGCTGCGCCGCTGGCGGGCCGAGGCCGACTATCGTCCGCCTTACGAATTCTTCGCCAGCATCCTCGAGAACGAAGGCATGAGGGCGCGCATGCTCGCCCGGCTCGGCCCGGAGGCCGCGGAACCGCTCGATGAGTTCCTCAACCTCGCCCTTCAGTACGACGAGCGCCATCCGCCTTCGCTGCAGGGATTTCTGGTCTGGCTGCGGCGACTGCGGCTCGAAATCAAGCGCGATCAGGAGCACGGCCGCGACGAGGTGCGCGTCATGACCGTGCATGGCGCCAAGGGCCTCGAAGCGCCGATTGTGTTCCTGCCCGATACTTGCTCTGTGCATTCGGGCCGCCAACCGAACGCACTGCTGCCGCTCGTCAACGTTCCGAAGCCGGTTGGATACGGTGACTTTTTCGTCTGGCCGGTGAAGGAGACCGGTGGCCATCCCGCGATCAAAGCCGGCCGGCAGGCCGTCGAGGCCGAAGAAGCCGAAGAGCGCAATCGGCTGCTCTATGTGGCCATGACCCGCGCCCGAGATCGCCTGTATGTCTCGGGATTCGAGACGAAGAACGGCAGGGGAAACGGTTGCTGGTACGATCTCATTTCAGATGGGCTCGCGGGGGTTTGCGAGGAGGTCCAGACAGCGGACGGCCGGAAGAACTTGCGGTATTCCTGTCCGCAAACGGCCGAGCCGGGCGAGCCCCGGAGCGCGACGGCAGGTCTCGTCTGTCCCGAGTCCCTGCCCGACTGGGCGCAACGTCCTCCACCACGCGATCCGGCTGTCACGATTCCGCTGACGCCGTCGCGACTGGCTCCCCTGGATACGGACGCGGGCGGCGATCCTGTGGAGCAGCCGCAGAGCCGCGCTGGCCCGCATGAGTCGAGCCCGTCGCCTCTCGCACTGGCCGACGATTATCGCTTTCTCCGTGGCACACTCACCCACGCCTTGTTGGAGCACCTGCCCAGCTTCCCGCCGAACCGCTGGGAGGAGGCAGCCAAGCAGTACGTCGCACTTTCGGGACAGGCGCTCCCTGAAGCGAAACGCGCTGGCATCGTCGCCGAAGTGCTGGCGATCTTACGCGATCCGCAGTTCGGTGCCCTCTTCGGGCCGGAGAGCCGCGCCGAGGTGCCCATCGCGGCAGAGATTCGCGATCCCACAGAGAGACGGCCCAACCTGCGCCTCACTGGCCAGATCGACAGGCTGGTTCGTCTGCCGAGCGAAGTGCTGGTTTTGGACTACAAGACCAACCGCCCACCGCCGCAGATACCGGCCGAGGTGCCCTTGGCCTACCTGTTGCAGCTCGCGGCCTATCGCCTCGCGCTCGGGCAGGTGTTCCCGGACCTGCCGATCCGCGCCGCAATCCTGTGGACGGACGGCGCGCGCCTTATGCCTATCCCCTCGGAATTGCTGGACTCGTGCGTGGATCAGCTCTGGAGCCGTGACAGCGCTCGGCTTGACGCTTCCTGACCCCCTCCTTACGTTCCGGACGACTAAATGAGCCTAGCCCCCGAGTCGGGGCGCTGCAGGGAGATACACCGTGACTCAGATGGTGTCCGACAACGACTTCGCCACCGAGGTGCTGAAGTCGCCAACGCCTGTCGTCGTCGACTTCTTCGCCGAGTGGTGTGGGCCGTGCAAAGCCATGGCACCGGCGCTCGAGCAGGTTGCCGAGGAAATGAAGGGCAAGGTGAAAGTGGTGAAGGTCGACGTGGACCGCAGCCCCGCCGTCACCCAGCAGTTCCGTATCCAGGCGATGCCTACGCTAATGCTTTTCAAGGACGGCAAGATTGCCAACCAGCACGTCGGCGCCCTGGTCCAGAAGAAGAAGCTCGAGGATTGGATCAATCAATCGATTGCGGGCTGATTCCGCGGGCAAATGATCTTTGAGGGCCTTCGCTTGGGGAGGCCCTTTTCTTTTGGGCTGCGAGCGGTTGAAATGTGCGCTGACGGATGCAGCAGCCTTGGTCGGGGATGATCGTTCCTTCCCGGTCGAAACGACTTAGCCTGCAGCGCCCAATAAGCAGGAGATGGATCATGCAGGTTGTATGTCTCGGGGCCGGCGGGATCGGCGGGTATTTCGGCGGACGTCTTGCTGAAGCGAAGGCTGCCGACGTCACATTTATCGTCCGCCCCAGCCGTAAAGCCCAGATCGCAAAGGACGGCCTGCGAGTCGAAAGCGTGCACGGCGACTTCACCGTGCGTGCCGACGCGAGACTATCCGGCGAGGTGCGCTCACCCGCCGATTACGTGCTCCTGACCTGCAAAGCCTATGACCTCGATGCCGCAATCGACGCGATCGCGCCGGCAGTCGGTCCCAACACTGCGATCGTCCCGCTGCTGAACGGTTTGTCTCACATGGACCGGCTCAACCAGGTGTTCGGGAAGGAACGCGTCCTTGGTGGCATCGCTCAGATTGCCATAACGCTGCAGCCCGACGGCGTCGTGAAGCACCTGAACGACTGGCACACGATCACCTTCGGCGAGCAGAATGGCACCTTGAGTGGGCGCGTCGAGGCACTCAAGGAGGCGTTCGACAAGACCAAAGCGAAGGCCGTCGTCGTACCCGACATCATCCAGAAGATGTGGGAGAAGCTCGTTATGCTCTCCACGCTCGCCAGCGTCACATGCTTGATGCGGGCCAACGTCGGCGAGATATCGCGGACACCCGATGGTCCGGCGCTGGTTTCCGCGCTCCTCGCGCAGAACGCCAAGATCGCCGCCGCATGCGGTCATCCCATGCCGGAGGGGTTCGTCGAGCACTGGCAGAAGGTCTTCACCGACGAGACCTCCCAGATCGCCGCCTCCATGCTCCGCGACATCGAACGGAGGGGACCCGTCGAATCCGACCACATCGTCGGCTTCATGCTGGAGAAGGCCCGCGCCCACGGCATCGACGACACGCTGCATCGCATCTGCTTCACGCACCTCAAAGCTTACGAGCAGCGCAGAGCAGCGGGCCGGTTCTGATATGTGCTGATCGATTCGGCAGGTTGCTCAGCGTGCTTCCTGACCACTTGCCACATTGGCGCGGCGCGACCAGGGACGATGCCTTTCGCGCCATTCGATGAATCCGCGGCGTTCTTCTGCCGTCATTTTCTCGGCGAGTTCGGTCATGAATTGCGCGTAGCCTTGGCGAATGCGCACTTCGGCATCCATCAGGCGGGCATGCGTGTTGGCCAATGCCTCTTTGTCGAGGGGATCGGCAGCGAACAGCTCAGCCGCATCGCGCCGCATTTGGCGGATTTCCTGGCGTAGCGGGCGCAGTTCAGGCTGGTGCCGCTCGACGATCCTCTTCAGCGTGCTCGTGCGCTCCGGTGGCAGAGTATCGAGGTAAGCCGAGAGGCGACCCTGGAAGTCCGGTCCATGGCTGCGGAAATGCCAGGCAGCCGAAGCCACGACCCCCACCACCAGCAGATTGAGCCCCAAGGATAGGATGAGCGCGACCCACATCCAACGCGGCACTCGCCGTTCCGTCACATTCGGGGAGCGCTGAGCCTCGCTCATAGGTATTCCTCTTCGTCAGCAGCCGGATCGTAGATGACCGCCAAATCCGTATTCTCAGTTTCTGTCTGCACGCCCACGGCGCCCGCGATGGCCTCGATCGCCGAAGCGATGGGCGGTGACGCGCCGAGATAGATGCCGACCAGCAAAGAGGCGGCGAGAGCGGAGGCCACTCTCCAAAACGCAGGTCTGGCGATGTTTCGCGCCTGCCTGCGCGCCGCGAGATCGATGACGGGCGCGGGCGCCGATTGATCATGGCGCTCGGCAACAGCCACGCTGACGATCTGGTCGCTCAACGTGCGCATCCGATCCGGCGACGGCAGAGGGGCGCGGTCGAGCAGGTCTTCGAGCGCCCGCGCCTCGGCCAGCAGCTCACGTGCGCGCGCATTCCCCGCAATCAGCGGTTCAAAGCGTCGCCGCGCTTCCTCCGGCCAGCTCTCGGCGCGGGAGCCGTGGATATCGAGATGCTCCTCGAAGGCCGTCAGCTCTGCAGTATCTTTATCGGCTGCCATATCCTGTCCTCCGCAGCAGCTCTCATGCATCACTTTCAAGAAGCTGCCGCCATTCGTCCTTCAGTGCCGCTTTGAGCGCCCTGCGTGCCCGCCCCAGGAGCGACTCTACGGCCTCGTTCGATACGCCCATGATCTCCCCAATCTCGATGTGGCTCAGGCCCTCGTAGTGGAATAGCGTCAGGGCGAGACGCTGCCGCTCCGGAAGGCCTTTCAATGCACGGTCAACGCGTTGGGACAGCTCCTGCCCGGTAAGCTCCTGAAGCTGTTCAGCCTCGACTTCGCTTTCTGGAACGTCGTCCGTCACCTCCACACGCTGGCCTGCACGGATCCGGTCGATGCACAGGTTCGACACGACGCGCCGCAACCAGGCCCGAGCGCCCGTCTCTCCCACGTCCAGCTCTCCCGCCGCCCGCCAGAGGCGGAGAAGAGCTTCCTGTGCCACGTCCTCGGCTTCCGCATCGCCGTTCAACATGCGCCGCGCTATGGCGAGCACCGCCGGGAGGTGCCGGTCGACCAGCAAGCGGAAAGCGGCGGCATCGCCGCGTCCCGCCCGCTTGAGCAGTAAGCCATCGGTGACGGCGGGATCATCGGCCAGGCCAATGGCAGGCTTGGCCGAAGCCCCCCCTTGTTCACCCCATGTCGCCGGCACCGTCCCTCCCCGTGCATCGCTCAGATACGACTCAGCGCAGGATACCCCGACCGCGCATCATCGGTGGTAGATCGTCTTCGGTGATCTTACCGTCCTTGTTGATGTCGCGCATCGCGAAGCGATCTTTCGTCGGCTTCTCGAACTCCTCGCGCGTGATGCGGCCGTCGTTATCCTGATCGAACCGCTTCATCATCCGGCTGATTCTACGGGCAGTTTGCGGTTTGATTCCGGTCTCGATCTCGCTCGCCTCCAACACGCCGTCGGAGTTTAGATCGAACTGCTCGAAGCTCTCCGTCATGCGCCGCTCGCCTCTGCGGCCATGCCAACGCTCACCACGACTGTGATGGTGGCCATGCCAACCGTGGCGATGCCCATGCCAGCCGCGATGGCGCCGATCGCCGTCTTTATCATCGTCACCGGCCCGTTCGGCTCGGCGAGACTTGCGATCCTTCTGACCGAACTCATCCTTGCTGATCTTACCGTCGTTGTCGCGATCGAGGCGATGCATCATGGCCTGTGTCCAATACTGGACGTTGAGGTTCGTCTCGGCCTCGATCTCGGCGGAATCGATCACTCCGTCGCCGTTCGCATCGATACGGGTGAAGACCGGAGCGCGCCTCGCCAGGGCCTCTTCGATGGTAACTGCACCGTCACCATCCGCGTCGAGGCCCTTCAGCCCCATACCCCGGCCGAACGCCGGCCCACCCATGTGAGCGAACATGGCACCCATGCTCGGCCCATGACCGAAACGGCCGCGCTTCTCACCAACGCCGGCCACAGCGGCAGCGCCGCCTGCAGCGATCAGAACGCCCGCGATCAGCACCATTGTTTTCTTGTTCATATCGACATCTCCAACAGGTGGGGTTCTCGTCCCCGGCAGATCAGGAACGCGACAACCACCCGGAATCCGTCGCGGATTTTTCTAACCGATGACCTTGTCGAACAGGCTTGCTGTCTCGGCGAGGATCTGCCTCAGGTCGGCCTCGAGCCGGTCGAAGCTCGGCGCATCTGCGGCGCGCGCAAGCAGATCCTTGAGGCCCTGGGATGCCTGCTCCGGCCGGAACGGGCCGTCGACGCACAGCCTGACGATCTGGGTCAGGTCGTTGATGAGCCGTGAGGCGGGGATCAGCACCGAGCCCCCGTCAGCGGGGATCAGGCCCTTGCCGTCGAGCTTCTGCAGCGCCCGCAAGGTGTTCTGGTCGAGAACATCGGGGTGATCGGTCGCGTAAATGAGTTGCAGGAATTGCGCCATAAATTCGATATCGACGAGCCCGCCCCGCACCTGCTTCAGGTCCCAAATCTCGTCCGTCCCCTTCTCGGCGGCGATCCTCTGGCGCATGTCGCGAACGTCGGCAGCAATCTTCGCGCGGTCGCGCGGACGCACGAGCGCATTGCGGATTGCCGCTTCGACCTTGGCCCGGAGCTCCGGTGGGCCACTGATGACACGCGCCCGCGTCAGCGCCATGTGCTCCCAGGTCCAAGCCTCATGGGCCTGATACTCAACGAAACTGGAGAGCTGCGTCGCAACCGGCCCCTGCTGGCCCGACGGCCTGAGGCGCATATCCACCTGGTAAAGCTGGCCCTCGGCCGTTGGGGACGACAGCGCACTGATGAGCCGCTGCGTCAGCCGGGCGTAGTACTGGCTGGGGGCGAGCGGACGCGAACCGTCGGACTGCTGGGCGTCCTGTGCGAAATCGTAGACGAGGATGAGGTCGAGGTCAGACGCAGCCGTCATCTCGCGCCCGCCGAGCTTGCCCATCGCGACGACGGCCGCCTGTCCGCCGGGGACATGGCCGTGCACCCGCGCGAAATCGCGCTCGACGGCGTCCTGCAGCGCGCGAATGAGGTGGTCCGCCAAAAGCGCATAGGCGCCGCCAGCCTGCCCCGCGACGATGATGCCGGAGAGGATGCGCACGCCGATGAGAAACATCTGCTCGTTGCCAATGACGCGCGCACGGTCGAGAATTTCTTGAAAATCGCTGGCGCTTTCGAACTCCTGACGGATCAGCGTGTCGAGCTCTTCCGCCGTCGGAAGATTGCCGATGACCCGCGGATCGAGCACCGCGTCGAGAACACGCCGGCGGCGGCTCAGAATGCCTGCGAGCCGTGGCGCCGACCCCATGATGTCGGCAACGAGGCGCAGAAGGTTGGGGTTCGCCCTCAACAGCGAAAAAAGCTGAACGCCGGTCGGCAGTTGCGACAGGAACCGGTCGAAAGCGGCGAACGCGCTATCCGGATTGGCCGTCTGTGCGAGCGCCTCGATGAGCACGGCCTGCACCTCCGTCAGGCGCTCACGAGCCCGGGCGCTGCGTACGGCGGGGTAGCGGCCGTGATGCCAACCGCGGACGGTTTCGATCACCTGATGCGGCTGCGAGTAGCCCATCTTGGCCAGCGCCTCGACGGTCTGCGGATCATCGGCTTCGCCCGCGAAGACCATGTTGACGCCGCCACGGGTCAGCTCCGGCATGTCCTCGAAGAGCCCCGCGTAGTGCCGCTGCACTGTCTCCAAGTGCCTGACGAGCTCAGCCGAGAGTTCAGCGGTGGAGGGGTAACCAGCGAACCGCGCGAACGCGGCCAGCGCGTCGGGCGACTCGGGCAGCGCGTGCGTCTGATCATCCGCCACCATCTGCAGCCGATGCTCGATGCCGCGAAGATAGACGTAGCTCCGGGTGAGATCGTCCTTCACCTGCGGTTTGATCCAGCCGCGCTCGGCAAGATGGTTCAGGGCGTCGAGCGTGGCAGGCGTCCGCAGATCGGGCTGGCGACCGCCGGCGATGAGCTGCTGCGTCTGGGCGAAGAACTCGATCTCCCGGATGCCGCCGCGGCCAAGCTTGATGTTGTGGCCTGCGACTCCGATCTCGCCGAATCCGCGATGCGCGTGGATCTGGCGCTTCATGGCGTGAATGTCGGCGATGGCTGCGAAATCGAGGTACTTCCGCCAGATAAAAGGTGACAGCTCGCGCAGGAGCGCTTTACCGGCTGTGATGTCGCCAGCCACGGGGCGCGCCTTGATCATGGCCGCACGCTCCCAGTTCTGGCCGAAGCTCTCGTAGTAGGTGAGCGCGGCGTCCGTCGACAGCGCAACTTGTGTGGCCCCCGGATCGGGGCGTAGCCGCAGATCGGTGCGGAACACGTAGCCGTCGCCGGTCCGCTCCTGCAGTATGCGGACGAGCTCACGCGTCATGCGCACGAAGAACGGCTGCGGCTCAATATCGGGTCGAAGCTTCAGACGCGACTTGTCGTAGAAGACGATGAGATCGATGTCGCTCGAATAGTTGAGCTCGCCGGCACCGTACTTGCCCATGCCAAGCACGATGTAGCCTGAGCTGCGATCCGGCGTTGGGTCATCCGGCGCGAGCCAGCTCCCATTGGCGACGGCTTGCCGGAACAGGAAGCGCACCGCCTGCTCGACGGCTACATCGGCAGCGCGTGTCAGCGTGCTGGTGACCTCGGACAGATCCCAGATGCCCCCGAGATCCGCGAGAGCCGTCAGCAGCGCGATCTCGTTTTTGAAGACGCGCAAGGCGCTCATCAGCTCGGAAACGGTTGATGCCTCCGCTGACCGCTGCGCAACCGTCTCAAGAAGCTGCTCTCTAGTTTCTTCTGGCACCTGCACGAGAAGACGCACGAGGCGGGCTGGGTCGCGACGGATCAGGCCGGAGAGATAGGGTGAGCCAGCGAGGATGCCGGTAAGCAGCTGCCGCACTGATTCCGTAATTGAGAGGCCCGCGGCACGTGCCGCCTCCTCCATCTCGGCCTCGATCTCCCCGAGGGCATCGGCAACGCGCGGATCATCAGAGCCGAGTGGCGTGCGGCGGATGCGGGCGTAAAGCGGCGCGCGCACACTCGGCTTGTCAGACATCAGCAACTCCTCGCTTCCCCGCCCGTCGTTCGGCTGTCGCTTGCCTCGAGCCCCGCCGGAACGGGCCAACTGAGTATCACGCGCAAACCCGGCTCGTTATCCTCGAGGCGTACCTGACCGTCGTGCAGCCGGGCAACCGCAGCAACGAGACTGAGGCCAAGCCCCGTTCCCGGCCGCGTGCGACTGGCCTCCAGGCGAACGAACCGCTTCAAGGCACGTTCGCGATCCGCTTGAGGAATGCCGGGGCCATGATCGGCGACGATGACCTCAACACCCGCTTCGGTACGCTGAAGCGCCACTTCGATAGCGCGCGCGCCAGCGCCATTCGCGGACTCCGGGGAGGGCTCGCCATACTTGATGGCATTGTCGAGGAGATTGGCGACCGCCTGCCCGATGAGCTGTCGGTTCGCGAGCACAAAGATCTCACCGGGCGCTTCGAACGACAGTTGGCGGTGGCTTTCCTCTGCATGCGGCCCGTAAAGCTCGACAAGGTCACCCACAAGTGCCGTCAGGTCGAACACCTCTTTACTCTCGTCCACCGCTCCAGCCTCTAGCCGTGCGATCAGCAGCAAGGCGTTGAACGTCCTGATGATCTCGTCGGCTTCGTCGATCGTTCGTTCGAGGCCCTCCTGATAGTCCTCGACGGTGCGGGCTTCCCGCAATGCCGCCTCGGCCCTGTTGCGCAGGCGGTTGAGGGGAGTCTTGAGGTCGTGGGCGATGTTGTCCGAGACCTCACGCAAACCTGCCATCAGATGCTCGATGCGGTCCAGCATGGCGTTGAGGCTACGTGCGAGGTCGTCAAGCTCATCGCCGGACCCCGTCGTGCTGATCCGCTGTGAAAGATCGCCCGACATGATGGAGTCGCTCGTCGCGGTGATCTCAGTGATCCGCCTGAGGATCAGCCGACTCGCGAGCAGGCCGCCCGCCAGCCCGATCAAAACCAGCAAACCGAAACCGCCTACGAACAGCAAGCGCACCCGCTCGATGAATTGGCGCGGCTCCTCGACATCACGCGCCACGAGTAGCCGCTGACCTCCCGGGAGGAGGACGGGTAACCCGATCGCCAGATGCTCCTCGCTGCCAGTGTCGGAAGCGACGGCGTAGTTGAAGAGACCGCCCTTGCCTTCCCGCAGCTCAGGCGGCCAGCGATTGAGATTGCCCGCTAGCTTCCGCCCTTGCGCATCACTCAGGAAATAGAGGCTGCTTCTCGCATCGTTGCTGCGTTCTACTACAGAGCGCAGAGTGGCTTCCGGCCCGCGTTGCAGCGCCAGCTCGCGCAGCCCTTCGGCCTCGGTTGACAAGGTTGCGAAGACTTGCCGGACGAGAAGCTCATTGGTCTGCCATAGGATGACCCCCGCGATGACGGCCGCGACGGTCACGAACACGGCGACATAGGTCGCCATCAGGCGGAACGCCGTCGTCCGGGTGAACGCCGGGAGCAGCGGGTTAGCTCTTGCCAGCACGAATCATGTATCCCGCGCCACGGATCGTGTGCAGCAGGGATTCCTCGAAGTTCTTGTCGATCTTCGATCTCAGCCTGGAGATATGGACGTCGATGACGTTGGTCTGCGGGTCGAAGTGATAGTCCCACACATTCTCGAGCAACATCGTGCGCGTCACGACCTGGCCGGCGTGGCGCATCAGGTACTCGAGCAGGCGAAACTCGCGGGGCTGCAGGACGATTGGTTCGCCGGCCCTGGTGACCCGATGGGAGAGCCGGTCGAGCACCAGATCGCCCACGACGTATTTCGTCTGTTCCTCCTGCGGCTCGACGCGGCGCGCCAAAGCCTCGATGCGCGCAAGCAGTTCTGAAAAGGCATAGGGCTTCGTCAGATAGTCGTCTCCGCCGGCACGCAACCCCTTCACCTTGTCGTCGACTTCCCCAAGGGCTGAGAGGATCAGCACGGGCGTCCGGTTGCCTTCTGACCGGAGCTGGCGGACGAGCGAGAGCCCGTCGAACTTCGGCAGCATGCGATCGACGATCAGCACGTCGAAGCTGCCGTCGCGCGCTGCGGCAAGCCCCTCCTCCCCATCGTGCGCGAGCACGGAGGAATGGCCGCTTTCCTTGAGCGCCTTCTGGAGAAAGTGCGCCGTTTCCCGATCGTCTTCGACCACGAGCACGCGCATGTGTTGCCCGATCGCTTTAAGGAAATGACTCACAGAAAACGAAACGGGGGCGGCCTTGTCCAGCATCCCGGATCGGCCGCCCCGTCACTCTTCACCTTTGGCCTGCTGACCTCAGCCCTTCATCTGAACGGCCACGACCCGCTTTTGGTCGCCCGACCGGACTGTCAGCAGAACCGCTTTGCGCCCGAGCTTCTTGGCCTCCTTGACCGCCGCATCGACATCGGACGGCGACGCCACAGTCCGGCTGTTCACCTCGAGGATGACGTCTCCGGACTTCAGCCCCTTGGTTGCCGCATCCGAACTCGAGTCGACATCGGCGATCTGCACGCCTTCGGTCTTGCCATCCTTCTGGGCAGGAGCCGGGCTGAGCGTCAGGCCGAGGGAACCCATCTCCGAAGGTGCAGGGCTGCCCCGCTCGAGACGGGCAATCTCCTCCTGGGATCCCGGGAACGTGCCAAGCTTCACCTTGACCGTCATCTCCTCGTTGTTGCGCAGGATTTTGACGTCAACCTCGGTGTCGGGGTTGTATTCGGCGATTTTCCGGGCAAGCTCGCGGCTATCGTTGATGGGGTCGCCGTTCACAGCGAGGATCGCGTCCTGGCTCTTGAGCCCCGCCTTGGCAGCTGGACCATTTGGCGTCACGTCATTGACGAGCGCGCCTTTCGGCTCCTTGAGGCCGAGGCTAGCGGCGACATCCTCGTCAATCGTCTGGATACGCACGCCGAGCCAGCCACGACGGACAGTGCCATGCTGTTTCAGCTCGGCGACGACCTGGTTCGCGGTCTCGGCCGGCACGGCGAAGGCAATGCCGACGTTGCCGCCCGACGGACTGTAGATCGCGGTGTTCACGCCGACGACCTCGCCATTCAGATTGAATGTCGGACCACCGGAATTGCCGCGGTTCACAGCGGCGTCGATCTGCATGAAGTCGTAGGGACCCGAGCCGATGTCACGGGCGAGCGCCGAGACGATACCTGCAGTCACCGTGCCGCCGAGGCCGAACGGATTGCCGACAGCCAGAACCCAATCGCCGACGCGCGGACGAGCGGATGCGAACTTCACGAACGGAAATGTCTTTCCGTCGGCCTTGATCTTGAGAAGCGCCAAGTCGGTACGCGGATCTGAGCCGACGACGTCAGCCTCGTACTTCTCCTGCTCCTCGAACGAAACGGTGACCTTGGTTGCGCCGTCGATCACGTGATTGTTGGTCACCACGTAACCGTCCGCTGAAATCACGAAACCGGAGCCCGTCGCCTGGCGCGGCCGCGGCGCCATGCGCGGACCCGGGGACGGCATGCGGAACTCCCGAGGCAGGTTCTTGAAGAAATCGTGCAGGGGATGGTCCTCAGGCAGATTCGGGAAACCATCGGGGAGACTACGCTTGCCGCCCTCGTCATCGTCGTCGTCATTGCGTGCGACGCGCGGCTCGCCGTTGGTGACGTTGATGCTGACCACCGCCGGCTTCACCCGCTCGACGATATCAGCAAAGGAGAGCGGCGCCCTGGCCAGCGTTTCCGCAGCCGGTCCGGCCAGCTGGGCCTGAACGGGAACCATTGGCGCAACAGAAATGAGCGCGAGCGCGCTGACGCCCGCCAGAGCGGCGATGAGTGGTTTTCTCGCCCGGCGCGGCAGCCGAACGAGACTTGCGATACCGTTTTTTTCATTGTCGATCGGCATAAGAGGCTCCTCTATTCCCTAAAACCGAATTCCAGGCTCGCTGAAATATGTAGGGGCTTGCGCCTTACGACGTTGTGTCTGGCGGATTAAACTTTCGTAATGTTGCTGTTTTCGCCGGTCCGAAATGCGTGCGGCGATCAAACGGCACCTGCCCGATACGAGAGATGTGAAGACAATTAACGCGGAATCTATGCGCCGGCTTAGCCGTTACGTTTCGGCGGACTTTTGAAACTTTTCTTCAGCCAAAAGCGCCCGCAGCTTTTCCTCTTCTTCTTTCGTCAGAGCGCGGCTGTTCTCCGCCGGAACGGTGCCGCTGGCGCGGATGTAGCGCACGAGGAAAACGCCGGCACCGATGAGAACCACCAGCGGCGTGAGCCACAGGAGAAGCGTGCGCGCATCGAACGGTGGCTTGAGGAGGACGAATGAGCCGTAGCGCTCGACGAGAAACCGCTTGACCTGCTCGTCTGTGTCACCCGCGGCAATGCGCTCGCGGACCAAGATCCGCAAATCGCGGGCAAGCGGCGCGTTCGAGTCGTCGATCGACTGGTTCTGACAGACGAGGCAACGCAGCTCCGCCGAAAGTGCCCGCGCCCTTGCCTCGAGAGCGGGATCGGACAGCACCTCATCCGGTTCGACGGCCAAAGCTACCGCCGAGGTGAGAAGGAGAATTGGGATCAAAAACCAACGCAGAACGAGCTTCATTGCCGACCTCATTCTGCAGGCATCGGGCTGGTCTGCATCCGCGCCCTTTTGGGTGCGCCAACGCGCAGCCGCCGGTCGGAAAGTGAGAGCAAGCCGCCCAGGAACATCACGACCGCACCCAGCCAGATCAGCCGGACGAGCGGATTAAAATAGAGCCGCACCGCATAGCCGCCCTCAGTGTTGGATTGCGCATCGCCCAGGACGGCATAGAGATCACCACGCCAGGAAACATGGATGCCGGCTTCCGTTGTCGGCTGCGGCGGCGCATCGTAGAGCCGCTTCGAGGGCATCAGGCTGGTCACAGGCTGACCGTCGCGCGTGACCTCGAACACGCCAACTTCTTCGCGGTAGTTCGGTCCGCGCTGCGGCGCCGCGCCTTTGAACGTCAGCGTATATCCCGCGATCTCCGCCTGATCTCCCGGCTTCATCACCAGGATGCGCTCGCTCTGGTAGGCGCTCGTTCCGATGATGCCCACCACCATCATTCCGACGCCGAAATGCGCAACCGCCGTACCGAACGCCGATCGCGGCAGCCCTTTGAGGCGGCGCCAGCTCTCGGGCAGGGGCGCTTGCCCCAGTTTGCTGCGTGAAGCCAGCTCCGCGAGCGATCCCGTCATCACCCACACGCCGAGCGCGATCCCAAGCGGCGCGAGCCACGGGCCACGATGGACGACCGCGTAAACGGCCATGGTAACGAGGAGAGTGGTGACAGCCGCAAGCCAAAGCCGCTGCGCAGCGGCAACGAGATCGCCGCGCTTCCAGGCCAGGAACGGGCCGAACGGCAGGGCGACGAGCAGTGGCAGCATCAACGGTCCGAACGTCATGTTGAAGTACGGCGAGCCTACGGAGATCTTGTCGCCGGTCAGAGCCTCGAGCGCGAGCGGATAGAGCGTGCCGACCAGCACCGTCGCACACGCCGTCGTCAGCAGCAGGTTGTTGAGCACGAGGCTGCCTTCGCGGCTAATGGGTGCGAATAGGCCCCCCTGCCGTAGCTCACCCACGCGTAGCGCGAACAGTGCCAGCGCACCGCCGATGAACAGGACCAGAATCCCCAGGATGAACACGCCGCGCGCCGGGTCGACTGCGAAGGCGTGCACGGAGGTGAGGACACCCGAGCGCACGAGGAAGGCGCCCATCAAACTCAGCGAGAAGGTCAGGATCGCGAGCAGCAAGGTCCAGATCTTCAGCGCCTCCCGCTTTTCCATGACGACCGCCGAATGCAGCAGCGCCGTGCCCGCGAGCCAGGGCATGAAAGACGCGTTCTCGACCGGATCCCAGAACCACCAGCCGCCCCAGCCGAGCTCGTAGTAGGCCCACCAGGAGCCCATGGAGATGCCGAGCGTCAGCATCATCCAGGCGGCGAGCGTCCACGGCCGTACCCAGCGCGCCCAGGCAGCATCCACCCGCCCCTCGATCAACGCGGCGATGGCGAAGGCAAAGGCGATGGAGAACCCGACGTAGCCGGCGTAAAGGAACGGCGGGTGAAACGCCAAAGCCGGATCCTGCAGAATGGGATTGAGGCCGAGCCCTTCAGCCGGCGCCGGTGCGAGCCTGCTGAACGGATTCGAGGTCAGCAGGATAAAAAGCATGAAAGCGACGGCTACCGCCCCCTGGACGGCGAGAACATTCGCTCTCAGCGTCTGCGGCAACCGATGGCCGAACACCGCAACGGCGGCCCCGAACAGCGCCAGCATCAGCACCCACAGGAGCATCGAGCCTTCGTGGTTTCCCCACACGCCCGAGATCCGGTAGAGCAGCGGCTTGGCAGAGTGCGAATTGAGATAGACGTTTTCGACCGAGAAATCGGAAACGACATAGGCGTACGTCAGCGCCAGGAACGCCCCTACCACAAGCACGAGCTGCGTTACCGCCGCCGGCGGTCCGACGGCCATCAGCCGCTCATCGCGCACATGCGCGCCCCATGCCGGGAGGATGGCCTGCAGCACCGCCACAGCCAGGGCCAGCACGAGGGCGAAATGTCCGGTTTCGACGATCAAGATTCCGTTCTGCCCTCAGTTCGTAGCCGGCTGCGGTTTGCCCATGTGCTGCCACACGCCCTTTTCCTTAAGCGCATCTGCGACCTCGGGCGGCATATAGTTTTCGTCGTGCTTGGCGAGCACGGTATCGGCGAGGAACTTCCCGCTTCCATCGAGGCGGCCTTCGGTCACCACGCCCTGGCCCTCGCGAAACAGGTCCGGGAGCACACCTTCGTAAACGACGTTGATGGTCTTGACGGTATCGGTAACCGCGAATTCGACCAAGGAGCCCTCGCCGCGCCGGACCGAACCCTCGGCCACCAGACCGCCGAGCCTGAACCGCTGGCCCGCTTCGATGCCCTTCTCCACCACATCGCTCGGCGTGTGGAAGAAGACGATCGAATCGCGCAGGGCAAAGAGCACCAGCAGGCTCGCCAGCCCAAGCAATCCGACGCAGGCCAGGATGAGTACGGCGCGTCTCTGCTTTCGTGACATCGACGTCCTCGCCAACCTTACGAGTCCAGCCCCAGCTCCCGCGCGAGATCATCGAGCGCGGAGAGCGAGGTTTCATCGCCGGAAAATGCAGCGCGCGCCTTCCCGAGCGCGTCTTTGGCTTTGTCTTTCTGACCTAACACGACATAGGCACGGAGCAACCGCTGCCAGCCGGCCAAATCGCGGCTTTCGGTCTCGAGCCGCTGCGCGAGCCCCGCGACCATTCTTTCGATCATCTCAGCGCGCTCTTGAGGAGACAGCTTTTCCGCCGCGGCAACATCCCCGGCCGTTGGTCCGCGAGCGTCGGGCCGCGCCGTCTCGCCCATCCGCTCGGCGAGGGCCGCGATCCGCTGCTCCATGGAGGGCCGCCAATCGGCATCTGGCGGCGCGTTGGCCACTAGCTTGCGATAGCCTTCCAGAGCTCCCGCGATATCGCCATCCTGTTCCTTGGCGAGCGCCAACCAGAACCGCGGCTGCAGACCGTCTGGTTCGAGCTCGGACCACCGCGCGAAAATCCGCCTCGCGTCCTCCGTCACGACGCCATTGTTGGCGAAAACTGTTGCCTCGCCGTAGCCGGCCAACCGGCGCGGCGTTTCGCCCAGCAGCCGAATTGCGCGCTGATAGGCCTGCGCCGCTTCCGTAAATCTGCCCTGGCGAAGGTAGACGGGGGCGATAACGTCCCAGCCCTGCCCATCCTCGGGATGTGCTCTCAGCCGCTCCTCGACCTTGGCGACGAGGGTGTCGATGGTCGCCTTCTCGACAGGAGCCGCGACGCGATCGGAATGGGGCAGATCCGGCAACCCCGGCGAGCCCAGCGCAAGGTAAAGTCCGAGGGAGAGTGCGGGTACGAGGATCGCCGCCGCGGCAAACGCCGCGCGGGCACTTCTCAAACTCTGCCCCTGATTACGGCCAGCGCTCGCATCGGCATCGTCGGCGCGAGCCAGCA
>Ga0180216_1001818_pt1 | contig 18447 bp, 19 predicted proteins | sample eDN3rd37CBELigMG_FD_128879 | JGI IMG/M metagenome (GOLD analysis project Ga0180216, IMG submission 128879) | Enriched Miracle-Growth compost microbial communities from Emeryville, California, USA - eDNA 3rd pass 37_C BE-Lig MG (version 2)... ...
AGGCCGAAGCCCGCCGTCCCAGGGGCCTGGGCCTGGACCGGTGCCTGGACCGATGCCTGGGCCGATGCCTGGGCCGGTGCCTGGTCCGACGCCTGGGCCTGGGCCGGTGCCTGGGCCGATGCCTGGGCAGGCGCAGGTGCCGGCCGCGCCGCGGGCGCGACGGCGGGCTCCGGCGCGGACAGGCTGTAGTATGCGCTCGGCGCGGACGCGCAGGCGCTCAAAAATACCGCGATTCCCAGGCTGGCGATTCCCCGCATGTCTCCTCCATGGCTTGCCGGCGCCCCGGCCCCTGCGCCCCGCGCATGCGTCCCGGCCCGCGGCCCGGACGCGCGAGGCGCAGGGGCCGCGCGCTAGCGCAATGCATCCGTCGGATGGCCGCGAACCAGGGCCTCGGGATGCGCCTGTAAAAAATCCGCCAGCGTGCGCAAGGCGCGCGCCGCCCGCTCGAGTTCCCCCAGCGTCGATTGCAGGTCGCCCAGGAGGGGCGCCTCGGGCCCCAGTGTCTGGCCGATCCGGTCGAAGGAGCGCTGGAGGGACTTCAGGGCCGCGGTCGCCTGCGGCGTCAGCCGGGTGTCGAATTGCTCGAGCAGCGTGCTCAGGGATTCGAGGCTGGCCTGCAGGCCCTCGCCGATTTCCTTGATCGGCACGGCGTCGAGCTTGGCGACGATGCTGCCGACCTGCTGCTGCAACTGGTTGAAGTCGCCCGGCACCGTCGGCACGCCCAGGGCCGAGCCATAGCCCGGGACCGGCTCCTTGGGCGGCTCGGCCTTGGGGAAGAAATCCAGGGCGACGTACTGCTGCCCCGTCACCAGCGCCGCCGACCGCAACTGCGCCCGCATGCCGCGGTGCACCAGGGTCTGGAGCAATTCGCTGCCGCCCTTGCCGTCGTTGGCCTTGAGCAGCGCCTGGTAGGCCTCGGCAAAGCGCAGCGGGTACAGGTCGGCGCGGACGCGGGCGAAGAAACGGCGCTTTTCCGGATCGAATTCCAGGTCGATGTCCACCACGCGGCCCATCTCCATGCCGCGGAAATCGACCGGGGCGCCCACCCGCAGCCCGCGCACCGACTGGTCGAAGCGCATGACGATCTGCATCGGCGGCCCGTCGGGATCCGCCAGGGCGTCGTCTCGTGTGGCGAACAGGGTGAACTCGTGGTCGGCGGCCGCCGGCGTCTTGTCGGAAGGCCCGTCGTAGGAGCTCGCCTCGTCGGCCTGGGCGAAGGCGATCCCGCCGCCCAGCACCGAGCTCAGGCCGGCGATGCGCATATTGATGCCCTCGGGCGAGAGCGTCACGTCGATGCCGCTGATGTTCCAGAACCGGGAATCGGCGGTCACGAAGCGGTCGTAGGGCGCATCCACGAAAAACTGGATGAGCACCGAGCGGCCGTCGTCGGCCATCTCGTAGCCGACGACGCGGCCCACCAGGACGCGGCGGTAATAGACCCCGGTGCCGATGTCCAAGGTCCCCAGGTCGTCGGCGCGCAGCACGTAGCGCGTGCCCCGGCGGCCGCTGGTGACCTCGGGGGGTTTTTCCAGCCCGGCGAACCGGTAGCTGCGGGCGCTCGCGTCGACCTTGGTGGGCGCGTCCACGCTGATGTAGACCCCGGACATCAGCGTGCCCAGCCCCGAGACGCCGGTCAGGCTGAGCTGGGGCCGCACGACCCAGAAGCGCGAATCCTTCTGGGTGATGTACTCGGACCCCTCCTGCTCGAGCTGGATGTCGACCTGCACGTGCTCGCGGTCCTCGGCGACCCTCACGGCGCTCACCTGGCCGACCACCACGTCTCTGTAGCGCAGCTTGGTCTGGCCCGCGGCCAGGCCTTCGGCCGACTGAAAGCTGACGGTGATGACCGGGCCGGTGCGCAGCCAGTGGGTCACCAGCAGCGACACGCCCATCAGCACCGCCAGCAGGGGCACGAGCCAGATCCAGGACCAGCGGACGCCCTTGCCGACGTTCACCACGGGCCGCTCGGCCCGCAAGGGTTCATCGCCATCCTGCCCGGGTTCCGTCATCGATCGCCGCTCCGTAGCCTGTCCCATCCCAAACGCGGATCATAGCTCATCGCGGCCCACATGGTCAGGACCACCACCATGCCGAAACTGAGCGCGCCGGGCCCCGGGAGGATCCGGGTCAGGCCGGGGAAATTGGCCATCGCCCCCATCAGGATCACCACGAAGACGTCCAGCATGGACCACTGCCCGATGAACTCGACCAGCTCGTACATGCGCGTGCGCTGGCGCTGCACGCGCACCCCGCGGGGGCGCCGATACAGCATCAGCACCGCCAGGGCGAGCAGCTTGGTGATCGGCACGACCACGCTGGCGACGAACACGATGACCGCCAGGTCCCAGGAGCCCATCCGCCACAGCTCGATCACGCCGCCCAGGATCGTATGGTCGGTGGTGCCGAGGACCGACTGGATGCGCATGACCGGCAGGATGTTGGCGGGCACATAGACCACCGCCGCCGCGATGGCCAGCGCCCAGACTCGCGCCCCCACGTCCCGGCGGCGGCGGTGCAGGCGCGCGCCGCAACGGCGGCAGCGGCCGTCGGCGGCGGGCCCCTGGACGCAGGCGCAGGCATGGCAGGCCAGGCCGTGGCCATGCGCGCCCGACACCTCGACCAGGCCCGCCCGCTCGGCCCAGGCCCAGAGCTCGAGGGCATCCAGCCGCCCCAGGCCGGTCAGGAAGAACGACAGCAGAAAGAATCCCAGCATGCCGGGCTCGACGTGCAGCGTGGCCATCCCGGCGAACTTCACGATGGCGACGAAGATCGCCAGCACCAGCACGGGCGCCATGGACCAGGGCGTCAGCGCCCGCAACAGGCGCATGCCCGCCCTGAAATCGCCCGGGATGCGGCCCGTCGACACGCAGCGCAGGGCCCACAGGGTGAGGGCGATCTTGAACAGCGGAAACCAGAAGCCGAACAGGCCGGTCATGATGGACAGCAGCCAGTCGCCCTGGTTCCAGGTGTAGAGCAGCGCCTCCCAGTAGGTCACGCTGACGTTGCGGCCCTGCAGCGACAGGCTGACGATGGGAAAGCCCTGGGCGATCACGAACACCGCCAGGGTCGCCAGGGACATGGCCGTCCAGCCGTTCAGGTCGAGCACCCCCCGCCGGTACAGCGGGGTGCCGCAGCGGGCGCAGGAGGCCCGCGCCTGCGCCTCCAGCGCGATCCGCTCGTGCAGGGCGTCGCAATGCGGGCAGGCGACGAGGCTCACGCGCGGATCGGTCCCCATGGACACGCGTCTTTACGCGCGCCCGTCAATCCACGAGCTCGGGCTCGGGATGCGAGGGCTTGGGCACCGCCCCCCGGCCCGGCCGCCGGTCGGGGAAATTCAGGACCACCTTGCCGTCGTCGTCCAGGTCCACCTCGACCAGGCCGCCGTTGACCAGCCGCCCGAACAGCAGTTCGTCGGCGAGCGCGCGCCGGATCGTGTCCTGGATGAGGCGCTGCATGGGCCGGGCGCCCATCGTCGGATCGAAGCCCTCGCGGGCCAGGTACTCGCGCAGGGCCGGGGTGAACACCACCTCGACGTGCTTTTCGTGGAGCTGGTCCTCGAGCTGCATGAGGAACTTGTCGACCACCCGCAGGATGATCTCGCGCGGCAGCACGGAGAAGCCGATGATGGCGTCGAGCCGGTTGCGGAACTCGGGCGTGAACAGGCGCTTGATGTCGGCCATCTCGTCGCCGCCGCGCGGCGGCGCCGCAAAGCCGATGGCGTTGCGGTTGAGGGCCTCGGCGCCCGCGTTGGTGGTCATCACGATGATGACGTTGCGGAAATCGGCCTTGCGCCCGTTGTTGTCGGTCAGCGTGCCGTGGTCCATGACCTGCAGCAGGATGTTGTAGACGTCCGGGTGCGCCTTTTCGATCTCGTCGAGCAGCAGCACGCAGTGCGGCTGCTTGGTGATGGCCTCGGTCAGCAGGCCGCCCTGGTCGAAGCCCACGTAGCCCGGCGGCGCGCCGATCAGGCGCGAGACCGTGTGCCTTTCCATGTATTCCGACATGTCGAAGCGCAGCAGCTCGATCCCCAGCACGAAGGCGAGCTGGCGCGCGACCTCGGTCTTGCCCACGCCGGTCGGCCCCGAGAACAGGAACGAGCCGATGGGCTTGTCGGGACGTCCCAGGCCCGAGCGCGCCATCTTGATCGCGGCGGCCAGCGCGGCGATCGCCTGGTCCTGGCCGAACACCACGGATTTCAGGTCGCGCTCGAGCGTGGCGAGCTTGTTGCGATCGTCGACGGAGACGCTCTGCGGCGGGATGCGCGCGATCTTGGCCACCGTGGCCTGGATCTCGGCCTTGCCGATGAGTTTTTTCTGGCGGGACTTGGGCAGCAGGCGCTGGGCGGCCCCCGCCTCGTCGATCACGTCGATCGCCTTGTCCGGCAGGAAGCGGTCGCTGATGTGGCGCGCCGCGAGTTCGGCCGCCGCCGTGATGGCCGCGGAGGAATAGCGCACCTGGTGATGCGCCTCGAAGCGCCCCTTGAGGCCCCGCAGGATCTGGATCGTCTGCTCGACCGAGGGCTCGGGGACGTCGATCTTTTGGAAGCGCCGCGCGAGCGCGTGGTCCTTTTCGAAGATCCCGCGGTACTCGGTGTAGGTGGTGGCGCCGATGCACTTGAGGTGGCCCGAGGACAGCGCCGGCTTGAGCAGGTTGGAGGCGTCCAGCGTGCCGCCCGAGGCCGAGCCGGCCCCGATCAGGGTATGGATCTCGTCGATGAACAGGATGGCGTTGCGGTTTTCGCGCAGGGATTTCAGCACGAGCTTCAGGCGCTGCTCGAAGTCGCCGCGGTACTTGGTGCCCGCCAGCAGCGAGCCCATGTCGAGGGCGTAGACCTGCGCCTCGTGCAGCACCTCGGGCACGTCGCCCTGGGTGATGCGCCAGGCCAGCCCCTCGGCGATGGCGGTCTTGCCCACACCGGCCTCGCCCACCAGCAACGGATTGTTCTTGCGGCGGCGGCACAGCACCTGGATCACCCGCTCGACCTCGGCCTCGCGCCCGATCAGGGGGTCGATGCGGCCCTTGAGCGCCTCGGCGTTGAGGTCGGTGGCGTAGGTCTCGAGCGGGGATTTCTGCTGGTCGGACTTGGGGTCGGCCGCGGGCGGCTCGGCCCGCGGGCTCTCGCCGCCCTGCGCCGGCCCCGCCTCGGGGGTCTTGGCAATGCCGTGCGAGAGGTAGTTGACCACGTCCAGGCGCGAGATCCCCTGCTGGACCAGGAAGTACACCGCGTGGGAATCCTTTTCGCCATACATCGCGACCAGGACGTTGGCGCCCGTCACGGCTGCCTTGTTGGAGCTGCTGGACGAGACGTGCATGATGGCGCGCTGGATGACGCGCTGGAAGCCCAGCGTCGGCTGCGTGTCGACCTCGCCATCGCCAGGGAATACCGGGGTGTTCTCGGCGATGAACTTGCGCAAGTCCTGGCGCAGGGTTTCCAGGTCGGCGGCGCAGGCGCGCAGCACCTCGACCGCCGCCGCGTTGTCCAGCAGCGACAACAGCAGATGCTCGACCGTGATGAATTCGTGCCGGGCGGCCCGCGCCTCGACAAAGGCCATATGCAGGCTGACTTCAAGTTCTTCGGAGATCACGCTTCCTCCATGCCTAATCGGAGCGGATGAATAAGTCCATGACTCTATTCTATGACTAAAACGCCATGGCGTAGTATGCGGGGGAACTTCCGTTCATATGAGGAAGAACCCCAGCCACAGCGGCGATCGCGCATTTGCCCCGAACCGGCGGGCGGCATGCTCACGGGGATATGGGCTCCATCACGCATTGCAGCGGATGCTGGTCGGCATGCGCCATCCGGCGCACCGTGTCGACCCGGGTCGAGGCGACGTCGCGCGTGTAGATGCCGCAGACCCCGCGCCCCTCGTGGTGGACCTTGAGCATGATGCGCTCGGCCTCGGGATCGGGCTTGTGAAAGACCTCGCGCAACACCAGGACGACGAAATCCATCGGCGTGTAGTCGTCATTGAGCAGGACCACCTGGTACATGGGCGGCGGCGCCACCCGGGTGGGGGTGGCGTCCTGCAAGAGCTCGCGCTGATTCTGAATATCGGTCGGCATTTCGCGAAAATACGGGTCAAACTAGCGAATCATACGAAATACTAGTGGTTTCCATAGTTGACTAGCGAACGGCGAATTAAGCATTATCAATGATGTTCTTCCGGGGGTCCCGCGGTCCACAGCGTCGCCCGGGAAAACGGGTTTGGTGGCCTCCATTGGCACCAAGGTTTCATCCCCACACTATAGTCGAGAGGCTGTTCGCATGTCCGATTCAATCGAAAGCACCGGAGAGTCACAAAAACTGACTGGAACGGTAAAGTGGTTCAATGATGCCAAAGGCTTTGGCTTTATTACCCCCGACAATGGGGGCGAAGACCTGTTTGCGCATTTCTCGTCCATCCAGATGAACGGCTTCAAGACCCTCAAAGAAGGCCAGAAAGTCCTGTTCGACATCGCACAAGGACCCAAGGGCAAACAGGCCCTGAACATCACCGCCGCTTGACCGTACATGCCGAATGCCCGGATAAAACCAAGAACACAGTTATTTTACCGCTGCGCAGGGCTCGTCATGAGCCCTGTTTTTTTTCTGCTGGCCGCCATGACGCCGCCCGCGCACGGGCAATCCCTCTTGCCGACCGCCGAGCTCGCCGTGGGCGCGCGCCAGGTCCAGGCCGAGATCGCGCGCACGCCCGAGGCGCTGCGCCGGGGCCTGATGGAAAGGCGCGCCTTGCCCCCCGACCACGGGATGCTGTTCGTGTTCGACGAGGACGATGTGCATTGTTTCTGGATGAAGAACACGCCCCTGCCGCTGTCGATCGCCTTCATCGACGCCGCGGGCCGCATCGTGTCCATCCAGGACATGCAGCCCTACGCGTTGGACGTCCATTGCCCGCCCGGCCCGGTGCGCTATGCCCTCGAGATGGCCCAGGGCTGGTTCACGCGCGCGGGCGTGGCGGTGCGTGACACCGTGTCGCCCCTGCCGCCCCCCTGAGTGGGCGGCCCGCGGCCCGTCGGGCGGACGGCGGCAGCCCGCGCGGGGCCGCCGCGCGCCTAGGATCAGCCCAGATTCTGGGCGGCGAAATCCCAGTTGACCAGCGCCCAGAAGTTCTCGAGGTACTTGGGACGGGCGTTGCGGTAGTCGATGTAGTAGGCATGCTCCCAGACGTCACAGGTCAGCAGCGCCTTGTCGCTGGAGGTGAGCGGGGTGCCGGCGTTGCTGGTGTTGACGATGTCGAGCGTGCCGTCGGGCTTTTTCACCAGCCAGGTCCAGCCTGAGCCGAAATTGCCGGCCGCCGATTGGGTGAAGGCCGCCTTGAAGGCATCGACGCTGTCCCACTTGGCCTCGATCGCCTTGCGCAGCGCGCCGGAGGGCTCGCCGCCGCCCTTGGGCGACAGGCTGCTCCAGTAGAAGGTATGGTTCCACACCTGGGCCGCGTTGTTGAACACGCCGCCGGAGGACTTGCGGATGATGTCCTCGAGGCTGGCGGATTCCAGCTCGGTGCCCTCGATCGCCTTGTTCAGATTGGTGACGTACGCCTGATGGTGCTTGCCGTAATGGTATTCGAGGGTTTCCTTGGAAATGTGCGGCGCCAGCGCGTCCAGCGCATAGGGCAGCGGCGGGAGGGTAAAAGCCATGGTATTTCCTTCAAACAGTCAGTGAACGGAACCGGGCCGGTTCCCGCCGGTGCCGCGCAGCGCGCGGCGGCGGGGAGCCTCTCAGAGCGGGGACTCGATACGTACGATGTCGGCCTGGGCCCGGCCCGAGCCGAACTCGACGTCGATGCGCTCTCCAATGTTTAAGTCTAACGCATTTTTGACGATATTCCCGGAGGGCGCGCGCACGATCGCATAGCCGCGGCCGAGCACGCCGCGCGGATCCAGCGCCTCGAGCCTGCCGCGCACCGCCGCCAGCCTGGCCGCCCGGGATTCCGCGCGATGCCGGAGGGCGGCATGCAGGTGCTGGAGCGCCGCCGACAGGCGCTGGCGCCGCAGGCGCAGGCGCTGGGCGGGCGAGACGAGCTGGGCGGCCGCCTTGTCCAGGCGCATCGCGCCGCGGTCCAGCAGGCGCCGCTGGGCGGCGGCCAGCGCGCCCAGGGCGCCCCGCAGGCGCTCCTCGCAGGCGCCGCGGCTGTCGCAGCACAGCTCGGCGGCGGCCGTGGGGGTGGGCGCCCGCAGGTCGGCCACGAAATCGGCGATGGTGAAGTCGGTCTCGTGGCCCACGCCGCTGACGACCGGAATGGGGCTCGCCGCGATGGCCCGCGCGAGCGCCTCGTCGTTGAAGCTCCAGAGGTCCTCGAGGCTGCCGCCGCCGCGCACCAGCAGCAGGGTGTCGACCTCGGCGCGCGCGATGGCCCGTTCGAGCGCCTCGCGCAACTGCGCGGCGGCCTCGCGCCCCTGGACCGGCGCCGGATAGATCACCACCCGGACGTGCGGCGCGCGCCGCGCCATCACCGAGAGCACGTCGCGCAAGGCGGCGGCCGCCAGCGAGGTCACCACCCCGATCGCGCGCGGCATGGAGGGGATGGGCCGCCGGCGGGCGGGGTCGATCAGGCCCTCGGCGGTCAGGCGATCGCGCAGGCGCAGGAACGCCTCGTGCAGGTCGCCGCGCCCGGCCCGGCGCATCGCCTCGACCTGGACCTGGTAGTCGCCCCGGGGCTCGTACAGGGACACCTGCACGCGGAACTCGAAGCGCTCGCCCGCCCGCGGCACGAAGCCCACCGCCTGGGCCCGGCCACGGAACATCACCGCGCGCACGGCGGCGGCCTCGTCCTTGATCGAGAAATACCAATGCCCCGAAGCCGCGCGGGTGAAGTTCGAGACCTCGCCGCACACCCACACCCGCGGAAAGCCGGCCTCGAGCAGCCGCGCCACCCGCCGATTGAGCTGCGCCACCGTGAGCACGTCGTCGGGCCCCGGAAAACCCTCGCCCGGGCCGAGCTCGCTTGAAACATTCATGAAAACCTATCCACAGCAATGCGTCTTTTGTCAACTGGGCCTATTTTCAAGCTTTTTCGGCCACCACATCAAATATGACTTTAATGTCACGCCATAAAGCATTGATTTCATTGAATAAAATACTACAAGAGGCCATGCTCGAAAATCAACCAATGAACCGACGACAAGCATGAAACATGCGGATCGCGGGGCTTGTGCACAGAATTATCCACAGATTCTGTGGATACCGCCCGCAAAGCCAGCAAGCACGCCGCTTTCCACCATGAAATAACCATTTTTCGGGCATTGCCAAGGCCGCCGCGGCGAAATCCCGGATCCCACGGGGCTTTTCGGCGGAAAAACCGCCCCCGGCCGGAAAACCGGACCCCCGCGGAAACCAGGCCTTAAAATAGGCGCTTTGCACCGCACCCCAAGAGGCCCAATCTTGCTGGACATCATCGAGGCGGCCGGCTGGCCGATCTGGCTGCTGGTCGCCACGTCGGTCGTCACCCTGGCGATCATCATAGAACGATTCGCCGCCCTGCGCGAAAGCCGGATCATGCCCCCCGGCCTGCCCGAACAGGTGCTGGAGCTCATGCGCCGCCAGCAGGACCAGGCCGACGCCATCCTGCGCCTGGCGCGCCAGTGCCCCATGGGCCGCATCCTCGCCGAGGTCGCCGCGCACCGCGACGAGCCCGACGACTGGCGGCTGGACGCCATCGAGGACGTCGGCAAGGACGTCGCCTGGCGGCTGAACCGCTACCTGCCCGCCCTGGCCACCATCGCCGTGGTGGCGCCGCTGCTGGGATTGTTCGGCACCGTGGTCGGCATGATCGAGATCTTCGGGGCCTACAATCCCGCCGGCAGCGACCCGGCCCAGCTCGCGCACGGCATATCGATCGCCCTGTACAACACCGGCTTCGGCATCCTGATCGCCATTCCGGCGCTGATATTCCACCGCTATTTCCGCTCGCGCGTGGATTACTTCCTGCACACGATGGAACGCGAGGCCGGCGTGCTGAACCGCCTGATCAGCCACAGGACCGTCTCATGAACTTCCGTTCCGCGCCCGCCCGCGACGATCCCGAGATGAACCTCATCCCGCTCATCGACGTGCTGCTGGTGATCTTGATCTTCCTCGCGGCCTCGACCTCCTTCACCCAGATGCGCCAGCTCCAGGTCTCGCTGCCCGAGGCCCGCGCCCAGGCGCTGGAGGACGACGCTCCGATCTCGCTCGCGATCAGCCAAGAGGGCCTGTACGCCCTGGATGGCGAATATGTCGGCGCGGAACGCGAGGACACCCTGGCGCAGGCGCTGCGCAAGGCGGCGCGCGGGCGCGACTCGATCGCCCTGCGCATCAACGCCGACGCGCAGGCGACCCACGCCGCCGTGGTGCGGGCCCTGGAGGCCGCGCGCCTGGCGGGCATCTCGCGGATCCATTTCACCACCCTGGCCCGGCCTTGAGACGCCGCCTCGAAGCCTGCCTGCACCGGATCTGGAGCGGTCGCACGCTCGCGAGCGACCTGCTGCTGCCCCTGTCCTGGCTGGTGGCGGGCGCGGCCGCCTGGCGCGCCCGGCGGGCGCGGCGCACGGCGCCGGTGCGCGCGCCGGTCCCGGTCGTGGTGGTCGGCAACATCCTGGTGGGGGGCACGGGCAAGACCCCGGTCGTCATCGCCCTGTGCCGGGCCCTGGCCGCGCGCGGCTGGCATCCCGGCGTGGTCAGCCGCGGCTATGGCGCGCGCGGCGGCCCCCGGCCCAGGCTCTCGCGCGATGGCGCCGGCGCCGAGCGCCTGGGCGACGAGCCGGCGCTGATCGCACGCGAAACCGGGGTCCCGGTCGCCGCCCATCGCCGCCGGCCGCTCGCCATCGCCGCGCTGCTCGAGGCCCATCCGGAGGTGGACCTCATCCTCTCGGACGACGGCCTGCAGCACCTGGCCATGGCGCGCGACGTCGAGATCGTCGTCCAGGACCGGCGCGGCACCGGCAACGGGCGGCTGCTGCCCGCCGGCCCCCTGCGCGAGCCGGCCGCGCGCCTCGCGCGCGCCGACTGGATCATCGACAACGGCGCGGATGCGCCCTCGCGCCCCGGCGCGATCGGCATGGCGCTGCGGCCGGTGCGCGCCGAGCACCTGGCGAGCGGCCGCGTCCTCGCCTGGGACGACTGGCTGCGCGCCCACGCGGATGCCACCTGCAGCGCGGCGGCGGCCATCGGCCAGCCCCGGCGCTTCTTCGACATGCTGGCGCGCTGCGGGGTGCGCCTGGGCCGCACCCTGCCCCTGCCCGACCACCATCACTACCGCGACGATCCCCTGCGGGACCTGCCCCCGGGGCCGGTGCTGGTCACCGCCAAGGACGCCGTCAAGTGCGCCGCGCTCGGCGATCCGCGCCTGTGGGCGGTGCACGTCGAGGCGATTTTCTCCGACCCCGGCTGGATCGACGCCCTGGACGCGCGCCTGCGCGCGGCGCGCGGCGCCCTGGAAAGCGCCGCGAAAACCGGGCGCTGAGCGGGCGCGGGACGCGGCACCGAACACGCCCGCGGCACAAGGCCGCCGACTCGCATTAAACTAGGCGTTTCCCCACCCCCGTCCCCGGAGCCCCCGATGGAGAATCGCCTGCTGCAAATCCTGGTCTGTCCGGTGTGCAAGGGCCCCTTGCGCCACGACCGCGAACGCCAGGAACTGGTCTGCGCGGCCGACAAGCTGGCGTATCCCATCCGCGACGGCGTGCCCGTCATGCTCGAGAGCGAGGCGCGCACGCTCGAACCCGACGCCGCCCGCTAGGGCCCGCAACGCGCCCGTGGCCCGTCGAACGCTCCCAGGACGCCCGGCATGAGCTTCATCGCCGTCATCCCCGCGCGGGCGGCCTCCACGCGCCTGCCCGGCAAGCCCCTGCTCGACCTGGGCGGCAAGCCCATGGTGGTGCGCACCGCCCAGCGCGCCGCCCGTTCGGGCGCCGAGCGCATCCTCGTCGCCACCGACCACGAGGACATCCTCGAGGCGGCCCGCCGCGAGGGCTTCGAGGCCATGATGACCCGCGCCGACCATCCCACGGGCACCGACCGCCTGTCCGAGGTCGTGCACGCGCTGGGGCTGGACGACGCGGCCGTCGTGGTCAACGTCCAGGGCGACGAGCCCCTGATCGATCCCGCCGCCATCGACGCCGTCGCCGCCCTGCTGGCCGCACGGCCCGAGGCGGCCATCGCCACCTGCGCGAGCCCCATTCGCGACGCGGACACGCTGTTCGATCCGAACGCGGTCAAGGTCGTCTGCGACGCCGCCGGCCACGCGCTGTATTTCTCGCGCGCGCCGATCCCCTGGGCGCGCGACGCCCTCGCCGGCGGCGCGCGGCGCCTCGCGCCGGGGCTGCCGGCGTGGCGCCACATCGGGCTGTACGCCTATCGCGCCGGTTTTCTACGCGCCTTCCCCACGCTGCCGGCGGGCGCGCTCGAGCGCTTCGAATCCCTCGAGCAACTCCGCGCCCTCGAGAACGGCTACCGGATCGCCGTGCGCCTTGGCGTCGAGGATCCGGCCGCGGGCGTGGACACGGCCGCCGACCTCGCGCGCGTGCGCACCCTCTTTGCGGCCGGCCACACATGAGCGCGCCGCGAAACATGATGCGCCTCAAGAAGCCCCGCAGCCGCCACTGCAGGAATTGTTGCGTTGCGGCATAATCAAAAACATTTTTCAAAAGAACAGATTTTTCGGGAGGAAACCATGCGTTTGATTCTGCTCGGCCCCCCAGGCGCCGGTAAGGGAACCCAGGCCGCCTTCATCACCGAGGCCTTCGGCATTCCCCAGATATCGACCGGCGACATGCTGCGCGCCGCCGTCAAGGCGCAGACGCCGCTGGGGCTCGAGGCCAAAAAGATCATGGACAGCGGCGGGCTGGTGTCCGACGACATCATCATCGGCCTGGTGCGCGACCGCCTGCGCCAGGACGACTGCGCGGCCGGCTACCTGTTCGACGGCTTTCCGCGCACCATCCCGCAGGCCGACGCCCTCAAGGACGCGGCGGTGCGCCTGGACTACGTCATCGAGATCGCCGTCCCCGAGGAAAACATCATCGAACGCATGAGCGGGCGCCGCGTGCACGTCGCGAGCGGCCGCACCTACCACATCAAGTTCAACCCGCCCAAGCGCGAGGGCCTGGACGACGAGACCGGCGAGCCGCTGATCCAGCGCGACGACGACCGCGAGGAAACCGTCAGGCACCGCCTGTCGGTCTATCGCGAGCAGACGCGGCCCCTGGTCGACTATTATGCGAATTGGGCGCGCAGCGGCGACCCGGCCGCCCCGCGCTATGCCCAGGTCTCGGGCCTGGGCGCGGTCGACGAGATCCGCAAGCGCATCTTCGACATCCTGCGCGGCTGAGCCCGCGGCACACCACACCGGAGGCTCCATGGACATCCAGGGCAAGGTATTCATCATCACCGGCGGCGCCTCGGGATTGGGCGCCGGCACCGCGCGCAGCCTCGCCGCCGACGGCGCCCGCGTAGTGCTCGCCGACGTCCAGGACGAGGCCGGCGAGGCCCTGGCGCGCGAGCTGGGCCAGACCTACGTGCATTGCGACGTCACCGCCGAGGCCGACGCTCAGGCGACGGTCGACGCGGCGCTGGCGCTCGGCCCGCTCTCGGGCCTGGTCAACTGCGCCGGGATCGCCCCCGCCGCGCGCATCATCGGCAAGGCCGGCCCGCACTCGCTGGACCTTTTCCGCAAGGTGATCGACATCAACCTCGTGGGCTCGTTCAACATGGCGCGCCTCGCGGCCCAGGCCATGGCCGGCAACGCCCCCGAGCCCACCGGCGAGCGCGGTGTGATCATCAACACCGCCTCGGTGGCCGCCTACGACGGCCAGATCGGCCAGGCGGCGTACTCCGCCTCCAAGGCGGGCATCGTCGGCATGACCCTGGCCATCGCCCGCGACCTGTCACGCCTGGGCATCCGCTGCATGACCATCGCCCCCGGCATCTTCGGCACGCCCATGCTGTTCGGCATGCCGCAAGAGGTCCAGGACTCGCTCGCCGCCAGCGTCCCCTTCCCCTCGCGCCTCGGCCGTCCCGAGGACTACGCCAAGCTCGTGCGCGCCATCCTCGACAACGAGATGCTCAACGGCGAGACCATCCGCCTGGACGGCGCCATCCGCATGGCGCCGAAATAAGCCCGGGCGGACGCGGCCGGATGAGCCTGCTGCGATCGGCCGCCACCATCAGCGGCCTGACCCTTTTTTCCCGCGTCACCGGGCTGCTGCGCGACGTCCTGATCGCCGGCGTCTACGGCGCTGGGCCGCTCACCGACGCGTTCTGGGTCGCCTTCCGCATCCCCAACCTGCTGCGGCGCCTGTTCGCCGAGGGTGCGTTCTCGCAGGCCTTCGTGCCGATCCTGGGCGAGGTCCGCAAGCGCGGCGGCCACGAGGACGTGCGGCGCCTCCTCGACCACGTGGCGCTCGTCCTGCTGGCGGTCCTCACCCTGGTCACCCTGATCGGCGTCATCGGCGCGCCCTGGGTGGTGACCGCCATGGCCAGCGGAATGCGCACCGCCGCGCGCGCCGGCGAGTTCGGGGCGGCCACCTGGATGACCCGGCTGATGTTCCCCTACATCATCTGCATGTCGCTGGTGGCCTTCGCCTCGGGGGTGCTCAACACCTACAGCCGCTTCGCCGTGCCGGCCTTCACCCCGGTGCTGCTCAACCTGTCGATGATCGGCGCGAGCCTGCTGCTCGCCCCGCACACCCCCCAGCCCATCTACGCCCTGGCGGTCGGCGTGATGATCGGCGGGATCCTGCAGCTCGCGGTGCAATGGGCCGCCCTGGGGCGCCTGGGCCTGCTGCCGCGCTACGGCGGGGGCCTGCGGGCGGCCTGGCGCGACGCCACCGTGCGGCGCGTCATGCGCCAGATGCTGCCGGCCATCCTCGGCGTCTCGGTCGCGCAGATCTCGCTGCTGATCAACACCAACATCGCCACCTGGCTCGCCCCCGGCAGCGTCACCTGGCTGTCCTTCGCCGACCGCCTGATGGAATTCCCCACCGCCCTGCTGGGCGTGGCCCTGGGCACGGTGCTGCTGCCCAGCCTGTCGGCGGCGCACGCCGGCGGCGACCAGCACCGCTACAACGCGCTGCTGGACTGGGGCCTGCGCCTGGTGTTCCTGCTGGGCCTGCCGGCCGCGCTGGGGCTGGCCCTGCTGTCCGACGGCCTGGTGGCGGTCCTGTTCAACTACGGCGCCTTCGGCGCCGCCGACGTGGCGCAGACCCGGCTCGCGGTGATGGCGTACGCCGTGGGGCTGCTGGGCCTGCTGGCGATCAAGATCCTCGCCCCGGGGTTCTATGCGAAACAGGACATCCGCACGCCGGTGCGGATCGCAATCGCCGTGCTGGTGGCCACGCAGGCGCTGAACCTCGTCCTGGTGCCCTGGCTGGCGCACGCGGGGCTGGCCCTGTCGATCGGGCTGGGCGCGAGCCTCAACGCCCTGAGCCTCGCCCTGCTGCTGCGCCGGCGGGGCCTGTACACGCCGCTGCCGGGCTGGGGCGGCTTTGCCCTGCGCCTGCTGCCCGCCCTGGCGGCCCTGGCGGCGGTGCTGGCCGCGGCCGATCGCCACCTCGACTGGATCGCGCTGGCGGCCACGCCGGGCCTGCGCGCGGCCTGGCTGGCCGGTGTGCTGTGCGCCGCCGTCGCCGCCTATTTCAGCGCCTTGTTTTTATTCGGATTTCGGCCCGCGGACTTTACACGAAAACGGGCTTAATATACACTTATCGTCTTTGCTTGGTTTAGCATTTGCAAGCCATACCCGGTTCATAAACTCAAGACGACAGATTTCCATGGCCAATTCAGCACAAGCCCGCAAGCGCGCCCGCCAGGCCGTTGCCCGCAACAAACACAATTCCAGCATGCGTTCGATGCTGCGCACCGCGATCAAGCGCGTGCGCCAGGCCATCGAGGCCGGCGACCAGGCCGCCGCGAACGAGGTCTTCCGCAAGGCCAGCAGCGTGATCGACCGCGTGGCCGACAAGCAGATCATCCACAAGAACAAGGCAGCCCGCCACAAGAGCCGCCTCTCGGCCGCCATCAAGGCGCTGGCCTGACACCGGGCCGATCGCTTGACCGGCAGTATCGAAAAGGGCGCCCTGGCGCCCTTTTTGCCGTACCCGGGCGGCACACCGGATGGGCGGCGCGCCGGATCGCGCGGCGGGCTGGATCCACGCGGGGCGCGGGCAGCACACTGTGCGTCCGGGCGCGCTGAATCGCGCGGCGGGCCTGGCCCACGCGACGGGTTCAGTCCTCGCGGCGTCCCAGCAGCAGGAATTCCATCAGGGCCTTCTGGACGTGCAGGCGGTTTTCCGCCTCGTCCCAGACCACGCTCTGCGGGCCGTCGATCACCTCGCCCGCGACCTCCTCGCCCCGATGGGCCGGCAGGCAATGCATGAAGACCGCGTCCGGATGCGCGGCGGCCATCATGCGCCCGTCCACGCACCAGTCGGCGAAGGCCAGGCGGCGCGCCTCGTTCTCGGATTCGTAGCCCATGCTGGTCCAGACGTCGGTGGTCACCAGGTCGGCACCGCGACACGCCTCGAGCGGATCGTCGAACTCGCGCAGGATCGTGGGCGGCTGCGCGCCCACGCGGCGCGGATCCAGGCGGTAGCCCTCGGGCGCCGAGACGTGCAGGGTGAAGCCCAGCAGCTCGGCCGCCTGCAGCCAGGTGTAGGCCATGTTGTTGGCGTCGCCGATCCAGGCGATGGTGCGGCCGCGGATCGGCCCGCGATGTTCGACGAAGGTCAGGATGTCGGCCAGGATCTGGCAGGGATGGAATTCGTTGGTCAGGCCGTTGATCACCGGCACGCGCGAATGCGCCGCAAAGCGCTCGATCCGGGTCTGCTCGTAGGTCCGGATCATCACCAGGTCGACCATGCGCGAGATCACGCGCGCCGTGTCCTCGATGGGCTCGGCCCGGCCGAGCTGCGAGCCCTCGGTGGTCAGGTGGATGACCGAGCCGCCGAGCTGGTACATGCCCGCCTCGAAGGACACCCGCGTGCGCGTGCTGGCCTTCTCGAACACCATCGCGAGGTTGCGGTCATGCAGCGTGCGATGCGGCAGGTAGCGCTTGAACCGGTCCTTGATGATCCGGGCGCGGTCCAGCACGTAGAGGATCTCGGACTCAGAGAAATCCCGCAACTGCAGAAAATGACGCAATGGCCCGGGGGTGGTGATGACAGACATACGAAGCCCTGGTTAAAACGAACATCTTACCGTGTGCAACCGGCCCGCGCAAAATGCCAATCAGATACAATGCGCGGCGACAATGCGCGGCGAAGGCAGCCACCCACCTCCTCAAAAAGGACGTGCTTCTCCCCCGGAATCGACATGACCGACCCCATCCAGCATCTCATCATCCACGGCGTCACTCTGGAGGGCCAGCGGTTCAGGCCCAGCGACTGGGCCGAACGGCTGGCGGGGGTCATGTCGCAGTTCCGGCCCGAGGGCTCGACGCCCAGCCCCCTCAGCTACTCGCCCTACGTGATGCCGCGCGTGCTCGACGGCGTGCGCTGCGTGGTGGTCGACCACCGCCTGCGGCAGATCGAGCCCCTGGCCTGGAAATTCGTCTGCGATTTCGCGCGCAGCAACCACCTCAGGACCACCGACACGAGCGGCCCGGACACGGTCGAATCCTGAGGCGGCGCAGGCGAATTCCACAAGGGACCGGCTGCCGGCGAATCCCGGGGCGGGCCGGACCCGGCAGGACCCCAAGGCGGCCCGGATCCAGCGCAACCGCTAGGCAGGCCGGACCCGGCGGGGTCCAGAGGGGGCGCCGGCGAGCCCCAGGCCCGCCGGCGCGCGCCGGCTTACTCCGTATCCGCGTCCCGGCCGATCTGCGGAATGGCGGACTGTCCGGACACCGACAGCAGCCCCGCCCGGGCGTAGGTAAAGAGCTTGTCGCGCGTGTCGACGATGTCGAGATTGCGCATCGTGAGCTGGCCGATGCGGTCGCGCGGCGAGAACATCGATTCGCCCTTTTCCATGGTCAGGCGCTCGGGCTGGTAGGTGAGATTGGGCGAGCGCGTGTCCAGGATCGAATAGTCGTTGCCGCGGCGCAGCTCGAGCACGACCTCGCCGGTGATCGCGCGCGCGACCCAGCGCTGGGCCGTCTCGCGCAGCATGATCGCCTGGGGATCGAACCAGCGGCCCTGGTACAGCAGGCGCCCCAGGCGCAGGCCGTTGATGCGGTACTGCTCGATGGTGTCCTCGTTGTGGATGCCCGTGACCAGGCGCTCGTAGGCCGCGTGCAGCAGCGCCATGCCCGGAGCCTCGTAGATGCCGCGGCTCTTGGCCTCGATGATGCGGTTTTCGATCTGGTCGCTCATGCCCAGGCCGTGGCGTCCGCCGATGCGGTTGGCCTCGAGCATCAGCTCGACCAGGTCGCCGTACTCGACGCCGTTGAGTGCCACCGGGCGGCCCTCGTCGAAGCGCACCGAGACCTCCTCGGCGGCCACCTCGACCTCGGGGCGCCAGAACGCCACGCC
>Ga0180216_1001819_pt1 | contig 18441 bp, 24 predicted proteins | sample eDN3rd37CBELigMG_FD_128879 | JGI IMG/M metagenome (GOLD analysis project Ga0180216, IMG submission 128879) | Enriched Miracle-Growth compost microbial communities from Emeryville, California, USA - eDNA 3rd pass 37_C BE-Lig MG (version 2)... ...
AGACGGCCATGCTGGAGACGTTTGACGACCGGCTGGCCAAGCTGCACGAAAGCATCGCGCCGATCCATCAGCAGACCAGGCGGCTCACCACCGCGAGCACCAGTACGGCCATCAGCAGGGGCACTGCTGGGGCCGTGCCAACTTCTGACGCGCTTGGCGCCGCCCTGGCTTGCGGACTGCTGCGACGGCAGATCTCGAAGCCGTCCACGACCAGCTGCAAGTGCTCATTGGCTACTTTGACCTCCCCGAGGCGCTGCACCAGGCCATCGCCATGGAGTACGGCCTCGGGCATGCCAGCCTCTAAGGTTGGACCGCCCGCTCACCAAGGCTGTGCGGACGGTTTGCGCCGCGAAACGGTCCAGCTCGGTCGGCGTGAACCTGCCGCAGTACCTCGCCAACATGGACAAGCTGGCGAACGCGGTGGCGGGCGCGCAAAAGTTTCACCTTGCTCCCGGCGAAAAGTCGCTCGTCGCGCTGGTGCGGCCGCCTCCGCGCCGCGACACGGCCACAGCGGCCCAGGGAGACTTACGCGATCGGTTCCTTGAACGAGTTAACCAACCCCAGCGCAATCTGTACCGGATGGGCATGACCCGCCTGGAGGAAGAGTTTCGGTCGCTGCTGGACCGCGCCGCGCCGCCGCTCGAGACGGCGGCCAACCAGGTGCACCAGACCGCGCAGGCCGCCCTGGCCGCCAAGGGTGCGTGGGCTGCCGCCGGTCATGCCCGCGGCTGCTGTGTCTCTCTCAGGCTGACGGCAGCGTAAGCGTCGTGCGGCACTGGGCGTGGGTCGCGCAGCCTACGAGTCGTCGTCCATCAGCCAAAAGACTGGCCTGCTGCTGATCGACCGCGGCGCGATAGCGCCGCTGGCGCGCATCAGCGAGTACCTCACGCTCGCGTCGTCGCCGGCCAACCCGATCAACGCGGACGCGGCGGCGCATGACGTGGCCGACGGCGGCGCCGACGCCACCAGCCGACCGGGTTCCGTCCACGAGGCGGCCCTGGCCGGCCGTCCGGCGGCCGTGTACGCCCCCCAGGCGCGGGTGGTACAGGACGTCCGGGCGGGCTTCGTGCTACGGCTGCTGCCGGTGCTGCTCAACCTGGCGACGGAGCTGACGGCCGGCAACGTGCGGCGGCGCGCCAAGTTTCCCGCGCTCAACGTGGCCACGGCCGTGGCGAAGCGCGAGCCGCTCCAGCGCACCGCCACGGAGAGCTCGACGGCGGCGTCCACGCCGACCGCGACGGAGACGCCCACCACCGCCGGCGACGACGTCCCGCCCATGTCGGCCTCGGACGCCGTGCGCGCGCGCCTGGCCTTCGTGGCCAGCGCCGCGGACCGCGCCAGTGCCGTGGCGAGCAGCAGCAGCACGGACCTGCTGGCGATGGGCGCGGGCGGCGGCGGGAACAGCGCGGCCGGCCTTGGCGCCAGCGGCGGCATCAGCGTCGGCTCGGCGAGCAAGGCGCTCATGGCCGTGGCCAAGCTCCGCCGCGCGGCCCAACAGGCGTCGCAGCTGACGCTGGACATTGCGCGGCCAGAGACCGGCAACCACCCGTTTGTCTACTACCTGCGCGACCTGCTGCTGTTGCTGCGGGTGAGGCCCAAGGCGTGTGGCCGGTCGTGAGACGGGCTCGCATGGCGGTGCTGAGAACGCTGCGACGCTGCCCTGCGCGTCCTTGGGCCCGGCACAGTCGGAGCGCGACCTGCTGGACGAGCTGATCCCGCCCGAGCTCACCAAGAGCACGTTCCAGGCGATTCTGGGCATTGTGATGCAAGGTGCGCCGCGCAGGCCGAAGGCGGAGCCGTCGGCGCGGTGGCTGATGCGCGCCCTGCTGTCCAGTGCCGAGCGGGGCACGGGCTAGACGCGGTGCAACGGTTCGAGACGGCGCTGCTCAAGGCCAAGCGGGCGATGGCCAACCACGACTTTGACGAGTTTTTCGTGACGCTGGACCTCATGGAGTGCCTGAGCACGCAAGGCGACGCGTTCGATGCCATCTGCTTGGTGCGCGGCGCGCCCGGCGCGCGTGCAGCCTGGCTGCTGTGATGGGTGCCTGACCCAGTGGCGTCCCTGGCAGAGGGCTCCGGCCGTTCTGGCGCGCTAGTACGCTGGCAAGGCGACCAACGACCTCAGCGAGCTGCAGTCGGCGTTCCGTACCCTGGCGGCGGACGCCTTGCCGGCGTTCCTCAACGACATCCAGGTTAGCGCCTCGCCCTCGCCCGTGTACCGAGATCGCCCAGACGGTGCCGCTCATGCCTGGCGTCGTCAGAGTTGGCGGTGCCTGCCGTGCGTCCAGCGGCCGCTGAAGCAGTCGACATTGCCCGAAGACGGCACCGTGCACCAGCAGACGAGCAACGTACGCGGCGCCGCTCGGGCACAGTACGCACGGCATCGCGCGGCCTGACGTCGCGCGGTTCGCCGCGTCGGTCTGGGCGGCGCGGCGTACCAGGTGATCCACTTTTTGCAGCGGATGGTGATTTACCGGATCGCGGTGGACAGCCTCATGCGCACCATCAACGCGGTGGCATTGGGCATCGAGCCGACGTCGCAGCCCGGCAGCGGCACGGCCGACCAGCCGACCAGTCGGCTCGGGCAGTTCATCGGTACGGCCCAGGGCCATCAACGCCGGCGCGGGTGATTTTACTGGCTGACGTTCGCGTCCGAGCGCAAGCGTGGCGAGCCATCCGGCATCAGTGACCGCGCTGGGCTACCTGGCCACCAACTTGGAGAACAACGCCAAGGCGTACAAGAAGCCCGGGCTGGCTGCGGTTTTCCTGCTCAACAACTACCATTACGTGCTCAAGTACTTGAAGCAACCCGCGGTGCAGAAACTGGTCGGCGCCGCCGCGGTCGCGCAGTATACCGAGCTGGTGTCGATTCAGACGGACGCCTACCAGGGCAGGTGCGTGGCGCTCCCCACCCCTGCTGGAGGCGCACCGGCCACCGCCTCATCCAGCCGGGCACGCCGCTGTTGGGGTCGGAACACAGCTGGAAAGAGGTCATCGAGTTCCTGCTGGAGGTCAATGCGGGCCGCAACGCCGCCGCGCTCACGCCCGGCAGCTCTGTGGGCCGGTCGCAGGCGCACAAGATCAAGGACCGCTTCAAGGTGCGCCCGAGCGGCGGGAGAGACTTCGTTCGGGAGACGCGGACGTCCTAACACGCATCGCCCCCCCAGACGGCCGCGTGACCTGCGGTGCGGCGAGCAGGGCTTCAACGACAAGTTCGCCGAGCTCGCACAGACGCAAAAGGCCTACGCCATCCCGGACCCAGAGCTGCGGGCGTCGATGCGCAAGTCGGTGATCGACCTCATCGTCCCGCTGTACGCCAAGTTTGTGGAGCGGTACGCGGAGGTCAACTTTACCAAGAACCCAAGCAAGTACATCCAGTACCGGCCGGAAGAGCTGGACGTGCATCTGCAGCACCTGTTCGACACCTCGTCGTGACGGCGATCTGTAAACTGTGTACAGCTGTACAGGAAAGGACAACGCGGTTGCAGCACGAGCGCATGTACGTTATTCCCATCGTTGCGACGAACAAGTGACGAACATGGTGACAGTTACTTGGGATGGTAGAGCACCTACGAGACGCACTTTTGGACGATCTCCTATAGTTTCAGCACCGTCTGACCTACTTTGCCTCAAGATCTACGAGTGCCACACGCTCCCGCCTTGCGTCTGCGCCTCGCCTTGGCGATTCAGGCGGTCGTCCGCTGCGTCCTGGGGGGCGTATATCCGCGGCTGCGTCCGCTGCGCCGCCTCCAGCGGGCGCCATCAAAGATAGCCCTAGCCCTAGGGCGCAGGCATAGCTCTAGCCCTACTGATCGCATATGGATGACGTCATACAAACATAGTCCTAGCCCTAGTAAATGACGTCATAGAGCCATAACCCCAACCCTAGCATATGACGTCATAGAGCGATAGCCCTAGCCCTAGCTCACAGAGCCCTTCGCTGCAGGACCGAGAGGAGGCGGGCGACGACCAACGCCGCCGCCGCCGCCGCCGCCGCCGCCGCCGCCGCCGCCGCCGCCGCCGCCGCCGCCGCTTGTGGGAAGGGCAACGACGACGAGGACGGCACGGCGTGCGGGGCAAGAGTACGGGCAAACGGCTGCTGGCCGGGGTTTGCAGCGGCAGGCAACTGTTGAACGGTGGAGCAGCGCGCCCCCAGCGCGCGGACGCGGCCAACCATGTCGACCGGGTTCTCCTTCAACTTTGGCACGCCCACGGGCGCGAGCACCGGAGGCACGGGCACCACCGGCGCCGCCGCGGCGCCGGCGCCGGCCACGTCCGGGTTCAGCTTTGGCGGCAGCAGCACCACCGGTGCGGCGGCGACGCCGGCTGCGTCGACCGCCGGCAGCTCGACGGGCTTTGGCGGGTTTGGCAGCGCGAGCACCGCCGCCAAGCCCCCGGCGGCCGCGGCCACGACGGCTGCCGCGCCGGCCACGAGTGGGTTCAGCTTTGGCAGCACCGGCGGCACGGGCCTGAGCTTGGGCACCTCGCCGGCGGGCGGCTCGGCCACGACGGCAGCGGCCGGCGCTGCGCCCAGCACCGCGAGCACCGGCACTGGCAGCAGTACGGCCCCCACGCTGTCGTTTGGCACGCCGGCCGCCACGCCGGCGGCTGGCGCCACCAAGACGACCTTTACCCTGGGCGGCTTCGGTACCGGCGCGGCGGGAGGCGCGGCTGCGCCGGTCAGCCCGGCGCTCACCGTGGACCAGCTGGGCGGCAAGGCGACGCCGCCCAAGACGGGCGCGGGCACGACCGCAGCTCCCGCGTTTGGCACGTTTGGCAGCACCGGCACGGCGCCTGCACCCGCGAGCAGCAGCACCAGCACGACGGCGTCGACGGGTGCGGCCGCAGCCCCCGCGGCAGGCAGCACGGCGGCCGCCGCCGCACGGCCGAGCGCGGCGTCGGCGGCCCTGCGGAGCAAGACCGTCGAGGCCATCGTGGCCAAGTGGCAGGAGGAGCTCTCGCAGCACGTGCAGCTCTTCCAGGAGCAGGCCATGCAGATCCGCAAGTGGGACAATGCCCTGCTCAACCACGGCCAGCGGGTGCGTGGCCCGCCGCGCGCCCGCCCAGCGGTGCGGACGCGACTGGCTTGGCTAACATCGAAGCGCTCGCTGCCGGTGCGGTTGGCTGCGGTGCAGATTCTTGAGCTGCACAACGAGGTGCTGAACGTGCAAAAGGACCAGAAGCAGCTGGCGGAGGCGCTCGAGTCGATCGAGTCGTCGCAGGCGGACCTGAGCAAGCTGCTGGACAGCCTGGAGCCGGACGTGACGCGCATGGCGCAGTCGGTGCAGACCAGCCTGCCGGCCGACGCCGAGCGCGAGAAATAGTACGGCCCTGCGTGCCGTTAGTGCAGCCGCAGTGTTGCGTAACTGACGCCGCGCTGTCCGGTGAGTGGCCGCGTGCGTTTGCCACGCAGCTATGCGATGGCCGAGACGCTCAACCGGCACCTGGAGGAGATGGGCACGACGCTGAACAATCTCGTGGAACGGGTGAACAAGACCCAGCAGACCGACGAGCAGGACAACCCGGTACGCGCGCGCGTTTGGACCCACTCCGCGCGGGGACCGCCACTGCTAACGCAGGCCCGCCGCCGGGTCGTTGTGCGCGCCGGGAGGTCCCCCCACCCCTAGGTCTTCCAAATTGTGCAGATCCTTAACGCGCACCTGTCGTCGCTCCAGTGGATCGACCAGAACGCGACGGCGCTGCAGGCGCGCCTGCAAGAGCTCTCGCGCAAGGGCCAGGCGATGCGGCTGGACGCGGAGCGGCTCAACCGGTCCGGGTTGTGAGGGCGGCGGAGCCGCCAATGTACAAAAGTGTGTAGGGGCGCCGGAAAATAGACCAGCTTTTAGACTTGTGTGTGCGTAGAAGTGTACTGCAGAAAAAGCACAACATGGGAGCGCGACCATTACATGACAAGTGTAGAGAACGTGAAGCACCCCGGTGCCCGTCTGCAACCAGCCACAGGCGCCCGCTGCCAGAGCGTGCGAGGTTGGGGGCGCCGGCCGCGCCCCCCCTGTGCGCAAGAAAACCTGTGCGTCCAAACCCCGCCACGCGCGCGCCTTGCGCAGCAGTGCCGCGACCGTCCACAAACCTGCACGCAACTATACAAGGCGGGCCCGCCGCGTCCGGCGGGCCGCGCGGCGCACCAGCGGAGACGCTGGTGCTGATGGCGCTTCTCCCTAGCAGCATTTGCTGGAGGACCCCTCCTTCTTCACCTCGGCGTCCTGGAGCACGATGGGCTTGCCGTGCTCGTCTGGCCCGCCGCCGGCACCGGGCTCGGTGCTGGTCTTGGCCTCGAGCTCCTTGTTCGACACGATGCGGTAGATCTCGGTGAGAATCTTTTGGAAGGCGAGCTCGACGTTGCTCGAGTCCAGCGCCGACGTCTCAATGAACATGAGGCCGTTCTCCGCAACGAACTGGCGCGCCTCCTCGGTCGAAACCGCGCGCAGGTGGCGCAGGTCCGACTTGTTGCCCACCAGCATGATCACAATGTTGGCGTCGGCATGGTCCCGGAGCTCCTTGAGCCACCGCACGACGTTCTCGTACGACTGGTGCTTCGAGATGTCGTACACCAGCAGCGCACCCACGGCGCCGCGGTAGTACCTAGGCCATGCAAACACGACAGGCGGTCAGACGTCGTCGGCGTGAGCACGGTGATCTGGCGGGCACGACGCGTCGCCGTCCGCGGCACGGTGCGTACGCGCTGGTGATGGCCCGGTAGCGCTCCTGGCCAGCTAGTGCGCGGAGCGGGTCGCAAGGGCACGCCCGCCGCAGGGCGACCGGTCAGCGCCGCGATCGACGCCCCCAGCGCGCGCCACGGGCGCGTGTGGACGTACCGGTGTCCCAGATCTGCGCCTTGATGGTCTTCCCGTCGACTTGGATGGACCGCGTGGCAAACTCCACGCCGATGGTCGACTTGGACTCGAGGTTGAACTCGTTGCGCGTGAACCGCGACAGGAGGTTGGACTTGCCAACGCCCGAGTCGCCAATCAGCACCACTGCGGGCACCCCACGTCGCGTCCGGCGGCGCCCTTCCCGCCCTCTCCGATCGGTCAGCCACCAGTTCTGCCAGGCGGCGGCGTGCCGCCCGGTCCCGTCCCGGGCGTACCCTTGAACAAAAAGTCGTACTCCTCGTCTTTACTCATGATGGCTAGCGGGGTCGGCGCGGCCGGAGCAGGCGCGCGTGCAGAGCAGGAACCGGCGGAACCTGGTGGGCGTGGGCGTGCAGTACTGCAGCGGCGTTCCCACCCACGCGGCCGAGGGGGGTCCCCGACCGGCCCGGTTAGATCCTGTCCGAGCGCCCGGCCGGCCGGCCCTTTATCTGTTTGTTTGTTTCAGCGGCGCCCGCGCGACCGCCGCGGCACCGCAAGCACTCGCGTCCGCCCCCCGGTTCCGTACGCGGCAGCCGCCTGGGGTCGCCGACGGCGCGTGCGTCGGCTGGCAAAGTGAGCGCGTTCCGTGGGCGTGCCGCGTGGCCCGCGCGCGTCCCCATGCGCCCAGGACGCGCTCCACGCCAAGTGCGTCATATCCGCGCCGCGGCACGCGACGACCCGGGTCCATCGGCGCCCACATCCCGCCCCATCTGCCCTACACGCGGCCCGCCTTGACGCACATCAAACGGAGCCCCAGACCCGTGCGCGTCGCCTGGCGTCAATGGCCCGGGCGGATGGCCGCGTACCGCGGGGCTGGCCGGCGCACAGGGCGGGGCGGATGGGGGCCGGTGGGCGTTTGGGCGTCCGGCACTCAGGTCGCGCCCGCGTTTCTGACAGAAGAGCGTTCTGGAAATTTCCAGAAACGTCTGGAGCATTTTTGGCGCGAAAAGCACCTGTGTGGTACGCCGTCGAGGCCTTGAGAGGCCTGGGGAGGACGGCGGTGGCGGCCTTGGGAGGACGGCGGTAGAGGCTTGGGGGCCTTGGAGGATGCCGTTGAGGCGGGGGAGGACGGCGATTAAGGCTTGGAGGACGGCGGGGAGAGCAGCCAAGGATGGGCGGAAGCGGCGAACGCCGTTCGGGGACGGCGCAAGGTCGGTCCCGGCGGCGGCGGGAGAAGATGGAGGGCAGCAGGGGTGGGGACGCGCCACAGGCAGCCGCGGCGTCAAGCGAGGCGACAGGGCTGGCCGAGGAAGGCGTGGTCGTGCATGCGGCCACCGCTGCCCACTAACCACCGACCGACGCGCTGCGGCAGCGACCGTGTTTAGGTACCATGGCGTCGTCTCAGAGCGGCAAGGCCGCCACGGCCTTCACCAACAGCAGTCAGGTGGAGCACCTGCTGGAGATCCGTACGTGGCGTCGTAGCAGCTTTCCTACGCGAAGCCCACCGCTCGGGCTGCTCATGCGCATGCCTTGGCCTGGTCGCCGTCATCGCGCGCTCAGGCTGGCGGGCGGTGACCTCCATGCAGCAGGCGCGGAACGTCCCCGAGCGCGGTACGCCGGGCTGAATGCGCACCGCGTCACAGCACGCCAGCGCTAACAGCGCACGGGTGCTCGGCGTGCCTAGTCGACCGGAGCAGACCGGCCCGTGCAGCTCGTGCTGCCGGCCGATGCCCCGGCGCCCCGCCCCGCGCCGGCGGGTGTGCTGGCGGACGGCACGAGCCTCCTGAGCGCGCTGGAGGGCGACGCGCCGGCGCTCTAGAGCAACCGTGTAAAGTAGTATTTGGCAAGGAAGCGGTCGTTCAAATGCCTGTACAGGGATGACGCGAAGATCATGTGGCCGCTTTACAGTCGCATAATGTTGACAATGGGCATGCGCATCAGGTTGCGAATAGGTACAACGGTCGCCAGCAGCGAGCACAGCACCGACACCACGACCATGATGAGCACCAGGTCGCCGGGGAACTCGAACGACAGCGGGATCTCGGTGAAGATGGCGCGCTGCGCCGAGATGGACCAGCCGACCAGCAGGCCGATCGCGCACTGTCGGCCAGTGCCGCCCGCACCGAACCGCGCGGATAAGCAACGAGTGCCCACGTCAGGGTCCTGGCCACAGCGACCGGCCGCGCCGAGCGGCGGCGCGCGTACCCCGAGAATGGCCGACGAGATGAGCAGGACAAAGGCCTCGTAGGCGTAGATGCGGTAGACGCGGCCGCGCGAGATGCCCAGGGCGCGCAGGATGCCGAGCTCCTTGGACTGCTCCATGATGTTGGTGAACATCGACGTGTTGAGCGAAAAGAACGCCACCACCATCGTGAAGATCGTCACGGTCTGGGGCCCCATCGCGATAGGGCGGCGCTGAGGCAGGGCCACCGGTCAGTGCCACGGCGGGCTCCGTGCCACGGCGGGCGGCGCACTCACCTGGAAGATCAGCGAGATCGTGTCGCCCTGCGACTCGATCCCGCTAAACTCGTCCCGAATGTCGTTGATCTCGCCGTTAACAACGGGCGGCATGGACGAGATCACGTCGTCGATCTCGTCGTCGGTGAGGTCTGCGGGCCCACCAAACGGTGCGGCAGCCGCGACGGGCGTTAGGCCGCCGGTGCTGGTGGCGTGCTCGCCCGCGTCCCTTCGCGCACCTGGCCGAAGCTGGATCAAAAAGTACTGCCGTGGCACGTCCGCGACCGAGTTGTACGCGCGGTCGAGCAGGTCGACGAACCGCGGGAAGGAGATGACCGTGTCCATTTGCGTGCTTGGGAAGTAGGACATCGTATACAGTGCCCTGAGCGCGCAGCAGCGCGCCGGCCGATCCACCCCGCGCGCCGCCCGAGGGTTAAACGGCGCGCGATCGGCTCGGCACCGCAGCCCGGCAGTGGACGTACACGGAGCGGATGAGGGCGGTCGGGTGCAGCAGCGTGCGGTTGTACGTCTGGTAGGGCTTCGTGTCGCGGATGGCTTGCAGCACGACCGGCTTGTCCAGGGTGGTCAGGCCCAGCAGCGTCTCGTAGTAGGCGCCCGTGACGACGCCGTCCCAGCCTTGCGGCGCGTACAGCTGGCGACCAGGCGAGGCCACGGCCACTGGGACAAAGCCTCGCGTGAATTTGACTCCTCGCCCAACGCACTGCTCCGCGGCGGGGGATCGCCGGACCTGTTCGCCGACGGTCCAAGGCGAGGAGGCGTTGTGCAAGCCCACCTCAAACAGCGACGGGTAGAGCACCTCGAACAGGTGCGGCGGCACCGCGTATGTCAACGTCTCCACGTCGATATACCTGGCCGTCCCCACCCCCCACGGCCCGACGAGCCGCGCGCCGCGATGGCCCCTCGGGCGGATTAGCGGGCTGGTCTGCGGGCTGGGTGCGCCAGCCGAGCCATGTACGCACCGCCCGCGGTTGGTGAGGCTCGTCTCGGTCGGCACGGCGCTGGTGGTGCTCAGGGGGAACGACGTCCACGCAAAGTCGGTGACGTCCGGGTGGGCGGCCGCCCACTGCTCCAGCGCCGCCGTGGGCTCGATGCCGCGCGTGCCGTCAAAGCTGTTTAACTCAATGCGCACGCGCAGCGGCGTGCCGTACGACTGCATCTCAGAGTAGGTGCTGCTGCGCAGCTCCAGGCGCACGCCGACCGAGAGGAAGATGATGAACCCGAGCGCGACGGCGTAGGTAATGGCCGTCTTGCGGTTCCGCGAACGGTGCGCCTGGAGGTTCTTCCACACGATGGCTGGCAGCGCGCGCGACTCGAAGAAGAAGAGCTTGAAGAGGAGCCACACCAGGAAGCTCTCCAGCAGCGGCTGGAGGTTGAGCGCCAGGAGCACGAGGCCGATCATCATGCCGGCCAGCAGCACCAAAAAGATGCTGAACAGCAGGGCGACGTCGTTGGCCAGCAGCGCCGACGGCAGGCCGTAGTAGATGACGATGCCGGCGACCGTGAGGAGCAGGCCGACCAGCAGGAGGCGCACCGAGTACTGGTGCGCCGACGACCGCTCGACGGTGATCACGACCGCCTTGGCCTTGGACCGCTGGACGTTGATGGCGTCGTGGACGTTCTTGTTCAGCGCGTTCTGCCGTGCGCCACGCACACCGTGGCGAGGGGTGAGCACTGGATGCGCACGGTGAGTTGGGGCGGTGCCCCGCGGCCGGCGGTCGGCCCACCGGCCGAAACAAGCGGGTGCGTACGCGGATGGGAACGATGGCGGCGAGGACGGGGATGATCACGCCGAGCGCGGTCGCGAGGACGATGCTGCCGGCGGACAGGTACGGCGAGATGTTGATGTACGTGGTGTCGCGCATGACCGAGGCGACCACCGCGAAGACGATCTGCGCCACGATCAGGCCCAGCACCCACGCTGGGATCGCAAACGCCATGGCGTGCACCTGGCGGCCCCCGCCCCCAATCGCCGCGTCGGCCGGGTCAGCGAATCGCCCGGACCATGGGGTGGTCCATGTGCGCGTCACTCCCCCGCCCACCGTACCAGTAGCATCTGCACGAGGCCCGAGCGGGTGAGGCCGATCATGCGGAAGATGCCGAGCTCAAAGGTGCGCGACTCGACCGAGATGACAAAGAGCGAGTAGATGAGCAGGATCGAGATGCCCGCGAGCAGGAGGATGATCATGTTGAGCATGAGCGTCAGGAAGCTGGACGCGAACCGGATCGAGTACAGCTCTTCCAGCACGGGCGCCTCGACGGTGAGCTGGTTCGCGCCGAGCAGGTAGACAATGCCGGACGCCCACTGGACGATGCGGCGCGCGTTGGCCGCGAACTGCGACGACCGGTAGTACTCGAAGCGCTCCGGCGGCAGGTTGAACAGCACCGTGTTCACCGCCCACTCGGGGTTCTGCGACACCAGCGCCGTGCGCACGTGCTCGTCCAGGTCCGCCGGGAGACTGGCGTTCACCAGCGGCCAAAAGTCGTCCATCTCGATCAGCACGAGGTTGCGCGGGCCCGACGGCCACTTGCCGGCCGAGTCGGAGATTACGGCGTCGACGACGAGCGGGATGTTGACCGTGCCGTCACCCGCCTGGCTCGCGTTGTAGCCGGCCTGCGTGGCAAAGTACATCAGCTGGAACGGGATGCTGTGCGGCGCACCCCCCGGGGGTGCACGTGTGGCACGCAGGAATGCGGTTAGCGCGGCGGCGCGCCCCGCGCGCAGCGCCCTCCACCCAGCCTCGGCGTACTAGACGGACGCGATGACGGTGTCGCCGGGCGCGAGGCGGGCGGCGCGGGCCAGGTTGGCGGACACGTAGCAGTGCCCCTTTGGCACCGGCGGCAGCTGCCACCCGCGGCCGAGCGCCATGCGCGCTTCGCGGGCGCTGTCCCACAGCAGCAGCTCGGCCCCCACGGACGGGTCGCAGTTGTGGTTGAGGCACATCCAGCCGAGCGGGCACGGCAGGCCGGGCGCCGGGTGCTGGTCGCCCAGCTCGTACGACCACTCCATCGAGCCGTTGGCCGTGGCCCACGCCGGGCACGACGCCGCCACGTACAGCTCGCCGTAGATGTACATGCGCGGCGTGTGGTACTGCATGTCGGCAGTGCCGTTGACGCGCAGGATGTCGGCCACCGCCGTGTAATTGATCGACGCCGGCAGAAAGTAGCCGCTCTCCGGCGACATGGCCAGGTCGACCTGGCCGGCCTGCGCCTCGGAGAGGATGAGGAAGAGGATGCCCGCGTAGTCCAGGATCGACAGCGCCGCCGCGACGACGACGACCACGAGGAACACGGACGAGCAGCCGAGGCAGTACTGGAACTTGTTGCGCCGGATCTCGAGCCACGACTGCTGGAGGTACTGGCCGTACTGCGCCTGGAGGCTCCGCGGCGTGGCGCGCTGCACGGCCGCGCGCTTGTGCCGGCCGAGCACCTCCTCGTCGCTGTCGTTGCCGTCCGCAGCCTTGGGCGCGCCGCCGCCCGCGCTGCCGTTCATGGCCGCCGCCGGCGGCGCCCCGCGCAGGCCGGGCGAGTAGGGCGGCGGCCCGCCATTGCGGCCGTCGCTGCTGGCGCTGCCGAGCGCCGGCGTCGTCGGCGACGCCACCAGCTGGAGGAGGATGGTGTCGGACGTCGCGTCGCCCGCCGTGCTGGGCTCGGCCGCCATGGCTGGCTGAGCGCTCACGCCAGGAGGAGCGCCGCCCACCCGACGGCGAAGCCGCCGTGCACCTTACGGAGCGGCCGCAGGGCCCGCCGCCCGCCGGCCGGCCACGCCGCCGCCCGCGCCGGGTCCGTCGCCCGCACCGAGAGGCGCAGCGCCCACCACCCGAGCCGGCCCGCCGCCCACGTCCACTGGCCGACCTGCTCGGCGACGCCGGCCGGACCGAGCGTGCGCGCCGTGCGCCGCAGCAGGTCGATCGCGGGCGCCGACCGCAGCAGCGGCGCGACCGCCCCCACCGACCGCCGCAGCAGGCCCAGCGCGTGTGCCCAGAGCTGCAGCAGGCTTATGGCGTGGGCAGAGACCTGCAGCGCCCACCCGCCGAGGCTGACTGCCGCCGGGCCCGCTGCCGCCGCCAGCGCGGTCGGTGGCGGCATGGGCCGTGTCCCGTGCGTTCCAACCACCTGCCTTGAAGTATCGTCCCCTTAATTGTCACGGGCGGTGCATCCCCGGTGCGTCCGCCTCCGCCTGCCTGCGTGGCGTGACCGCGGGGGAGGCCGTTTCGTTCTCTCGCACCACGGCGGCCCCCGCGCTCGATCTAAGGCGACGCTCGCGCTCGCCAGCGCCGCCGTTTGGCGCGCTCAATGACGTCATCACATATGACGTCATAGTTGGCCACGTGGTGACGTGGACGGCGCAGCGGACGACGGCGCAGCGGACGACGACGACGCAGCGGACGAGGAAGAAGACGGACGACGACGCAGCGGACGAGGACGAAGACGGCCGACGGCGCAGCGGACGAGGAAGACGACGGCCGACGACGCAGGTGCCACGCGGTGGTGCAGACCGGTTGGATGAGCTGGGAGGTGGTGGGGGCGTGGGCCGGTGCATGAAGTGCGTTCGGCCACGCGGACGACCACGACGCACAGGACGACGACGGCGCAGCGGACGACGGCGCAGCGGGGGGAAGACCAGAGACCTGACGGACGCAGACGGGGACGAGGGTAAGGCCTTGGCGGCAGACCTGGCAGACGCGACGGGGCGGTGAGTGGAATGGAAACGCGTGTCGAAGGTCAACGTTGACGCGGCTGCCACGTGGATCGGGTGACGGCGCCGGTGCCGACACGAGGCGACAGAGCCTCAGAGGCGGCCTGCTAGCGCGCGGCTGGGAGGGAGCTGCCCCTGGCAGCTATTGGACGCCGCTGGGACGCGAACTAGACCGAAGAGGGCGGGCCGCGCCCGCTGTCCACTCTGCTAAGTCCCTGCCACGTGCAGGGGTCGAGTTCGACATGGCGGACGAAGGGACGTCGGGCTGCGCCCTAATGGGCCCATTGGCCATCCTCTTGCAGGCTGGCCTGGCCTTCATCGCCCTGGCGACGCTCATTGGTACGCGCCTGCACGGTGGGCGGTGCACGTCGCGCCCTAGCTGCGCTAACGTGGGGCGCTGGCCAAGCACGCGGAAGCGACCTGGCGGCGGCAGTAAAGCGCCAGCGAGAGCACCCTCGGCGCACCGTGCGGGTCTGGTACGGTCGCGGACGCCTGGTTGGCCTGGGGCATGGCCGGCCCCGCTCACCGCAGGCTGGCCGCCTTTCTTCCTGCTCGCGCCCAGGCTGTTTGACACGTCCAAGCAGGCCATTGGGCAGGGCGCCTTCCACGGCTTGAACATTGTGCTTGCGCTGGCGCTCGGCTGGTGGACCACGGCGGCCGAGGCCGATGCGTGCGTGTGGTACTTTCTGAGCACCGTCGTCGATTCGACGGTTGGCCTGCTGCTCCTCGCCGGCATCGTGGTGCTGGCGGACCGGCTCGTCCGCCGCAAGCAATGGCGCTCGCTGTACAGCGGCGAGTACGGCAAGCCGCCGCGCGTGTCGTACTGGGCGCGCCAGGCCGCGCTCTTTGTGGGCCAGGTGATGCTCGTCAAGGTGCGTCCCGCACGCGTGCTCGCAGCTGCACCATGCCGGGGCGGCGCAAGGAAACACGCCGCTCACTTCCCAAGGGCATCGCTTGCGTGGCGAAGTTCCTGCCGGCGCAGCTGGTGACGACGCCGCTGCTGCTGCTGCCGTTCCTCGAGCCAGCGGCAGAGTGGCTGCTCCGGCCGATTGCCGGCAACCCCGCGCTGGAGCTGGTGGTGGTCATGGTGCTCACGCCGCTGGTGCTGGACATCGTGGTCTTCTGGGTACGGCGCGGGCCATTCGTGCACCGTCCCACGCAGTGCGGTGTGGCTGAGCCGGGCGTGTTCGAGGGGTCGTTGAGGGGGGCGCTGGGCGCACCGCAGATCATGGACCAGGTGCTGAAGCACTCGCAGCCGGGCGAGGCGCCGCGGCGGCGGTGGTCGACCATCGTTGGCGAGGACGACGAGGAGGCCGACAGCCTCATGCTTAACGATGTCTACGGCATCGACGAGACCTTGTAATGAGCACCTGTTGTTGTGGAGGGCGTACATATGGGTAGTGAGCGCGCACCAAGCGCGTCTGTACAGATCCACGAGCCCGTGTACCAGTATTGGTATTGGTAGTGGTATTGGTCTATTGACGCTAAAGGAGACTCGAGCGCCATGCGCCGCAGAGTGCAGGGTATTCCATCGACCAGCTGGCATCCAGTCCCTTACGGGGCTGCAGAGGCGCGCGCGCCGCTGGATTGGTCTATTGACGCTATAGGGAGCTCGAGCGCCATGTACCGGTCGGCGGTCGGGTCACTGTGCCACGGTGCCGGATGGAGGCGGCGACGGCGACGGCGACGGTCGGGGTCGGCGGGCCCCGCGGCCGGCGGCGCCGCGGCCGGCGACGAGGCCGGCGCCGGCGCGGCGCTGGCGAGGGTGGCCCCGCCCGCAGCCCCAGCGCGGGCAGCAGGAGCGGCGCCGGCAGCAGCGACGAGGAGGAGGCGGAGCCGACCGCGGCCAACGGCAGCCTGGCCGCGTGGCTGGCGGCGCCAGCGCCAGGCCCGAGCAGCGCCGCACCACCCCTGCAGGACGCTTCACAGCCGCACGCCCACCGCGCCGAGCGGCCGCTGCCGACCTTGCAACAGCGGTTCAGCGCGATCCAGCGCGCCCGTCAGGCCTGGTACGGCGGCGGCCCATGACGCTGGCGCAAGCCGTCGACCGACCCCACGGCCGCTAACGACCCGACTCTGCCGGCTATCGCGCGCTCTCACAGGCCGGACACGGGCGCGTGGCTGCGGCTGCTTCTGCTCTTTGAGGATCTGACGGCGGGTGCGGTGCCCGTGGTCACGGCGGCGTGGCCGGTGCCGCCTTCGGCCGCGGCGGCCGCGTCGCTGCCGGACCCCGCGCTGGCCAACCAGCCCGTGGTGACGCGCAGGGGCGGTACGTGGTGGCTGGCCGTCGTGGACAGCGCGCTCGCCGCGCACCTGGCCCGGCCGCCGGCGGAGCGGCCCATTCGCCCGGGGGAGCCCGCGCCACTGGCGGCCGCGGTCGCGTGCGTCCAGTTCCGGCACTGCGAGGTGCACCGGCACTTCCGCAACACCGTCGAGGTCATGACAGCGTTCACGCAGCCGGAGCACCGGCGCCGCGGCTGGTCGCGGTACCTGTACCAGCGCGTGCTGGACCTGTGCCGGCGGCTGGGCGTCGCGACCGTCCAGGCGAGCGTGTACAGCGAGAACGCCGCGGCCAAGGCGCTCCACCGCGCCTTGGGGTTCCGCACCACGCGGCAGGACTGCGGCTACCTCGAGCAGCTCCGCTACCTGTAGCGGCACGTCCTGGTCATTGTATAGAGTACAGCTATTGTACAGTGGGCATCGTACACGCGATGGTGGTTCAGGCAGAGCCGCCGTGGCCCTCGGCCTCGCTGTCGCCAACGCCCTCGCCGTCGCCCTCGCCGGACGCCTGCATGCGCTGCTTGCGCTCCTCGAGCTTCTTGAGGAGGTCCTTGGCCGTGTTGAAGATGCCGCTCGTCTTCTCGCCGCACGTGAAGCACTTGGGCGTCTTCTTGTAGTGCTCGAGCGCGCACTTTTCGCAAAAGTAGTGGCCGCAGCGCGTGACGATCGGGTGGACAAAGTCCTGGCGGCAGATGAGGCACGCAAACGGCAGCTCCTCCTCCTGGTCCTCGTCCTCGATGACGTACTTGTTCGGGTCCACCTTGTTCTTCTGGCGCTCCTCCCACTCCTTCTCGAGCTGCCACCCGCTCTTGTAGTCGCCGCGGTCGTGCAGGAACTTGCAGCTGTCGCCGTAGCCGCAGTAGCCGGTCTCCTTGTAGTCCTTGCAAATGTCCGGCTGGTAGTCGAACCGGATCGTCGTGCGCACGTTGTTGGAGCCGCGCTGCGGGCCCACGCGGAACTTGGCGCCGTGCTCGTCGTCCTGCTTCTTCACAAACTTGGTGTACCCGGCCTGGCCGCGGTAGACCTGGTCGTCCACGACGCCCTTGGCCTCCAGCTCGCGCGTGATCCGCAGCTGCTTCTGGTGCAGCGCCTCCGCGTCGCGGTCGCGCTCCGTGTCAACGTCCAGCGTCGCCGTGGCGTTCTGGTCCGCCGAGCCCGCTGCCGCCTTGCAACCGGAAAGGGAGGGGGCACCAACGAAGCTAGGGGCACGGCGATTAGCGCCAGCCGCGGCGGTGTGGGCAGGGCGGGCAGGAGACGGGCGGGCGGCAAACGTACCGCGCTCATGGTGGACGCGTAGGTGACCTCGGCCTGAAAGTGGCCCTCCTTGCGGCCCACCGTGGTCTGCAGCGACGCACCGCGCTGCTGTCGCGCAGCGCAGGCCCCTGTGAGTACAACGAACCCAGGCGCGTGTCCAGGCAGTGCACGCCTGCGCACCGCAGCTGCCAGAGGTCCCGCCGCCGCCTTGCGCTCCTTGCGCACCACCACGGTCTCTATCGCCGCGAAAGCAAGCCGGCGCTTCGGGGAAGTCAACCCCCTGTCAGTGTCAAGGCAGCTCGTTATCCTTTCCGCGCGACGGCCGGCTGGCGTACCGTCATTGTCCGCCGCCCCGTCGCCCTCGCTGTCGGCGGGCCGCTTCCGGGCGTTGCCGACCTTGGTGCGCTTTTTGAAGCCAAAGCCGCCTGGAAAGCCTGCCCCAGCCCCAGCATTGGGCGGCCCAACGCGTTAGCAATGGGCGCGTGCTGACGCCCGCAAGGGCCCCCTCGCGTCGCGTACCGTCCGCGGCCGGTGCGTCGGCCGTGCTGGCCGCGGGGTTCTCCGTGTCGGCCATGGCGAACGCGGCCGCCGAGGAGAGAGCGCTGACTCAGCGGGCTCGCGTGCTGTGGCTGTCCAGCCCGCTTCGTCGTCCGACGGAGCGCCTCGTCAGGCAACGACGGGTCCAGCAAGCGTCAAACTGCACAAGGCATTCAAGAGTGGTGTCCGTCTTGCTATGGTTGTGCGCCTCGCCCACGCCGGCGGACTGCCACGGCGGACTGCCACGGCGGACTGCCACGGCGGCCTGCCACGGCGGCCTGCCGCCTGGTGTCGGAGCGCGTCCTCTGCGCCCGGCCCAGCGGCGTGGCTGACGTCATCGACCGAGCGCGCTTGAGGGGCATGTGGACGACTGGCGGGGCATGACTG
>Ga0180216_1001820_pt1 | contig 18436 bp, 16 predicted proteins | sample eDN3rd37CBELigMG_FD_128879 | JGI IMG/M metagenome (GOLD analysis project Ga0180216, IMG submission 128879) | Enriched Miracle-Growth compost microbial communities from Emeryville, California, USA - eDNA 3rd pass 37_C BE-Lig MG (version 2)... ...
CAGAACAGTAGGGTTCTGCCGGGGCCGTGTTTTTGATGATGTTACAGGCCGGTGGCGTTACTGCTGCTTGACCTTCGTCAGGGCTTCGGCGGCAGCGTCACGCACCTGGGGAACCGGATCATTCTCGGCCACTTCCTGGAGCCGGCTGGTGGCCTGCTGCATGGCCGTACCCAGCAAGGCGATCGTCTTGGCGGCTTCGTACCGCACCAGCGGTTCTTCGTGGCTCAGGCCGGCAATCAGAATCGGCCGCACGGCCTCGACCAACTGCGGGTTTTCCGGAGCGATTCGCACCAAGGCCCACACGCTCAGCAGTCGCAGCTTCTCATCGCGGGCGGCGAGGTTCTTGCGAATCTCTGGCAGGGCTTCAGCGGCGGCGCTACCCATCGCACCCAGGGCATACGTCGCGCCGGCCTTCAGTTGGATGTCATCGGACTTAAGATCCTTGAGCAGCTCGGGCACGATCGACGCCTGAGCCGGGCCGATGTTCGACAGGCTCATGAAGATCTCGCGGCGAGCATCCTTATCGGTCTCACCACGCAGGGCTTCTACCAGAGCCGGCACGGCGTCCTTGGCGTCAGGGCCAATGCGGCCCAGCACCACCACTGCCGCACGCCGCAGCTTGGGATTCTTCAGTTCGGCGGCCACCGCGGGCACAGCGGCTTTGCCCATGTCGACCAGGGCATCGGCCACGTTGGTGGCGATCATACCGTCTTGGGTTTCAAACGCCTTGATGAGGCCGGGCAGCACCTGTGAGGGCTCCGGATCCAAGTCGTCGATGGCTTCGATCGCAGCCAGACGCACATTGCGGTCCTCGTCCTCGAGGGCTTTCAGCAACAGGTCGAGTGACTGGGCATACACCTGCTGGTTGCTGGGGTTGGACTTGCACAGCGACCAGGCAGCCACGGTACGCAGGAACGGGTCTTCCGACCGCAGCAGCGGTTGAATCTGGCTGGCAGCTTTGGCGGCCGCTTCGCCGGCGCTGCCCAGCAGGTAAGCGGCAGCGTACTTGACGGAGTTTTCGCGGTCAGCCAGGGCGGCGATGGCCGCATCAAGGGTGGCCTGCGACGTATCGCCGGTGGCGGCCAACGCCATCAGCGCTTCGTGACGCACTTCGGGCTGCTCGTCCTTCACCACTTGCAGCAGCTCAGGCACCGTTTCCTTGGCGTCGGGCCCGATCTCGGCGATCACCAGGCAGGCCCAGTAGCGAGCTTCGGGATTGGACAAGGCTTCCTTCAGGGCGGGCACCGCTTCCTTGCCTTGTTCGGCCAGCACGCTCAGGATGAGCGTCCGGGTCGAAGGCTCCGAACGTTCCAGCAGCTTGCCGATCAGCGGCAGCATCAGCTTGCGGTCCGGCTTGATCTGACGCAGCGCCAAAACGGTAGCGCGGCGAACGGCCTCATCGGAGTCGGCGAGCAACTGGGTGATCGGTTCGGCCGAACCCTTGGCAGCATCGCCCATCCGGCCCAGCGCGCGAACGGCGTGAGCCCGCACCAGCGGATCGCGGTCCTTCAAGGCGGCCGTCAGGGCGCTGACCGACTGCGAGGCCGCGGGGCCAATCTCGGCCAGGGCCCGAGCCGCCCGCCAACGCACGCTGGCCTGGGGATCGGCCAGGGCGGAAACAAGCCTGGAGGTGGCGGGGGCGGCGGCACTTCCGCGCGCCGCGAGCTCATCGATGGCACGCTCTTTGCTTTCGGTATCACCTTGGGTGACGGCCTGTGCCAGCTCCTGGACCGAGGCCGATTCCAGCCCCGCAGGCTGCACCTGCTGCTGGCCGTATGCGATGGGCGTTGTCACACCCAACCCAAGCGACAAGATTAGCCCGACCGTTAGCCGCTTCGCCATGATCTGCTCCGAGATGAGACGCCAAATCGAGCGCCAATGCGCTGGCAATCACTCGACTCAGCGAAGGAAAGTCTGGAATGGTGCGTTAACCTAAAGTATAATTGGTGAAGTTAGGCAATCCAGTCTCGTCCTGCCATTGTTGGCCAAGCAGTTGTCGGCCGGATCGCGGGTAGACGTAACGAATCATAGCACCGGAGTGATGAACGATGCGTTGCTTCTGGCCAATCTTATCGATGCTAACTGTGGTAGGCCTGGCGAACACGGCGTCGGCCCAATGGTATGTCGACAACCGCGCTTCCACCGTCGCGGAAGGATATGCCCGAGGTATCTCCGACATCGTCCGCGCGCAGGGGCAGTATAATCTGCTCACGTCGCAATCTCTGATTAATATTGAGGACGCGCGCACTAAGAACATGCAGAACCGTCTGCAATGGACGCAGACCTATTTTGAGATGCGGCGCATGAATCGCGATTATCGTCGCGAGATGCGCGGCCCGACCCCGTCGCCCGAGGCGTTCGCCCGCTGGGCACGCGAGGCTGCCCCCGAGCGGCTCAAGTCGGTCGAGCTGGATAGCATCACCGGCCGCATCAGTTGGCCGACCTTGCTGCAAGGCGAGCGGTATGCTCCGCTGCGGGCAAGCCTGGAGCAGGCCTTCCTGGAACGGGCTGAGAAGCACGGCGCGATCGGACCGGAAACGGCGCTGAAGATCAGCGACGATGCCAACGCCATGCTCCAGATCCTGGAAGACCAGTTGCAGGAAAGCCGGGTGAAGAACAACCCGATTCCGTCGTACCTGTACATCGACGCCAAGAAGTTCATCGAGAGCCTGGCCTACGAGGCTCGCTTCCCGGTGTCCTAAGCGGCGGTTCGGCCCAGCGGTTCCCCGCGGCCACGCAACCTGTCGCAGTCAGAAACCCTGTGCCTGCAATGACCTCGGCCAGCGCGTCTGGCCCGTTCCAAGTCAGCCCGAGCGGACGGTCCATCCCGCCGCCGGGCTCACTTCATGGTGGGGGGCGGCCAAGCAGGCTGGCCGGCGGCAAGCCAAGATCATGGCTTGAGGAATGTGGCGTTTGCGGGTATGTAAGCTAGTTGAGCGTTTGACGCGGCGTTGACCATCCTGGCTCGTCGCCGTACGGTTGTTGGCCGTCGACCAAACGCGGCCGTGTATAGCCCCCCTCCCTGGGACGGGGGCACCTACTACCGATTCTCCCGTGGCTTCCGCCAGCAGCTTTTGCCCTGGCGGAGCCGCTTTTTTTTGGATTTTGCGGAGGTGCCACATGACCGACAGGATTCCGGTCACGCGTGCTGGTTACGAACGGAAGCTGGCCGAGTTGAAGCACATGGAGGAAGTGGAAGAACCGGCCCTGGCCAAGCGCGTGGCCGAAGCTCGCAGCGAAGGCGACCTGAGCGAGAACGCCGAGTACCACGGCGCTCGCGAGTCGCTGGGGATGCTCCACGCCCGGATGAACTTCCTGCGCGACCAGATCAGCCGGATGGAGATCGTCGATACGGCGAACATGCCGCGCGATATGGTGGCTTTCGGCGCTACGGTTACCTTCAAGGACCTGGATATCGACCTGGAAGAGACCTACACCTTGGTGGGGGCCGGTGAAGAGGATTACGACAACGGCCGCATCCTGGTGACCAGTCCGCTGGCTCAGGGCCTGCTGGGCAAGAAGGTCGGCGAGGTGGCCGAGATCGACGTGCCGGCCGGTCTAATGCGGCTTCAAATTCTTGAAATCCGCTACGAAGAGTAGTAGCTTCAGTGACGGCTGGGGGCACCGACACTTCTCGCTCCACCGGTTCCGGGATGGAGTCTCCATGGTTTCGCCGCAATCGAGCGAGCTGTTTCTCGAAGCATTAACGAAAAGTGGCCTCGTCACCCCCAGGCAAATCGAACAGGTGACCGGCCAATTTGATGTGGGCGAAGTGCCTGACGCTGCACAGTTGGCGCAGGCCTTCGTCCGCGAGGGACTGCTCACCTCCTTCCAAGTCGAACGGCTGCTCAGCGGCCGCTTCCGAGGCTTCTTCGTCGACCGCTACAAGGTTTGCGAGATTCTGGGCGCCGGCGGCATGGGCTGGCTGTACGCCGCCGTCGACCAGGACACCGGCCAGCGCGTGGCTATCAAGGTGCTCTCCAGCAACCCGAGCGATGCCGGAGTCTCGGCGCGCTTTCGCCTGGAAGGTCAGGCCGGCCTGCGGCTCAACCATCCCAACATCGTCCGCACGATCCGCGTGGATTGTACGGACGAACTGCAATACATCGTGATGGAACTGCTGGAAGGGATCAGCCTCCAGGAGTTGATCGATCGCCAGGGCCCCGTCCCCTGGCAACAAGCCTGCGACATGATCTGCCAGGCGGCCGCCGGCCTGCAATACGCCCACGACCAGGGCATGGTGCACCGCGACGTGAAGCCGGGCAACCTGCTGGTCGATCACGAGGGCCATATCAAAGTGCTCGACTTTGGCCTGGCCCTGTGCGACGACCAGGGCCAGGAGTTCTCCATGGCCATGATCTTTGGCCAGGATAAGCTGGGCACCGCCGACTACGTGGCCCCCGAACAGTCGCTCGATAGTTACCGCGTTGACGGCCGGGCCGACATCTACAGCCTGGGCTGCACGTTCTATTTCATCCTCACCGGCAAGGTGCCGTTCCCGCTGAATACCATCGGCAAGAAGCTGGATGCGCATCGCCGCTTTAAGCCGAGGCCGCTGGAGGAACTGGCCCCCGACGTGCCGCCGGAAGTGGTCGAGATCGTCTCCACGATGATGGCCAAGCGCGCGGAGCGGCGCTACGCCAGTTGCACCGAGGTCTGCCGGGCCGTCGCTCCCTTCGCGCAGCGGAAGGACGTGCAGTTCGACTTTCGCTCGATCGTCAACGCCCGGGCGATCCAGGCAGAACGCCGGGCCGCCGCCAAGCGCAAACAAATCAGCAAGAGCAACGCCACGCTCAGTTCGGTGACACAGAGCCGGACCAGCACGGTTTCCCTGCTCGATCCGCTGCTGCCGCGCCTGCGCGAGGTCGAACGCCCGCTACCCTCAGACAGCCTGGTGCCCGTCCAGCCGGTTGAGCCGGCCTTCATTGAAATCAAACACCGCGACACGGGAAAAGTTCTGCTCCGCATGGAAGGCGGTTCGCTGGCTAAGAGCGACCTGGCTGGAGCCGATCTGAGCGGAGCCGACCTGGCAGGCACGGATCTATCCGGAGCCAGCCTGATCAACACCGTGCTGCGAGGCGCCGACTTGAGCGGCGCGCGGCTGGTTAATGCCACCATGTCGCACGCCGACCTGACCAACGCCAACTGCCGCGGAGCCGACTTCTCCGGGGCCGACATCAGCAACGGCGACTTCACGCATTGCCAGCTTCACGAGGCGCTGTTGGTCAAAGCTAATCTGCGGTTGGCCAAGTTGATCGAGTGTGATGCCACCGATGCCAACTTCTCGGGCGCCGATCTGAGCCTGGCGACGCTCCAGTGCCGGATGCAGAGCGCCAACCTGTCGTACGCCAATCTCAAGGGAGCCGATTGCAGCAACTGCAACCTGCGCGGCGCCAAGTTGGCGCACGCCGACTTTACTGGTGGCAATCTGAAAGGCGCGGTTTTGGTCGGGGCAGATCTGACCGAGGCCAAAGACATTCGCGGCCTGCCGTTCCCCAAGCCTAAGCCCCCCAAGAGCAAACCCTGGTGGAAGTTCTGGGGCTAGCGGCAGACGGCATCAACTCCTCGCGGGAACGGGCCCGCTTCAGCCTGCCCGCAGCTTCTGCCAATCCACGTATTGCGATGGCCGTGTATCAGCCTTGAGCACGTTCTTCATCTGCTCTAGCGCATAACGGTTGTCGGCTTCTGTGTTCGAGGCCACGCAATCTTCTGGCACCACCAGCCGCATGTCGCGCATATAGGCGTCGTTGGCCGTGAACAGCACGCAGATATTGGCCGCCATACCGGCCAGCACCAGCGTATGCGCTTCCAGGTATTCCAGCAGGATATCTAGCGAGGTGGAGAAGAAGCCGGAGTGTTTAGGCTTGAGCACAAAGTAGTCTTCGTCCTGTGGTGCTAAGAGCCGCGCGATCGGTTCACCACGCACGCCGCTGCTCAGGCAGTTCTCAACCTGGGCGTTGAAGTCCGATCGCCAACGGCCGAAGTTGTCGTTCACATAGATGACCGGCACCCCTGCCTCGCGTGCGCGCTGTTTGAGCTCCGCGATCCGTTCGGCCATCGGCAAGGCGTGTACCAGCAACTGGTCGCCTTCGGGAAACTCCAAGTCGTTGATGACGTCGATCAGCAAGAGCGCCACCGGGGACTTGTCGGGCGCGCTGCCATGCAGGTCGGGATTACGTTGGGTCATAAGTGGCCGCGATCGAGAAGCGGGTAGTGCGTCAGGCCCGTCCATTGGCACGATGAAAAGCCATCAAAGACTACGCAACCGGCATGCCCCGCGGCCACGGGGATCTTGCGCCATTTGGGCTGCTTAGCGTCTCGCGGCATGGCGAAACGTGATTGCCGTCGCTATCCCAGGTACGTTTCCACAGGCCGGGCCAGCGAACGAAATCGCTCGGCCGGCAGGGCCACCGTGTCCCACTTGGGCGAGATCTGCCGCGCTTCTTGGGCGTAATCGCTGAGTCGGATGCCGATGAATCCGTATTTCAGATCGCGGTATGCGAACAGCCGCGACTCCGGCACCGGGGCCCGATCGCCCACCACGCAGTAGGCGAACACGAACAGGCCTTCGAAGCCCTCGCCAAAGAGCCGTTCCCACTGGGCCAGGCTGACGAGGTCGTCGCGGGTGGACCAGTTCTTCCAGTACTGCCGTTGCTCGCCCGAGGGGAAAAGCCGGCCCTTCACGTCGACCAGCCAGCGGGCACCGCTGCTGGACGACACGATATAGTCCAGGCTTTTGAGCGAGTCGCCAGCGAGCAAGGCTCGGCGCGTTTCATCCACGGCGACGTACGGAACCTGCTTTTCGCGGAGATACGCCTCGAATGCGGCCTCGTAGTGATTGTCGCGATTGGCCACGTGCTGCCCTCCCTTGTGCGCACACCTTTAGACGAGGTGCGACGCGCCGTGAATCCTGTGCGGCGGCCACCTGCTATTGTGGGGGTGGCACGCTGCGGATTCCAGGCAAAATGTGGCTTGGGTGACGATCGCCTGGCGGCAATGCTAGCATTTCGCCCGAGCTTACAGCGGCACACGTTGAATCTGCGTCTGTGGGTTGCCCGTCACGTGGACGTTGCCGGCCGGGTCGACATACACGTTGACCTCGCTGCGGATGCCAAAGGTATCGAGATAGATGCCCGGCTCGATGGAGAAGCAGGTACCTGGCAGCACTTGGCGTTCGTCGTGGGTTTCCAGGTCGTCCATGTTCGCGCCGTTGCCGTGGGTTTCCTGGCCGATGCTGTGCCCGGTGCGGTGGATGAACGCCTCGCCGTAGCCGGCTTGTTCGATGACTTCCCGGGCTGCCCGATCGACCTGCCAGCCGCATAGCGTTTCACCGGCGGCGAACGCCTGGCGGACGCATTCAACCGCCGCATCGCGTGCGGCGGCCACGATCTCGAACACGCGGCGGATGGTTTCCGGCGGTTCATCGCCCAGGTAGCCCACGCGGGTGTAATCGGCGAACACGGCACCGGGTTCGCGCAGCTTGCCCCAGATATCGAGCAGGACGAACGAGCCAGGCACGATGGCCGCATCGCTGCCCGGCTGCGGCGCGTAATGTGGATCGCCGCTGTGCGGACCGGCGGCCACGATGGGCGGGTGATCGGTGACCAGCCCTTGCTGATCGAAAAACCGCATCAGCTCGTCTTGGACTTCGCTTTCACGCACCTGACCGCGGCTGCGAACCTGGTCGGCAATGTACGCCCAGCCGTGTTCAAACGCGGCCAGCACCCGCTGCGAGGCCGCCAGGTGCGACTGCCAGGCCGCCTCGTCCCAGACGGCTTCAAACGCCTGGATCAAATCGCCGGACGAAACCACCTCGGCCCCCAGGCTGCGCACCAGTTCCACGGTGCCGGCATCGACCTGGGCCACGTACGGGATGCTGTTACGCGGCGAATACTCCATCGCTACCCGCCCGCCCGAGGGCAACATGGCCGCCAGGCCGGCTTCCAGTTCCTGCCAACGGAGGTAAACCCGTTTCTCGCCGGGCAACCGGTCCAGCGCCCCGCTTTCGATGCGGTGGACGAGCTTTTGCGGGGAACCTTCAGCGGGAATCCAGTAGAACCAGCGGCGGGTGCTGTGGCCGGCTGTTAGGCCGAGAACGCGTCCGGCGAGCACGTTTCGCCCGCGAAAGTCGCACAACAGCCAGCCATCGAGTTGGAATTGCCGCAGGGCGGCTTGCACGCTTTCTAACGAGAACATGGCAATGCCGGGTTCTGAGTGTGGAAGTGGGCCGCAAGCGAAGGATCAAGAGCCCCCGATTATAGCCAGTTCGAACGCAGATCTCGCCTGACGGCGATGCGTCACTCCATGAGCGCAAAAACAAAGGCCACGCAGCAAGGTGCCGCGCGGCCTGTTGTTGTTCCGTCTGCGCTCGCGCTTCGGCGAGCACTCTGTTCCTGTTGGTGGTCCGGCTTAGTCGCGGGGACGAACAGCGCCGGTCAAACCGCTGTAGTCGGAGCGGTCATCGGGGTGCCACAGCGGCAGGCCTTCCTGCACGCGGCGGGCGAGTTCTTCGAGCTTCTCGCGCGAACCGGCGGGGGCGTCGGTGGCGACAAACGACTCGTCATCCTCCCGCGGCACAAACTCTTCGTCGTGCCCGTACTTCTCAATAGCTTCGAAAACGTTCCGCATCTATCTCTCCCTCGGAAACCTGAGTTTAACCGACTCAAACCAGTTCTCGGGATCGTCCGCAGGAAGGGCCCTATCGGGGGTGTACCGCGACCCCGTCGGGTTCCTGCCAACGCTTCTCCGCGCGTGCAGCGCAGAGTCTCTCTCCATTGCCTGAGAGAGCCAGCAGCCAACATGGCCGCACCAAGACCATCGCCCCCCAAGCGTAGCCATAGGCTGCGGCGGAGGGTTGCAAGGCATTCCAAACCGTCGATGAGTCAGGCGGGACCTCGAGCCGCCATGGGCCGAGGAGGTGCGACGGCAAATGCTTGAAGCAACGTATTATTCTTGCCAGAAAGCGACTGTCAATCATTTCTCCGCAACTTCCGCGGGATTTCCAGCGATTTGGGCTCCTGATGCGCAAAACCGTCGCGACTTTGGCGGACAAGTTGTCATAGCGGTCTCCCCAATCCGCAAAATTTTTCAGTGGACACTCCGCACGCTGAACGATCAGTCGCGGCGCACGCTACACATCCACGCGGGGGGATGTATTTACACTCCGCAGTCGACCGCCAACCCGCCAGTTGCGGTGGGGGATGATTGGCTCCCAGGCCTGGTGGCGATTAAGCTAACTGGTTCAAACCTGGCAGCCATGCAGCCCCATACGCAGGGCGTGGCCCATTGGTTCTCTTATTTTTCGAAGTTTTCATGCCTTGGATTCAGCGCCAGATCGAGTTGCCTCCCCACCGGCGGGGCTTTCACCTGATTACACGGTACGTGTTGGATGCGTTGCCCGAGTTGAAAGGCATTCAGTGCGGCTTGCTGCACGTGTTCATCCAGCACACGTCGGCCTCGCTCACGATCAACGAGAACGCCGATCCGGACGTGCCCCGTGATTTAGAGAGCTCGATCAACGCCATCGCCCCCGAGGATTTTCCGTACACGCATACGCTGGAAGGCCCCGACGATATGCCGGCCCACGTCAAGGCATCGTTGATGGGCAGTTCCGTCAGCGTGCCAGTGAACCAAGGCCGGCTGTGTCTGGGAACCTGGCAGGGCATCTACCTGTGCGAACACCGCAACCACGGCGGCCGGCGTCGCCTGGTCCTCACGCTGCACGGTGAAGCGGCCGACGGGTGAGCCTGATTCACACGCGACCAGGCCGCTGACCCTCGCCGCGGAACGGTCCCCAACGGTTTAACTCTCACATAATCCATCTTTCACGGTTTGAGGTGCCATGAACGACGCCCATCCCGCCGACCGTAATGCGTCACCGGATGCTGCCAAAGTTTCGCGCCGCCGTTGGCTCAGCCAGGCAGCTACCGTCACGGCCGCCGCGGCCGCCCTGCCCTCGGCGAGCGTCCAAGCGGCACCCACGCAAGCCGACAAGCAGCCAGTCTGGCGGTTCTGCTTCAACACCAGTTGCATCCGCGGCCAACAGCTAGGGCTGCTGGAGCAGATCGATATAACCGCGAAGGCCGGATACACGGGCATCGAACCGTGGCTCCGCGACATCGAAGCCTTTGAGCAGGCCGGCGGCAGCCTTCGCGATGTCCGCAAGCGGCTGGAAGACGCAGGCCTGGCCGTCGAAAGCGTGATCGGTTTTGCCCGGTGGGCCGTCGACGATCCGCAGGAACGCGCCGCCGGGCTGGAACAAGCCAAACGCGATATGGAACGCGTGCGGGCGATTGGCGGAACGCGGATCGCCGCGCCGCCGGTGGGCGCTACGGCAGCGCCCGTAGCGCTGCCCGAGTTGGCACAGCGGTATCGGGCATTGTTGGAACTGGGCCGGCAGATGGGCGTGACGCCGGAACTGGAAGTGTGGGGCCACTCGCGGTCGCTGGGGCAACTGGCTGAGTCGGTGTATGTGGCCATTGCGGCCGGCCATCCCGATGCCTGCCTGCTGCCCGACGTATACCACCTCTACAAGGGCGGCTCATCGTTCGAAGGGCTGCGGCTGCTGTGGGGCGGGGCGATTCCCTGCTTCCACGTCAACGATTACCCGGCCCAGCCCGGCCGCGAAACGATTACCGACGCCGATCGGGTTTACCCGGGCGACGGCGTGGCGCCGTTGAAGCAAATCTTTGGCACGCTTCGCGAGATCGGCTTTGCCGGGGCGCTGTCGCTGGAACTGTTCAATCGCACCTACTGGCAACAGGATGCAGCCCAAGTTGCCCGCACCGGCCTGGTCAAAATGCAAGAAGCCGTGGCTCAGGCGTTTGAAAGCTAACCGGGCCGGCGGACCACGGCCGCCGCGCTGGCAAGCCAGGCACAAAGTTTCAATCAGCGCGCAAAAAAGCCGCCGGGGCGAAGGGCCTTCGCGCCCGGCGGCTGGTTCGTCGTGTTAACTGGCGAGCCGGAGGATTAACCCCGCAACAGAGCCAGGGCGTTCTGCGGATTGCTGTTGGCGATCGACAGCACCGAGGTACCCGACTGCACCAGGATCTGAGCCCGGGTGAGAGCCGCGCTTTCGGCGGCGAAGTCGGCGTCGCGGATGGTGCTTTCGGCTTCGGTCAGGTTGGCCAGCGTCTCGTTGAGCGTGTAGACGTTGGTTTCCAGCGTCGTCTTCTGGAAGGCACCCAACCGACCGCGGAGCGAGGTCACGCGGTTGATCGTTTCGTCAACGATCTTGGCCGCCTTGGTGACGTCGGTGTCCAGGGCCGCGTTGCCGCCCGAACGCAGCTCGTACAGCTTGCCGCTCACGCCACCCAGGCGAGCCGTGCTCACGCTCTGGATGCCGATGCGGGCTTGCTGGTTGCTGACGATATCGGGACCGAGCTGGAACAGGGCACCGCCGCCGGTGATGTTGAAGGTGAAGCCCGCGGTCGAGCCAGCTTCCACCGACAACGACAGGTCGAGCCGCGAGGTGTTGAGCGACAGGCGGTTACCGCGGCCCGTGGCCTTCACGCCGTTGACCGAGGCTTCGATGTCGGTACCGTTCTCCCGCAGGGTGGTCAGACCCTGGCGGAACTGGCCGCCCGCGCCTTCGGCGATGACGTTGATGTCGACGAAGGCGTCGCTGCCGTATTCGCTGCTGGACAGGCTCAGGTTGCCATTCTCAATTTTGGCTTCCACGCCCGTGGAGTCGCTCACCAGGTTGATGGCTTCCACGATCTGGTCGAGCGAGGTGCCAGCGCTGAAGCTGAACACTTCGGAACCGGCCTTGCCGCTGATCTCGACCACCAGGTCGGCCAGCAGGCCGTTGCCCGTGTTGGCGGTGCCGCCATCCAGCTCGCCGCTGGGGCCCGTTGCACCGGTGGTGTCGAAGTTTCCGTCGCCGGTTCCGCCGAGAGTGAAGGTAAACTGTCCATCCAACTGCTCGTTCAGAGCGGTGACAACGTCGCTCAACGCGTATGCGTACTGGTCGTTCAGCGAAATTGTCAGTGCGCCGTTGGCAAACTCGGCCTCCACGTCGCCAGCACCGACAGTGTCGGTCAGCATAACATTGATCGTGGTGCCGTTGAGCGCCGTTCCGCCATTGGCAGCCGTGACCGTAATCACGTCTTGAACCGCGTCGTTACCGCCGCTAAACGTGATCGCGGCATTTTTGTCTGTGTCTACCGTGTAATTACCATCGACCGTGCCAACCTCGAAATTGTCGGCAAAGTCGGCGACCGACCCCAAGGCGGTAAAGATGTCCGACAGTGCGATCGTGTCACCATTAGCTTTACCTTGAGTGCCTACGGTGATCGTCAGCGTATTGCCGGTCAAGTTGGCAGTGTGATCGGTTGTATTGCTGTCTTCGACGAACTCAATGGTCACAGCATTACCGGCGATACCATCGAACTGCGATCCGGCCTTGATGGAAAGTTGGTCGTCGTCGGCGTTCGCATCAGCCAGGGCAGTAAAGTCGGCGACTGCCTGATCGGCCGCTGTCTCAACAAAGTTCAGCGTGCCGGTGGCCTTGGCGCCTTCGGTGAAGTTGACACCGCCGTTGTTGACGATGTTGGCCTTGGTCGCAGCCTGGGCGATGTTGACTGTGACCGCGATCGAACCGGCGGTGCCCAGGTTGGCCTGGTCAATCTGCAGGTCGCTCACGGTGGAGGGGACGCCAGTCGTGATGAAGTCCAGGCTGCCATCCAGCAGGCGGCGGCCCTGGAACTGGGTGATTTGGGCGATGCGGTCGATGGCTTCCAGCGAGGAGTCGATCTGCAACTGGTTGGCGGCGATCTGCTCTTCGCTCAGAGCGCCGGTGTTGGCGGCTTCGGTCACCAGGCCGCGGATATCGTTGAGCAGCGAGCTGACTTGCCCCAGCGCGCTATCTGCCGTCGCAATGAGTTGGTTGGCCCGTTGGCTGTTGGTAATCGCCCGCTCAACGCTGGTAATATCGCTTCGCAGCGCTTCGCTAGCGATCAAGCCGGCCGGGTCGTCTTTACCGGTGTTAATTCGCAAACCGGTGCTCAACCGGTTCAACGCCAAGCCCAGCGAGTCGGTCGACCGCTGCAAATTCTTCTGCGCGATGAGCGAGCTGACGTTGGTGTTAATACGTGTCATGGACGGACACTCCTGTTGTATGGTACGAGCAACATGAATCGACTGCCGATGCGGGAAGTGGTTCAGGCCGGCCAGTGGCTCGCGGTCGTGAGAACTGGGCCCGTTTCCCGATGCGGTGGCGCTGTCGAACCGTTCCCGCCGGTCTTCACGTCCCTGCCTTCGCTTCCACCAGCGTCTAACTCCTGTTACTGTTCGTCGCCATTCACTATGGTTCGAACGAACAGCTTGCTTCCTTTAGGAAAAAGAGGCCACGGAGTGCGCGCAGTCAAACTGGCGTGATTGGAAAGGTTGGCGAGTTGTCAAACCAGAACCGGTATCACTCCACCGAACCGCGCGAAATGGGGGAGTGTCGCAGTGGTGACAACGGTTGTAGCGGCGGCCCCGCATCGATGTTCATGGGCCGCCGCCGCACCCCTCTGGAATGTGTCATCGGCTAGCACTGATACGAAATGTGATGCTGGTAGGGCCTGCAACCGCCCGCTGCGCGCTGAACCAATTGAAAGTTTGTCGGATGTGCACAAAAAACCGCAGCCAGCATCGGCTCTCGGGATGCTGGCTGCGGTGAGTGTCTGTCGTGTTGATGCGTGCGCTTGGCCGGCCGCGTTACCCAGCTAGCGGCCGGGACAGCGCTGCGGCAGCCCTTAGGACTTGCCGCCCGGCGGAGTCTCTGGCGGCTGGCCCAGGTCTTCCACAGCGTTGGGATCGAGGCCCATGGCCCGCATGTTCTCGCGTTGGATGGCCTCGTACACTTCCTGACGATGGACGGGGATTTCGGTGGGCGCGGTGATACCCAGGCGGACTTTGTCTCCACGAATGTCCACCACGGTCACAATGATATTGTCCCCGATAATGATGCTTTCGTCGCGTTGTCTCGACAAAACCAGCATCGACGGCTCCTTCCTTGGTAACGCCGACTTGTTTTTTGAATCGACCATGTACGGTGACGGTAGAAGTCAAACGATTGCTCGCCCGGAACCACACCCGCTATTCTAGGTGGGACGTCAACGCTTGCCCGAACCGTTTCCCCCTCAATGGGTGGAGAATGCTAGCATTCTCTGGGAAAACTGGGGAACGGGACACTTGGGGCAAACATTGGCGGGGCGGGGGGGCGAGTCGCCGCTTGGCGGGCGGCTCGGCGGTTAAGCCGAACGCCGTAGCGCCAGCTCTCGCCGCGGCAGTACAAACCGCAGCGGCTGATCATCGCTGGCGATCACCTGGCGGCCGAGCCGCTTGGCCGGATGGATCAAGAGCGGGGCCTTCAAGTTGGCCGTCAATTGGCCGGCGTGGCTGCTGACAATCGCCAGCACCTCGACATCCCGCAGCGAATCTAAGCCCAAAGCCGTAATCTCTTTAGGCGATACCCGCAGGCGGTAACCCGGCACAAACCGGCAAGGGCTGACCACAGCCAACGCGACCTGCGGCTGCGATACCGAGTGCAGCCAGGCCAGGGCCTCATGGCGCGCATCGGCCAGCAAGACCCACGTGCGACAGTTCTCCAGGCCGGGCAAGCCCGCCGGAAAATACAGCACGTCTTCGGCCGCTATGGCCAAAACTCCAAATCGGCTACTTACGAGCTGCATGGCCTTACCTTCCTAGCTTGGCCGTTCGCACAGGGTTCCAGGGGGGAGCCGGTGCGGGCAATCCGTTGATCCATCTGAGCCGTGTGCGTCCTCCGACGCTAGCGGCAACACGAGATAGATCGTCCGGGAAGAATAGGTAGGGCCAGAGAAAATGTTGGCTTGGTTAAAATGGCGGATTAGGGTTGCGCGTTGCGACCGCTAAAACGGCCTACCCCGCATATCCCGCACGGCTCGTTTACCTGGCTTGCGCGGCTTCTATCCGCGGCACTTATCCTCGCGCACCGCGCGACCACTGTGGAGCCGGCGTTTCATCCTGCTGCCGGGCCACTTCGTGCCCAGAAGGCTGGCTGGGAGTGTTGCTTTCGCCGCTTACGACATCGAACCGTACGCCTTGCGCCAGCGGCAGGCTGCTGCCGCCGTTCACGGTGCAGGTCTGCCGGCGCATGTACGCCTTCCACGCGTCGGAGCCGGCCTCGCGTCCGCCGCCAGTATCCTTCTCGCCGCCAAACGCGCCGCCAATCTCGGCGCCTGACGTGCCAATGTTCACGTTGGCAATCCCGCAGTCGCTGCCCTCGGCCGACAGGAATCGCTCCATCTCGGTAACACGGTCGGTGAAGATCGCCGACGACAAACCTTGCGGCACTGCGTTGTGCGCCGCCAAGGCTTCATCCAAGTCGCGGTACGTCATCACATACAGAATCGGGGCGAAGGTTTCTTGCGCCACGATGGGCATGTCGGGCGTGGCGGCAATCAATGCCGGCCGTACGAAGTTGCCCGGGCCTTCCAGCGGTTCGCCACCGAATAGCACGGTGCCGCCTTGGGCCTTGGCTTCCTGAATGGCGTTCTGCATCTGCTGGACAGCCTCGCGGTTGATGAGCGGCCCAACCAGCACGCCGTCTTCCCAGGGACGGCCAATCGTGAGGCTTTCGTACGCCCGCTTCAGCCGGGCGGTGAAGTCGTCGGCAATCGACTCATGCAAGAACAGCCGCCGAAGCGTTGTGCAGCGCTGACCGGCCGTGCCAGCCGCGGCAAAGACCACGGCCCGCAGCGCCAGATCAAGGTTGGCCGTCGGCGTGATGATGGCGGCATTGTTCCCGCCCAGCTCCAGCAGCGTGCGACCCAGCCGGGCTGCAACCGCCTGGCCCACACTGCGGCCCATCCGGCAACTGCCGGTGGCTGAAACAAGCGGCAAACGCATGTCTTGTGCAATCCATTCACCCACTTCATGGCCCGCCCCCACGCACACGTTGAACACGTCGGTCACGGGGAAGTCGAGCGACTCGGCCACGTCGTGCACCAGGTGTTGCACGGCGATGGCGGTCAGCGGGGTAGCAGGCGAAGGTTTCCAAACCGCGGTATCGCCGCACACCGCGGCCAAGGTGGAGTTCCACGCCCACACCGCGACCGGAAAGTTGAACGCGGTGATGATGCCGATCGGCCCTAGTGGGTGCCATTGCTCGAACAGCCGATGTTCGGGCCGTTCGCTTGCGATGGTCAGGCCGTGCAACTGCCGCGAGATGCCCACGGCGAAGTCGCACATGTCGATCATTTCTTGGACTTCGCCTTCACCCTCGCTGCGGATCTTGCCGGTTTCGAGCGTGACGAGCATGCCCAGGTCGCGTTTGCACTCGCGCAGCTTCAGGCCGAATTGCCGAATGAACTCGCCGCGGATCGGAGCCGGGACGCGGCGCCAGTGGCGAAACGCATCCTGGGCCGCGGAGACGACCTGGTCGTAGGTATCACGGTTAGCGGTGCGGACCTCGGCCAAAGTATCGCCGGTGGCGGGGTTGATTGAGGCAATCGTTTCGCCGCCCGGCTCGGCGATCCACCGTCCGCCTTGGCTGACTCCGGAATTGCTGCGATCGATCCTCAGTCGCTTGAGCAAATCGGCAAACATGGACAGCCTCCCGCCAAACGCTGCAAAACGAACATGCACTGCCGCCACAAACGCGACGGCTCTGCCGGGAGAATCATAGAGGCTGCGCGCCGAGCGGACAAACCGCTGGAAGGCGTCTTGCCGCTCTATTCGTAGAGCTACACGCGGCCGCGCAAAGAGAAGCAGCAGCGCAAACCAACGTTCACGCTGCTGCTTGGAATATTCCTGTTCGTAGCCGTGGCTTAGCGGACGCTTTCGGCCTCAAGTTCGTAGATGGCCACGGTCTTGGTTTCGTCGAAGGGATCTTTCATCTCGTTGAAGCGGAAGACGCCTTCCACGGTGATCGGCCGCACGGTGTACGTGGCCGTCTTGCCTGGGTTCATCTTGACCATGATGCAGTCGTACAGCGCGGCGCCCGGGCCAAAGCAGCACTCCTGGTTATCGCGGACCAGGACGAACTGGTTGAGCTCCTGGTAGAACGCGCCGCTGGGATGGATGTAACCCCGGATGCGGATCGGTTCGCCAAACAGCTTCTCCACCTGGTCGGTGAACAGGCTGCGATCAAACGGCGCATCCTTGTCCATCTCGAACTTGATGTGGTCAAACGCAATGTCGAAGCGGCCATCGCGTCCCCGCTCGGCCTTGGGAATGACCAGCGGCTCCTTCTTTTCCGGCGGCTTGGCCGGCGTTTCGGCAGCCGCTAACAGCCGCGGATCGACAGGCGGGGCCACGCTGTCATCTTCGGAGACTTGCGTCAGCGTGCCCACGTTGGGAGCGGCGGGCATGCTGCCAGCGGCTGAGTCTTGGGCTACAGCCGGCGTGTCGGAATCTGCTGGCTGGGCCGGGCGTGGATCGAAGTCCGGGGCAGGCTCATTGTCGGCGACGTCGGCCGGCTTGGGAGCAGCGGCATCGAACTCGTCCATGTACCGCTGGATCTCGGCCTGGTCGTTCAGGCGGCCAGCAGCGACCTCGTCCTCTGTCGGCCGCTCGTTCTGTCCACACCCTACTGCAAGCAACAGGATCAGGCTGGCGGCACCGACGGAGCGTTTCATTTCAGGTAATCCGCTTCAAGCTGGTACAAGACCTCGCCGACGACACCTGAGTCGGCCGGAAGCACTTGAAATTCTCCGGCCAGTTTGAACATCCGCTGGCTGTAGGTCAACTCCAGCGGGTCTTTCAGCTTGACCAGGATCTTGTCGGTCAGCTTGGGCTGGCCACCAAAGCAGCAGTCGCCGTTGTCGCGGCAGAGCACAAACTCTTTGATGCCTTCCATCTGCCGCGTGGGATAGACGTAGCCTTTGATGAACACCTTTTTGCCGTTGAGGGCCACGGCCGTGGGCGGCGGCACCAGGTTGGGCTGGTCGCGCGGCGGTTGCAGCGGCTCGTACGAGATGCGTTCGTACCCTTCCGGAACCTCGGTGTGATAGATGTAGGCTTGCAGCCCGACACCGCTCACCAAGAAAAAGGCCGAGAGGAAAATGCCAGCGGTGGCCAGGCCGCCGCCAGTGAACTCGGTGGGCCGGTTCTTGATCTGCCGCTTGGCGATCAGGCCAAACAGGATGCCCAAGAAGGGCACGACCGCCAGGTATGGGTCCAAGAAGGCCATCAGGCTCAAGACGCCGATCGCCAGGCTGGCTACGGCCGACTTGGGGATGGCCCGGTACGGCACGTACACATTGTCTTCGTTCCAGTCGTCGCTGGTTTGCTGGTAAGTTTCGGCCAGGTCGAGACTCATCCCAATCCGCTCCGACTCAGAAGATGCAACCGGTAACAAGGCCAGGGAAGATCCAGTTGCCAGGGATCTTTCGCCGTGGGGGACAGCGCGGGAACTTCCGCCGGGGGGACCAACATCGGCGGGCGTTGCGAAAGGGTGGGCGTTCCC
>Ga0180216_1001822_pt1 | contig 18430 bp, 35 predicted proteins | sample eDN3rd37CBELigMG_FD_128879 | JGI IMG/M metagenome (GOLD analysis project Ga0180216, IMG submission 128879) | Enriched Miracle-Growth compost microbial communities from Emeryville, California, USA - eDNA 3rd pass 37_C BE-Lig MG (version 2)... ...
CGCATGGTGGTCCTTGCCGTGCGCATGGTGATCCTTCGGCTTGCCATTCGGCAGCTTGCCCTCGGCGCCGTCGTCGCCGCTGGCGTTGTCCTCGTCGTCCTCGTCGGCGCCTTCCAGCGGGCCGAGCGCGGGCGGCGGCGCCTCGCCGCGGGCAATGTACTCAAAGTCGTACTTGGTGTCCACCGCGTCCTGGGCGACGCACGCGGCCGGCGCGTGCGGGCGCATGGCCCGTGTCAGCCACGACGGGGCCGGGCCGAGTGGGCATGCCCCCGTTGGCGTACCGAGAAAATCACGGGAAAGTCCTCAATGAACGACGCCAGCACCTTGGCGGCCTCCATGCTCTGCGAGAGCGAGTCGACGTCGGGCGACTCGGAGCGCAGCAGGTTGGGCGCAAACACTACGCCCAGGTTGTTGGGCCCCATCTTGTTCTCGTCCTTGTGTTCGCTGACCAGCCGCAGAAACTGCGAGCAGCGCGGGCCCGCAGCGCGAGGACAGCGGTGCAAATGAGCGCGACGCGCTGTGGGCGAGCCGCCCCGGCCTGCCTGCCCCCCCGACCTTAACCAAGTAGACCAGCACGGTAAAGTTTTCCTTGGGCAGGAAGTGCACGAGCTTTTGGAAGCAGTCTCGCCGCGATGTCGGCACGTTGATGCCTGCCGCCGCCAAGAACCTCCCAAGCCCACCACGTGCGGCTTAACGCTGGCACAGCAGCGCCCGCCAGCAAAACGTCCCGAGTGTGCGTACCGTTCGCCGCCATGAAGCAGTCGTACAGCTCGAACGTGAGCAGCGGCTCTGGCAGCTTGCGCAGGAAGAGCTTGAGCAGGCCCGCCGCGGTGTGCGGGCTCGTGCATTTGGTCGACAGGTCCGGATCCTTGCCTATTGACGGCGGCCGGTGCGCAGCCCCCCACGCCGTCCAGGGCCCATGGCGCCGGTCAGGCCACTGCTGCGCGTGATCTTCCCGGCGATCGGCCCTGGTTCGCACCGGCGTCGTAGAGGTCCTTCAGGGTCGACACTTCCAGGTGGGACGGGCTCAGCCGGAAAATGCCCTCCGTGACGAGGCCGTCTGGGTGCGGTGGCCGGCAGCGCGACGGCCTGGCCTGCCAAGGCCGTCAGAAGGCGGCCCTTGCCCATGGCGCACGCACAAACGGACGCACCTTCGCGGCAGATGTACTCGACGCAGCGGTAGATGGGCAGCGGGATGCCTTCCATGAGGTCCTTGGCCTCAAACTGCTCCAGGGGCCGGCCGAACACGGCCGTCGGCTTGGACGGCCGTATCAGCTTGCCCAGGTTGACGCGCTTCATGGCTGCGCACCAGCCGCCTCGGCGCGCCGCGGCCGAGGGCCCGCGGGCATGTTGCGGCCGAACACCGCCACGGACGACGCGCGCACCGCTCGATTTCTGCCTGTTGCTCACTGCCCTCCCCAACTGTCCCCCACCCCGCCGTTGCTTGTTCGCGCGGGCCGACGGCGTCGGCCGTGGCGCGTCCCGCCTCTCGCTGGGCGCAACGACGCAGTGCGCTTCTCCGCTGTCTTTCACGTCGACGACGCCCACCGACGCCAGCAGAATGCCGGCGGCGGTCCAACGGGGCAAAGGCGCGTTTATGGCGCAAGTGTCCGTGTAGTACGTCGTGTCCAGCCAGCCGGCAGGCGGACAGGCAGGCAGGCGGCGGGCGGGCAGGCAGGCGGCGGGCGGGCAGGCGGGCAGGCAGCCGGCCGCGTTCTCGTTCGCGTCCTCCGGCCGCGTCCCCTTCTGCGCCCGCGCTAGGGCGAGGCCTACGCGACTATGACGTCATCCGCCCCTCTGCTAGGGTTAGAGCTACGCTGGAAGGCCTAGGGCATGGGCTATGGCTTGATGACGTCATAGCCACTGCGAGGGCTAGGGCTGCGGCTGCATACCTAGGGCGAGGCGTGGGATGCGTCGGCTAGGGTCTGGCGTCGACGCAGGAATGGATCACGTGGCCACACTTGTCAGAAGGGCAGTCAGGATGCAGGGTTTGGGGTAGGAATGTATGACGTCATGGAATGGGGTAGGGTTTGGGGTATGAAAACGGGCTCGCAGATTCGAAGCGGACGCGGACGGCGCAGCGGACGGCGCAGCGGAGGACGCAGCGGACGACGGCCCGCAGCAAGCAGCGGAGGACGACGCAGCAGCGGAGGACGACGCAGCAGCGGACGCCGCGGAGGACAACGCCGCGCGAGAAAACAGGCGGACGTCACGGACGAGCACGCGCGTGTGTGACAGAAGAGGCCGACACGTCGTGTCCGGCGACTCGGTGAGCGCCCCGGTTGCAAGCCCGCTGCCGTAAGCGACAACGCCACACGCCGTGACGGCACGGCCACGCTTGGCTGCACGTCACCGCTGGCGGCGACGAGGCGTCGCGACGCAGGGCTAGCGTCCATTTGGCCGTGTGTCTTGACTCGCTGGGCCGAGACGGCGCGCCACCGGCGCCGCGGCCGTTGCGGAGCTCGCTCGCCATGGATCGCAAGGAAGAGCTCGAGCGGAAGCGGCAAAAGCTCGCCGAGCTCAAGCGGCAGCGCGAGGAGCGCAAGACGACCTTCCAAAAGACCGTCGAGGTGAGGGCCCTATGCCAAATCTCGCCGGGCTCTTGGCGCTCCTCGCTCCGCGCTGACGGCGGGTGGCGCGGCCTGCGTGCTTCCTCGCGCTCCAGTCGGCCCCCGGGGCAGCGGGCGGGTCGCCGGCGGCCGCCGCGCCCGATGTCGACGAGCTGGTGGCCAGCCTGATCGGCGCCGCGCCGTCGCCGGCCAGCAAGCAGGAGGCTGCGCCGAGCACGCCCTCCGCGGCGTCCACAACGCCAGCGGCAGGAACGCCAACGCCAGCAGCAGCCGGAACGTACGAACGAAGACAGCCGGCGCACGGCCGTTGGGGTCTTGCTGATGAACGGGTCAACACCCATTCCGGCTTGGTCGCCTTGATAATCCACGCAGCCCGGGGGCGCCGGCCGCGGCCGAGGCAGCGCCGCCACCGCGGCCGACGCTGGCCGAGTCGGGTGTGCAGACGGTCGACATCGCTCCCAAGGTGAGCGCCGAGGAGCGGCTGGTTTACGCGCACAGCGGCGGCGGCGACTGATCCCTCCTTGCCCATGCGCACTGGGCCCGATTTTCGCACTGCAGGAGATTGTCATGTACTCGAAGGAGGTGCAGACGACGGAGAGCTCGTTTGACCAGCCGGCCGCTGGCGAGGCGGCGGACGAAGCCGACGAGGCCGGCGGCGTCGTTCCGACGTCCAAGGCCGCGGCGGCCGAGCAGGACGGGCCGAGCACGCCGACCGGCGAGGAGGCGGCGCAGGACGCCAAGCCCAAGTTGCCGCCCCGTACGGGCCTGGCTCCAAGCCTCCTGGCGCACGACGATACCTCCTAACGCGCGTCGCTGTCGTTCGCGCCGCGAACACCGTGCACGCAGCCCTGTCGGAGGAGGAGCGGCGGTCCATCCTCCAGTCGGACGCGTTCCTCGAGTTCTTCGACAAGTCCACCAAGATCGTCGAGCGCGCGCTCAACGAGCCGTTCGACATTCTGATCGACTACGCGGCCGCCCAGGACGACGACCTGTACGCCGCCCCGCCCTCCCGCGCGGCGCGCCTATTGTAGCACAAACGCACGTGCTGACGCAAAAGCGTGCGACAATGCCCGGTACTGCCCTCCTCCCAGCGATGCCAAGGGCCAGGTGAAGCTGCTGCACCGGTTCTACGACCCACGGCTGAGCCAAAACCGGTGCGTCACCGACCTGCACTGGTCGCCCAAGCACCCCGAGCTCTTCCTGGCGTCGTACAACGAGAGCGTCACGCAGCCGCACGAGGCGCGCGGTCAGGTGCTCGTGTGGAGCCTGCACCTGCCCGACCGGCCCGAGTACATCTTCCAGTCGCAGGTGCGGCGCGGCAGGGGGTGGCGATGACCCCACGCAGTGCATTGTTGGCTGAGAGGCGGCCGTCGCTGTGCGGGCGGCGCTGGACCCAGGCGGCCGTGCTGACGTCGCGGTTCTTCACGTACGACTCGCACCTGGTGATTGGCGGCACCTACTCGGGGCAAATGCTCGTGTGGGACATGCGCGCCAAGTCCCTCCCGGTCGACAAGTCTGCCCTGTCCTTTGAGGGCCACACGCACCCGGTCTACCAAGTCGAGATCATCGGCACCCAGAACGCCCACAACGCGTTCTCCGTCTCGACCGACGGCCTGGCCTGCGTGTGGGCGCTGGACCGGCTCGCCATGCCCGAGGTACGCCGCCACGGCCGACGCCGCAACCACAGACGTCCCAGCTAACGGTTCGCGTTGCCGGCGCCTTTTTGATGCGCGCGCGCGCCCGCGCGCGTGCGGGGCAACAGGACAAGCTCGAGCTGGGCATGCTGAACAAGCCGGGGTCAACGCTGGCGCCGACCTGCTTTGCGTTCCCGGAGAACGACACCACGCGCTTCCTACTCGGCACCGAGGAGGGCACGATCTACCACGCCAACCGGACCGAAAAGACACACTCGGCAGGGTACGGGCCGCGACCGCGTGTGCTCCTGCCGCGGGCCGCCGGGGCTGACGCCCGCGCCGCGTGCTCTGCCGGGCACGTCCGGCGGCGGTTGGCCGCAGGAAATCGTCGCTCAACACGTACGAGCTCTACAAGGGCCACTTTGGGCCCGTGACGAGCGTGCAGTACCACCCGGCCGGCGGCGCCGTAGACTTCTCCAGTCTGGCGCTCAGCGCGTCGACCGACTGGACGGTCAACCTGTGGCGCATCAAGTCGGGCGCCAAGACCGTCGCCGGCGCGGAGCACGCGCCGTTGCACACGTTCAGCGAGTTCACCGACTACGTGCTGGACGCCCGGTGGTCGCCGGTCCACCCGGCCCTGTTCGCCGCTGTGGATGGCAGCGGCGTCCTGAGCCTCTGGAACATCAACGTCGACACCGAGGTGCGTCGCTGTCGGGGCCGCCCGGGCGGGCTGCGCTCCCTGCCGGCAACGCGCTGAGGCAGCGCACGCGCTCTAGCTTGCATGCCGCCGCACAGGGCCCGATCCGGTCGATCAAGGTCTGCGCGGACGGCCGGGCGCTCAACCGCGTGCGGTGGGACGCGGACGGCCGCAAGCTGGCGGTCGGCGGCGCCGACGGCGCCGTGTACATCTACGACGTCGGCGAGCTGGGCGTGCCCAAGCCGGACGAGTGGTCGCAGCTCCAGCACAACCTCAAAGAGCTTTCCGGGTGGAAGGCATAGAGTCGCCGGGGCGCCCGCCCCCGGGGGTGTCGGCCACGGCGTCGTAGTTTCGGTTCCTTTTTTGCGTGCGCGGGCACTCTCGATTGTGTACAAGAAATGGACTATACAGGCAAATTGCAAGGGCCGTCCGCCAGGCCGTGGCGCGGCGCAGGTGACGGCGGGTGCTCAGGACGACGCCTTGGCCGCCGGTTCGCGCAGCCAGACGGTTCCATCCGCGATGGTCGGCGCGTCCTCCGGGCCGTAGTACCGCCGGCGCATCTCGCGGTACTTGCGCAGAAAGTACAGCGCCTCCAGCTCCTTGACAATGTACTCGCCGTGCGCGATCGCCTTGTCGATCGCCGCCGGGTCCGTCAGGCTGCGCTGCCGCTCAAAGGCGGCCTTGCACCGGGTGCGAAAGTACTCGTACCCTTGGGGGTACTCGCGGCCCAGGAACAGCAGCTGCGCCATCAACGTTCAAATGGGCTGAAGCGGCGACGGAGGGTCAACACGGAGCTGACGTCCCAGAGCAGAGTTGTGGACGGGCGTACCGTCTTGTAGAGCTGTTTCACGTCGTGGACGCGGTACCCCGACATGGCGCCGACCGTCCGAGCCGACCTGCGGCCCGGTGCACAGCCGACACTCGTCTTGGTCTTTCGGGATCCCTGCTCTCGAGACGGCGTCGTCGGCTAAACGGCGCCACGGCGGTCGCCTGCAACGGCGCGTCCGCAGCGTCCGCGGCGTCGCCGTCGACCGCGGCACCGTCCACGTGGCCAACTATGACGTCATCAATGGTGACGTCAGTGCAGACGCGGACGCGGACGCGGACGACGCGGGCGGACGGCGCCGCGTGTTGCAGGCGGGCAGGCGGGCATCCGTGCGCCCTGCCGGCACGCTGGAGCCGCGGAGGAGACAGTGGCATACCCAGGGAAGGACGAGCAGGGCCATAGAAGCGTTGAAACGAGGGAGGACGAACCGCCAGCGAGCACAAGTGGCCGGCGTCACGACGGTTGACGCAGACCGGCGGTCGACGACGTGGCCGGATCGGCGTCACGCTGGGCCATACAGAGCAGCTGCGCGCCTTCGTATCGGCACGGTGAACGCGACAGAGGCAGCCAGAACGAACTGGAGGGCCAGCTGCGCTCCTGGAGGGAGCAAGGGGGCCGGACGCGGCGCGTCGTAGTCATTGCGGCCCGGAAAGCCTGGACACTACTTCGGACCGTTATCGACGGATGCGAGTTCCATCACGCGTGACGCGCACCGACGCGCGGCCGAGGGCTCAGGGAGGCGTTTGAGGGCGGGCAGGTAAGGTCGCACGCCGCTCAGCCTGTGTTGCTAGTGCTCCCTTGGTTACTCATCCCTACCGAACGGCGGCACCGTGGTTGGCCTCACCCCCCGGGGGCCAGATCGGCTGCGGTAGCCTCGCCGGTGTGCTGCGGCGCCGCCGCTCGAGGCCGCCACCATGTCGCTTCAACGCAAGACCAACGTGAACTTTGGGAAGCGCTGGGGCGCGCTCCAAAAGCGCTTCTCCATGATCCTTACGCAGACCAACTTTCAGTGCAAGGGCATGGAGATCCAATCGTATGTCACCGCCAATGAATGACCGGGGCCTGCCCACCGGACCGCCCTGCTCACCGCATCGTGTTTCGGCACTGGAGGGGTCGCTGCGGCCAGGGATGTCTACGACCTGTGCAACGCGCGGCCCAACTCGTACATCGACGAGCTCACCGAGGCCCTCGACGTCTTCTTCCGAACCAACGCGGAAGCGGCCTTGCAGGTTCGGCTGCGCGGCGGCGTGCCCACGTCGCGTCGTGCCGCATTCTAAGCACGCGTGGCCTGGCCGGTGGTTGGGCGGCGGCGACGCAGGACATCCTGCAACACGATGACCTGCTGACGGCGTACCGCACGCACTGGTCCAAGTACGACGTCGGCACGCGCCTCATCGACACCGCGTGCCACTACCTGAACATGCGGCTCGCCGACGAGCGGCCCGACCTGCGTGGCACCGTGGCGCCGGCCCCCTCGCCACGAAAAGTGATCAAGGTCCGCGATCCCCCGGGTGCGACTTTGCCGCACGGCTCGCCAAGCACTGACGCTCTACGGCGCGGCCGGCTCGACGGCGTGTGCCCGTAACCAGATCGGCATGACGGCGTGGTACGACAAGGTAGTCCTGGCGTTCAATCGCCAGCACGGTGACCGGCTCGTCCAACAGACGCTCCAGCACATCGAGCGCGAGCGGATGGGCCAGGTGGCCAACACCGCCGGCGTCGCCGCCGTCATCCAGTCCCTCGGTACGCCAGCATCTCGGCTAGCTTTCGCGCTTAGGGCCGCCGCCGCCGCCGTCGTGGTCCTCACCCTCGGTATCGTCGCTGTGGCGGTCGCTTCGGGCGCCAGTCACAATGGAGACCTATGCCAATGCTGCGGTGTACCGTGAAACGTTCGAGACGCCGTTTCTTGCCGCGACCAAGCTCTTCTACGCCCGCGAGTCGGCCGAGCTCGTCGCCATCTGGACCATGCCTGAGTACATGCGCCAGGTACGGCGGCGCCGCTCCTCGCGTGCGACAGCGGCGCCCCACCGTGACATGGGCTAATAAGACGGTTTCCGGTGTTGGACCGGAGCGGCGACGCGCGGTGCAGGTGGAGCGGCGCCTGCGCGAGGAGGAGAACCGCGCCAAGGCCATGATGTCGCCCGACACGGTGTACCGGGTGCGTGGCCATGCTCGCGAAAAGCCTATGTCATAGCGCGCTTTCCTTACGAAGCGTCGGGGGGCCGAGCGCCACTGCGCGGGTACGACCATCAGGTGGTGCAAGCGTGCGAGCACGAGCTCATCGTCGTGCACGAAGCGCGGTTCCACGCCGAATGCCAGCGGGTCATCCAAGAGCGGCGGATGGACGACCTGGCGCGCACGTACAGCCTTCTGTCGCGGACCACGCACGGCCTGCGGCCCATGCTCGCGTCGTTCATGGAGTGCGTCACCGCGGTGGGCCTCGAGGCACTGGAGGCGCTCGGCGAGACGGCCATCAAGGTGGGTCGGCGCGCCCCGTGGGCGACGGAGCCTGGCCACGAGCCTAAACACCACGTGTTGCTCGACGGGCACGGCCGGGGCGGTGCGCCAGGACCCGCCGCAGTACATGGAAAAGCTGCTCAGCATTCACACAGACTACAGCCGCATCGTGGCCGTGGCCTTCAACAACGACCCCAACTTTTCCGTAGAGCTTGACAAGGTAGGTTAACCGATGGAGTACTGCTGCTGTGTCTCGTATTGCTCACGCGCCGGCGCCGGAGCGACGCGCGCGGTCGCGACGCCAGTCGTTCCGGCAAATCGTCAACAACACGACGCGGAACCCGCACGCACGCAGCGCCGAGATCATCGCGCGGTACACGGACATCATCCTCCGCAAGGGCGCCAAGGGCACCGGCGTCGATCGGGACGTCGACCAGCAGCTAGCACAAACGGTTCGTGTCCGCCGAGCAGTCACAGTCGGGGTGCCGGCGGCCCACTGAGCGGCGCCGTCGTGCTGGTGGGTCGCGTGCCGGCCTGCCGCAGATTGTGCTCTTCCGCTACCTGGACGACAAGGATATCTTCCAAAAGCACTACGCGCGCCTGTTGGCCCGCCGGCTGATCTTTGGCCAGTCGTCGTCGGACGGCGACGAAGAGAACATGATCTCGCGGCTCAAGGTACAGCCAGAGTGCGCACTTTGTGCGGTTAGCGCGCTGCCTATCCTTAGGTTCGCTCGCTGCTCTCGCGTGCGGCACCGTTGCCCGCGCCAGACGGCCTGCGGCGTCGAGTACACGACCAAGCTGCAGCGCATGTTTACCGACGTCGCCGTTAGCCAAGACATCACCGCCGCCTTCCGAGCTCAGCAGGGCGAGCGGCGCGGCGGCGGCAGCGACGGGGACCTTGAGGTGCTCGTCTTGACGGCGGGCTCGTGGCCAGTGACGCAGGCGCCCTCGCCGCTCGTGTGCCCGCAGGTGCGTCCACCGTGCCGCACACCCGCCAGGGCGGCAGGGCGTTTTCGGCAGCGGCTGACTTCGCAGCGGCTGACTTCGCAGCGGCACAGTGCGGCGGCGGGCGCGGTGGCCGGTACAGCTGGCGGACATCCAGTCGGCGTTCCAGGCGTACTACGACAAGCGGCACCAGGGCCGCAAGCTCACGTGGTTGTACCACCTCTCGCGAGGTGCGCCGCACGCCGCTGCATCGGCCGGCCGCGCGCGCGCATAGTGACCAAGTGCCGTGTCCACGCGTGCGTGCGTGTCATCATCTCCAGCGGACGTGCGCATGAACCTGGGGACGCGGCCGTACGAGCTGCAGGCGTCGGCGTTCCAGACGGCCATCCTACTGCTGTACAATGCCGCGACCAGCTTCACCGTCGAGGAGCTGCAGCAGCGGACATCTATCACCGTGCCGGAGCTGCAGAAAGTCCTCAAGGTGCGCGCGCGCTCGTGGCACCTCCGTCGATGCGGCCCATGGCATGGGTGGGTTAAGCGCCTTGCGGGGCTTGTTGGTCATGGGCGGTTCCACAGGTTCTGATGGACATCAAGCTGCTCGACGCCAGCTCGGCTGCCCTGGACGCCAGCACCGTGATGACGCTCAACTTCAAGTTTTCGAGGTGCGCCACCGTACAGTACCCCAGGGTCGGCATCGTCTGTGGTCGCTAATCTACCAAACCACCTGTGCCATACGGCGCTGTGCACCCAGCAAACGCATGAAGATCCGGATCAGCGGGCCGACCAGCAGCGACGCCGCCACCGAAGCCCAGGCGACATCAAAGCAGATCGACGTGGACCGCCAGATGCTGCTCCAGGTGCGCCGAGCCAGTGCACCCGAAAGGATGCAGAATCGTCCGGCTAACGAGTAGGCCGTCTACCGCGCTCTGTGGCCTGTCCCGCTGCAGGCGCTGGTGGTGCGCATCATGAAAACGCGCAAGGTGATGACACACAACCTGCTGGTGGAGGCGGTCATCCGCGAGGCGCAGAGCCGGTTCGTGCCGAGCATCAGCGCGATCAAGAAGTGCATCGAAGGTGCGCCCTCCAGTGCCGCGCAGCGCACGCGCTCCGCGGCCCACGCGACTGATGCCGTCCGGCGCTCCGGGGCAGTCGGCGAACCGCCTCCCCCCGCTCCGCAGACTTGATCGAGAAGGACTACATGGAACGCTCGCCGACCGACCGGGACCAGTACCACTACGTGGCCTAGCCGTCGGCGGCGACCGCAAGCGCGGCGTTTGCGCGCGTCTGTAAACGTTCTACATACTATGTACACTGTACAGCGAGTTGCCTGAACTGGCCTGTTGCATGCACGCGACCGTTCTCAGCTACTCATGTGGCACGTGGCGTGCATCGCGCGGTAGGTGCGGCCGTCCGTCCCGATGTGGCGCTGGACGGGCGGCAGCCACCGGTACGTCTGCGAGTCCAGGACCAGCAGGCGCCGGCACCGCTCGCACTGGTTGGTGAAGAGCGTGTTGTAGGTCGACAGCCACATCTACGGCGCGCGAGAGCACGACCCGCAGGCGCATCGGAGGGTGGCCGTGAGCCCCCAAGCACCGGCCGCCGCTTGCCCAAGCAGCCTGCAACGTACCGTCCAGTGGTGCAGGCCATCGAGAGGTGTTGCGGCGCGCTGGAGGCACTGCCGAAGCGTCGCCGACGCTTGTGCGGTCACGGCCTGGAAGACGTGGTGTGCGGATGGCCGACCCGCGGATGCGTCCTGCAGCCCGGTCTTCGGGGACCTTGTGTACATGCCGTGTGAGCATGGCGCCCAGTCGGCGTAGCCAACGACGACGCTCGGATTGCGGCCGCGCACCTCGTCCAAGCCGACGATGTTCACGTCGCCGATCAAGAAGGACTGCTCCGTGAGCCACCGCGCCTCCTCGGCCAGCGAGAGGCTGTCCGGCACGGCTTGCCCGGCACCCCGGCGCGGCCAGCAGTAGACCACCGCCCGCAGGACCTCAGGGATGGTGTACTGGCGACCACGCGCAAGCAGCCATGCGCACATTGGCGGGGCAGCGTCAGCAGCCACGCCCTCAGCCCGCCGGGCGGTCGCACGCCGTGCGGCGCACTTGAATGCCGCCGAGCGAGCCGGTGACGGGGTCAGTCAGGGCCGCGACATGCACTATGCGGCCCGACGCCAGCCGCGGGTTGGCGGTGCGGTTCGCAATCCACGCGTGGAGCGCGCTGCGGTGGCAGGAGACGCCATACCAGTCGCAATGAATCGGTGAGCGTTCGCCCGCGGGACCGCGCGGCTCGCGCTCGCGGCGCAGCACGCACGCGGCCGGGACCAAGCTTTCGCGCACGGTGGCCGCGGACGGGCCGATGGTTTGCACTGTGCGCGGCAACAGATCAGCCGCCGCACTGGTCGCGTGGAACACAGCGTGCACGGTCACCGGGCTGCGGCAGATGGCTGTTAGACGGGACAGGGCCCATGCGTCGCGCGGCCGACGCGAACGTGCCGACGTACTTCATGGCGTGCAGAGCGCGCTCCGTGCTCTGCCGCTGCTGCACGAGCTGCGTAATAAGGGCTTCCTGGGCCGCTGCCGTGGCCGGGTCCGTCCTGGGAGGCCGTCCCGCAGCGCGCTAGACACCGCATCCGGTGTTGGTCGCGTCAAGGCGACGGCGGACCCCGGGGCGTCGCCTGCTGGGCCGTACTGGCTGTCGTCGCTGTCCTCCGTGACGCTGACGCCAAACTCTGCGCAGATTTCTCGTCCAACGCGTACAAAGGCGCGCCCCGGCGTGAGCGGCGCTGCAGGAAGCAGCGGTAATGACGGGGCCCACTGCGTACTGTCCAGCTCTGCCGCTGCGCGGCTTAGCTGCATGAACACTTGGTACGACCGCTTCAGCTCGTTGCCCAGCACCGGCATGACCGCGCGGCGCGCTGCACAACACCGCAGCACGCTCGGCGCGCCCAAGCACGTAAGCGGGCCTCGCTGGGCGTACGCGCGGCGGCCCGGTTTGGCGCCCGTGAGGGAACGTACGGACGGCGTCGACCAGCTTGTCGGCCAGCGTCGACGTCTGCGTCTCCAGCTCGTTCACCTGCGTCCAACGGCGCCGGCCCCGGCCGCGGTACCCCTGTTTCAGCTGGACACCGTCGAGCGGCAGCGATCCCTTCGTCGTCGGCCGCACCAGCGTGATGGTGTCGTCGAGCAGGCTCGTGCGGCTGCGGAGGGCGGTCTCCAGGGCAGCCATGGTGCTCGGGGTGAGCGGCACGGGCGCCGCGGCCGCCGCGGCCGCCGTTGGCGTCGGCGTCGCCATCGCAGGGAGGAAAAACTTCGCGCCAAAAAACTTTGAAAAATTGGCGCGCATCAGGTGTGCCCGAACCCCGCGTGGATGCAGACCATGGACGTAGAGGGCCAGTAGTGCTCAGCAAGCAGCCGCTGAGAACACAATACGTTGCCGAAGTTAGCTCAAGTCCCTTGGGTGCATGGTCGCATGGGACTAGCGTGAATTCAAGCGTTTCCGCTCAAATCCCTCGGACGCGAATCCCGTTTAGCTGTCGCCGTCGCACCGTTCGGTTCCAGGTCGTTCGTCCAGTTGTTCCGTGGCCCATCCATTGTGTGGCGATATGTACACAGCAGCAGCGAGATTTCGACTGTACAGGCGTGCCTGCTGCACGGTTGCATGGGGGACGAGGTCGCCTTAGAACCGCTCGCGCATGCGGGTGGCCACCGTCCGCAGGTGCGCGTAGACCTTGCCCGGTGGGCTGCCTGAATGATGAGGGGCGTCCACGATACGCGCGCGCCAACGCCGGTGAGCTCACATGGCGTCGATCGGCCGGGCGATTCTTGGTAGGCCCGCGCACCGAGAATCAGGCTGACAATGGCATCGCGGGCCAGCCGAATGTTTTGGAACGAGCCCAGGATGTGGATGTGCCTACGTCACGGCAGCACGCTTCCTGCTCCTGGGCACGGCCGCGTGAGGAGCAGCTGGGCTTACCCGCGCCGCGCGGCGCTTGGCCACATACGTGTCGGCAAGCACGATGCGCGTCCGCGTCGCGTTCTCAATGGCGAACTTGGTGCGGCCGCCCTTGCCGGCAATGCGGCCGATCGCGCGCGACAGGTGGTCGCCGTTCAGCGTCTTGACTGTGAAGGAGCCGAGCGCAACGCCTCTAGTACTTGTCGGCAGGGTCAGCCAAGCACGTTCCCGCTCCTGCCAACGCCGGCCGGTTACGGACCGTCCTTGATCTCGAAGCTGTCAATGTACAGGTCGTCCATCCGGAGCAGAGCCACGGCGTCCTGCAGCCAGCCGCGCGCCAAGGGTCCTGCGCGCACGGCCGGGTTAGCCGCGGCCCAGGTTTGCTCTCGCAAGTGTGCGCGCGCACGCGTACGTCGACGTCAAAGCCCATCATGAACGCGCGCACAAAGTCGGCCGCCTTCTGCAGCGCGCCCGGATCTTCGGTAAACTCGGACGTCTGCCCCAAAGTTTGCGGTGCGCCATGGCGGAAGGCCGCCGTCGTCAGCGTCCTCTGTCAGCCAAGCATCGGCGTTTGGTCGGTCGCTGAACGTACCCGCAGCTCGACGCGCTTGGTCTTGAGGTTCATGCGGATCTGGAGCTTCATGTTCTCGACGATGGGCGTGTAAATCTTGAGCCACTGGTCCTTGAGCGGCGTGAAGCGGTGCGGCGGGACGGCCACCGACCGCGAGTCGCGGATGTTGCCCTACGGCGCGCGCGGACACGCATGACAGCCCCCGCCGCAGTGGTGAGCCCCAGCTGAGCGGCCGCGATTGGCGGCGCGCCGCCCAACGACGACGCACCACGAGCTCGCTGGCCGACACGGGCGGGAACGCGGGCGCCAGCACGTCGGACGCGTCCATGGCGTTCTCCATCGCCTGGAGGCGGCGCTCGACGTCCGCGGGGTCGATGACGACCTCCTCCTCCTCCTCCGCGGCGTCCGCGTCGAGCTGCGCGGCGATGCGCTCGTCGTCCTCGTTGTCCATGCCGTAGCGGCGGCCGCTGGCCGCGTCGACGTCCATGCTCGCCATGGTGGTTCGGTTCTCCTGCTCGCCTGTCGCGCGTGGTGCACCGTCGCCGTCCTCAGCGCCACATGGCCTCTGATGACGTCACCAGGGTCGGGCTAGTCGGGCATGTGTCCGGGGCGCTTCTAAACCCTGCTCAACGTCTGTGCCCGTCTAAGGCATCTCACCCAGTGAGAGACGGCCACTTGCATGGCGCGCGCCATCGGCGTCATGCGCGGCGACCGCGGCATCGCTGCGGAACTCGCATGCAGTCTATACATCGCTGTACAAATGGCGGCCATGTCGCCGGCGTCATTGCGCGTTCGCCTTCGCGCTGCCGGCGTTGGCGCCGCTCCCGCCGCTCCCGCCGCTGCCCTTGTTGGCCTTGGAGAACTCGGCGTCGAACCGCTCCTTGGCCCGGTACACCTTGGACTGCACGTAGAACGAGCCGCCCTGTGCCGGGTCGTTCACCTTGAACAGGTACTCAAAGTTCTGCGCACGACCCCACGAACGCAGCGAGCGCTCGCGGCAGGTCAGCGAGCGGTTCCAGCCACACACGCCGGCCTCGCCCAGCCCGAGGCGCAAACCGCACCTTCTCCACGGCCTCCTTGGTCGCGTCCTTGGGCACGTTCAGAATCTTCGAGGCCTCCTCGATGGTGATGGACGACCGGGACAGGACGCCGGCCGAGGACCCGCTCGAGGCCGCCGCGCCACCGCCGCGGGCCGCGTCTGTGGCCAACGGCACCCGGCAGAAGAGAGGGGAGTGTGAGCGAAACGCGTCGCAGCGCCGCCGCAGCTGCGGCCGGGCAGCCGCGCGACCGTACTCGCCACGGCCTGCCGGTAGGCTTCCATGAACGCGCGCGAAACCACCTGCGCGCCCATCACGACGAACTGCGCAATGATACGTCCGGCCTGGCCGACGCCGCCGTTCACGTACGCCGCCCGGCAGCCCAGTTAGTCCGCGGCCGCGGCCAGCGATAGCCCGATGAGCGCGCCGCCGTACCATCGTCGCGGCGTCCTTGCTGCAGGACGCAGCACCCGTGAACTCGCGCCGCCAAACGCAACGACCCGAAGCGGCTTCTGTGCGTCGTCCGGCGGCAGTTCCCCGTCGCGTGAGGAGGGCAAGGTCCCAGACGTCCGGCAGGAACGAGCTCAGGAAGGTCCGCTGCTCGCCGTGTCCTCGTCCGTCTGCCCGCGTGTTCGTCTGCCGCCGTTCTGCCGCCGTTCTGCCGCTGTTCTGCCGTGTAGAATGTCTGACTCGCTTCTGACAATCTCTGCCGCGATTCCACCCCATTCTTCCGGGTCGCCAGCGGCAGAAAAACGGATGATTCGCGCCACCGCGAATCAGTGGTCCGTGGCAACATCACGTACGCGCAAGCCGCCGCTGCTTGCGGCCCGTCGGCGCCGGCCACGGGGCACTGACGCTGGGCAGGAGACATGGCGGGCGGGGCCGGCCGTGCGCGGCAGGAGGGAGATCTCGCGCTGGACGCACGGAAAGGCAGGGAATCATGGCGCCCGAGCAGCCGCAGCGCAAGCCCAAGACCGCGCTGCGGCTCTGGCTGCTGGTGGTACGGGCCCGGCGAATCGCCCGCAGAGGCCTGGCCCCGGACGCCTCTTACGGCCCCAGCGAAGACGGTGTGGACCGGCTGTCGTGCAGGTCGGCGGCTTCCGTGCCTTTGGCATCGGCCTGGCGTACGTGAGCCTGGACTCGTACCGCGAGGAGCTCTACGCCGGCGTGCCCGAGCAGAGTGCGGCAGGCGCCGGCGACGCGGCGCGGACACGCTGGCGGTGGCTGACGACGCGACCGGGGATGCCGTATGCGTGAACCGACGCCAGTCACGCCTGTGTTTGGCCGGCTCTTCATGACGTGGACCTCCATGTCGCTGGTCTGCTGCCTCCTGACGGCCTGGAACCCGTGGAACGCCGGTACGTGCCGCTCCGTCTCTACAAGGCGGGACGGGCACGCCACGCTAACGTGCTGCCTGTCTGCGCATGCCGCGGCGTGCGTTTACTGCAGGCCTGCGCGTGGCGACGATGTACAGTTTTGCCAGCGCCATCGCGCTCATGGCATACGAGTACTCGCTGGGCAACATTCCGCTGGCGCAAGCCCTCCGGCCCATCGGCGTTGCGCGTACGGCCGCATCCGTTCGCGGGACCCCGAGAGATGCCAGCGCCTTGGTAACACGCGTCGGCATGGCACGCAGCGTTTTGGGCCGGGGCTCTAGTTCCGTCTCTGCTGTTCTTGGCGTACGACCACCTGACGTCCAACGACGACGCTCCGGCGGCACCGGCCAAGAAGCGCAGCTAAACCGGTACTGCACTATGTATGCAAGGTCATGCACGGCCAATAACAAATGACGGCAGATCGCACGTGAATGTACATTGGAGGGGCGGCGGATTGGCGCGATGCTGCCAACGCTTCACTTGGTCTTCTCTTTGGCCCGCGTCTCCTGCTTGGCCTTCCACTCGTTGTAGAGGCGGTCGGTGCCAAAGACCCAGTCGCACCACCGGAACGACGTGGCGTAGTTGCCCTTAAAGACCATGTGGTGGTGGTCGTGGAAGTCGGCGCCTGGGGGAGGAAGGATGGGGCGCGCCGCACGGGAGGCGCGTGAGCACGCTTTCCCACGACCATTGGCCTGCAATCGTCCCGCGCCTTACCCGCCCAGAAGGGCAAAAAGTTGTGCAGGCTCCACGGAAAGTCGTAGCCCGAGTGGGCATCCACCACCTGGCCACGGTGCGTGACGGCAAGCCAGGGCGCTCGGTTCGCGCGTGTGATGAGCTGCCTGGCAGCGTCGCGGCAATGCGGGGGTCATGCCCCCGCCGCACCTGCCAGAGGCGCGCGGTCATGTAGAACCAGAGGGTGAAGAGGTGCAGGTCCCGGGCAAAGAGCAGCGGGCCGAGGCCGGTGCCGAAGCCGAGAATGAGGATCTCCAAGGGATGGGCGTACTCGCCAACGATGCCGAACGGCGCCTGCATCCACGGCGCTCTCCCCACGCGCCGTCGCCGCGCCCAAGTTGGCCCAGGTCGTCGTTCACAGTGCCCCACCCCAGCTGCACGCGACGCACCTGGAACTCGTGGTGCTGCTTGTGGATGTACTTGTAAAAGCGGTCGACGTGCAGCAGCCGGTGGCCCCAGTACTCCCAAAAGTCCTCGATGATCAGGAAGATGACGGTCTGCATCAGCACCTTCCACCTGCGCCCCCCCTCTACCGCCGTCGAGACTGCCCACAGCATCCTGAGTGTCTGCGCGCGTGCGCTCGACGCGGCGGACCGGGCGCTCGACGTACAGCGGCGGCAGCGGCGACATCATTTGCATGCCAATGAGCTCGGCGGCGTAGTGGAAGCCGATCATCATGGGGACCTGCACGAAGAGGTGGGTGATGACCAGGCCCTTCACGACCTTCCAGATCATGGCCGGCGTCGTTTTCTTGTCCTGGCGCGGCGGCGCGCACCTGCAAGCGCACGTGCTTGCCGTGAGCCATCGGCGCGCGTCGGCAGGACGCCGGGCCGGGGCGGCCACGCACCTGCTGGATCTTGTACTTGCGCAGGAAGGGGATGTGGTCGCAGATCCAAAACGGAATGAAACGCGTAAAGTAGACGGTCTCGTGGAGGAGGAAGGTGCCGTACACGAGAATCGTGAACTGGTCGTAGCTGGTCAGCAGCTCGTCCCAGCGGCGCTCGACCGGCGCCATGCTGCCGCCGTCCGCACCCCCGAGGTGCGACGCCGGCCAATGTCAGGGCGAGACCTTGGCGGTGGTTCCGTGCGCTGGCAACAGGCCGCGCGTACAGCTGGCGCTCGTAGTCGAGCACTTGCTGCACCAGCTCCATCGCGGCGGCCTGGGCGCCTCTCCAGGCGAGCTCGCAGGCTTCGCGGCGCGCTCCGAGGCCGGTCGGGATGCCGTTCCGTCTGCGGCGGCGGGTCACCCGATCGCCGGCCCACGTCAGCCGTGGCAACGTTCCTTGTGCGGGTCAGCCCCCCGACATCACCAACGCCGCGCGATGCCACCGCCGTCCCCCGCGCTCCCTGCCCTTACCTGCGAGCGTGTCCCGACGGCAACAGCTGCCGTGCACGGCTGCGCGTCGGCAGGCGGCAGCGGCGGCGGCGGTCGATGGCCCCAGCCGGAACTATGGGCGGCCCGAAGTGGATGACGTCATTGCTGGGCTGTTTTAGTCAGGCGACGCGGCGGCGGTCGCTGATTGGCTGCGGCCGCCGCCCCAAAATGGCAACACCACGCGATCGCCGACGAGGCGTTTTGCCACACGCTGGCAGGGCGAGCAGAGAGAGAGAGAGAGAGAGAGAGAGAGAGA
>Ga0180216_1001823_pt1 | contig 18429 bp, 18 predicted proteins | sample eDN3rd37CBELigMG_FD_128879 | JGI IMG/M metagenome (GOLD analysis project Ga0180216, IMG submission 128879) | Enriched Miracle-Growth compost microbial communities from Emeryville, California, USA - eDNA 3rd pass 37_C BE-Lig MG (version 2)... ...
AGCAACGCCGGCCGATCCTTCGCCCGCCACGCCGGCGCCGAAACGTCAAGATGCCGCATGAATCCGTAGGTGTCGGTATTCGCCGCGAAAAGCCGGCCATCCTCCAGCCAGAGCGTATTGGCTGCCCCGACCGCCTCAGCCGATGCCTCCCGCACGTCCGCCGCCCGGAAGACGGCCTCCTTGTGCGGCAGCGTCACATTGCAGCCCGCAAGACCGCGCTCGGCGAGCGACCGCACGAACGCCGTCACATCCTCTGGCTTGACCGCGATCTTGGTGTATCGCCCGTCAACGCCATACTTCTGCAGCCAATACCCATGGATCATCGGCGATCTTGAGTGTTCGATCGGCCAGCCGATCACCGCGGCTTCGGTCATGTGTCTATAACCTCCCGCGCACGAAGCTTTTGAAGCAGCGCGATCAACGGCAACCCGAGGATCGTGAAATAATCGCCGTCGATGCGCTCGAACAGCTGCGCCCCCAATCCTTCGAGCTGATACGCCCCCACGGAAAGACAAACGTCCTCACCCGCGGCCTCGAGATAGCGATCAAGAAACGCTTCAGAAAACGATCGCACCGCCAGAGTTGCCGTCTGCGCGTGTTGCCAGACAGTTGCTCCCGCTTGCGCCAATGAAACAGCCGAGATCAGCACATGCGCTTTCCCGCGGAACGCCATGAGATGAGCGCGAGCCGCCGAAAGATCTCGAGGCTTTTCGAAAATGCGACTGCCAAGCGCCAGGACCTGATCACTGCCGATCACCAGCGCGTCCGGGTGTGCCCGGCTCACATCGACTGCTTTGGCCGCCGCGAGCGCACGAGCAATACCTTCCGGACTCGAATCGCCTCCGCCGGCCTCGATCTCACGCCGCACCTGCGGCTCGTCGACCGACGAGGCGATCGCCTCGAACGTGAGACCGGCGGCCTCCAGCATCTGCCGTCGGCTCCGGCTTTGCGAGGCGAGGATCAGGCGTGGGCGTCCACCGTCAGTCGTCATTATCGGGACTACCTGCCTCCAGGGCACGACGCTCGTTAAGCAGCTTGATGACGGTCGCTGCCGTCTCCTCGACCGAGCGCCGCGTCACATCGATGATCGGCCAGCCGTGCCTCTGGAAAAGCTTGCGCGAACTGGCGAGCTCGGCCGTGATTTGCGCGCGATCGACATAGTCGTCGAGTTCCTTGTCGGCAAGCAGATGCACGCGGTTGCGCCGCACATCCATGATCCGCTCGACGCTGGCGACCAGGCCCACCACGAACGCACGATGTGCCGTTGCCAGCACCGCCGGCGGATCGATCCCCGGGACGAGCGGCACGTTGGCCACCTTGTACCCACGCTGGGCGAGGTAGATGCTGGTCGGCGTCTTCGACGTCCGCGAGATGCCAAGAATGATGATGTCGGCGGCGTTGAGGTCATCCGGCAGGCGGCCGTCGTCATGCGCCATTGCAAAGTTCAGTGCGTCGATACGCTGAAAATATCCCGTATCGAGTACGTGCTGGCCGGCGACGATCGGCGTCTTCGGAGCGCCCAGGTAAGACTCGAAAACCTTCATCACCGGCTCGAGCACGTGCAGGCAGGGCACACCCAGCTCGCGACAGCGCGCTTCGAGCGCTGTCGTCAGATCTTGCTGCACGAGGGTGTAGAGCACGATGCCCGGAGCAGACGCTACCTCCTGCAAAACACGATCGAGCTGCCGCCGATTCCTGACAAGCGGATGCACATGCTCGATCGGCCTCACCTGCGCATATTGCACCGCTGCCGCTTTGGCGATCGTGGTCAGCGTCTCGCCGGTCGCATCCGAAATGAGATGCAGGTGAAAGTAGCTCGGCGAGACGTTGGCCATCTTGTTGACAAATCCCCGGCTTTTCCAGACCAGCCCGCTGCGGCCACCTGGACACCCTGAAGAACCGGCACCTTCTCCACGACCTCTTCAACAGGTAGGCCGCGTCCCGGCGCTGACTTGCACGCTCAACCGGATCGCGAGCACCTTTGCCGTTGTTCCGGCCTTCACGACAGCTTGTCAACAGGGAGTAGATACCTCGTTGGCCTGTCAACGTTTCGCCAAGCCCCTGACTCGAGACGCATTTGAATGCCTTGTAGCCCCTCGCCAGACTCGCTACTGCATCTGCCATCGCCTGATCGACAGCACGCGGTCAACACGGCTCATCGACACCTCGTCTCCGATCTCCGCAATTCACCGCGGTAAGAGTCAAAACAGAAACTTCAGAAAACCTTTGGGAAGATTGAAGTGGCAAAGCCCTCTCGCCCCACCCGTCGCTTCCTCGATCCCTTCAAGGGCATCGTCACGAGTCCACCCCCCATCTGGCTGATGCGGCAGGCGGGCCGTTACCTGCCTGAATACCGCGAGATCCGCGCGAAGGCGGGAAGCTTCCTCGATCTGTGCTACGATCCGGCGCTCGCTGCCGAAGTGACGCTGCAGCCAATCCGCCGCTACGGCTTCGACGCCGCCATCCTCTTTGCCGATATCCTCGTCGTTCCCGATGCTCTCGGGCAATCGGTGCACTTCGCAGAAGGCGAAGGGCCGATCCTCGAACCCATCGCCAGCATTCGCGAACTCTCCCGCTTGCAGCCCGAGGCGACTCGCTCCAAGTACGCACTGGTCGCCGAGACGGTGGCGCGCCTTCGTCAGGATCTTCCGAAAGAGACCGCACTCATCGGCTTTTGCGGCGCGCCGTGGACCGTCGCCACCTACATGGTCGAAGGCCGCGGCTCGAAGGATCAGGCGGCCGCGCGTCTCTGGGCCTATCGCGATCGCGATGGCTTTCAGGCGCTCATCGATATCCTGGTCGAGACGTCGATTGACTATCTGGGACAGCAGGTGAAGGCCGGTGCCGATGTTCTGCAAATCTTCGATACCTGGGCCGGTGTGCTGCCGGACGACGAGCTCGATCGCTGGGTCATCGAGCCAACCAGGCAGATCGTCGATGGCGTCAAGTCCTCACATCCCGACGTACCGATCATCGGCTTTCCGCGCGGCGCCGGCGGATCGGCGCTCTGGTACGTTTCTGAAACCGGTGTCGATGGCATCGGCTGCGACACGGCCATGCCTCCGTACATGATGGCCGAGGCATTCGACGAAGAACCGGTTGTTGTGCAGGGAAACCTCGACCCATTGCTGCTCGTCACCGGAGGCGAGCCCCTCGAAAAGCGCACCCGAGAGATCCTCGAACGCATGGTGGGCAAGCCCTTCATCTTCAATCTCGGCCACGGCATCGTCCCGCAAACGCCGCCCGAGAATGTCGCCCGCCTCGTGGAGATCGTGCGCGGCGGCTGAGCCTGCGCTCAGACTTTCGTGATCGGACCTTGCCTGCCCCTACCCGTATGGCTGGAATGGGCTGTTGCTTGCGTGGCATCGGCCGCGCTCGATGTACGACACCAAGGAGGACGCAATGCTCGCCGTCGAAATCCAGCAGCATGCGCGGAAGCTCTTCGAGATCCATGGTCCGAGGGCCATCGCAGAAGCGGCCCAACATGCCTCGAAGCTCGAGCAGCAAAAGGATGCGGCCGCACGCGACTGGCGCCGCATTGAAGCCGCCCTGCGCCAGATGCGAGGACCTCGCGAAAGCTGAAGGAAGCAGATCTGGTGCGCCTCATTGCCAGATTGAGGCGCGCCGGGACAGGCGATCGACGAGTTGGGCGACCGCGACGCAGTGTGTCGGATCGAAAGGCGCACTAAGCTTCGTGCATGGACGAGAAGCACCCCTCCAAAGTCGCTCTTCGGGCGGTCGTTGCACTGATCGTCACGGCGGTCGCGTTCCTGGCACTTGCCTATGCCGCGGGCTCGGCCGCCTATGACTGGGTGAAGGCCCTGCATGTCGTTGCCATCATTTCGTGGATGGCCGGCATGCTCTATTTGCCGCGGCTCTTTATCTACCATTGCGACGCCGAGAAGGGCTCCAGACAATCCGAGACCTTCAAGACCATGGAGCAACGGCTGCTCCGTCTGATCATCAATCCGGCCATGATCGTGGCCTGGGTGGCAGGACTATGGCTGGCTTGGCAGGCCGGCTGGTACAAAGCCGGCTGGTTTCACGCCAAGATATTGGCAGTGCTTGGTCTTTCCGGTCTGCACGGCTATCTTTCCGCCGCCACGCGGGCGTTCGCTGAGGACCGAAACACGAAACCGGCGCGGCACTGGCGGATCGTGAACGAGGTTCCCACGGTCCTGATGATCATCATCGTCGTTCTCGTGATCGTGAAACCCTTCTGATCTCGCACTTGCGCAATAGGCTTTGCTTGCAATTCGCGAATGGGTTATTATCTAAGAAGAATCGACGAAGCTTCCCAGGGCGCCCGCCCGGTCAGGGAAGCCGCGACCGCCGGACATCGCTGCTCAAACGCAGAAGACGCTCCTCGCTTCGCTAGAACGATCCACTCCCCTCTGCACGCGCCATTTGACGCGGCCCCTCCCCTGTGACGGCAAGTCCAGAGAGTTTCACATGCAAGAAATCATCAAGCAGATCAAGCTTCAGGAGCTGAAGTCCAAGACGCCTACGGAGCTGCAAAGCTTCGCCGAGGAAGCGGGCGTCGAGAATGCGAGCACGATGCGCAAGCAGGAGCTCATGTTCGCCACCTTGAAGCAATTGGCTGCCAAGGATATCGAGATCACCGGCATCGGTGTGGTCGAGGTGCTTCAGGACGGCTTCGGCTTCCTCCGCTCCCCCGACGCCAATTATCTTCCCGGCCCTGACGACATTTACGTCTCTCCCTCGCAGATCCGCCGCTTCGCCCTGCGTACGGGCGATACTGTCGAGGGCCTGATCCGCAGTCCGAAAGAGGGCGAGCGCTACTTCGCGCTGATCAAGGTCAACAAGATCAATTTCGAGGAGCCCGAGGCCCAGCGCCACAAGGTCAACTTCGACAACCTGACGCCGCTCTATCCGGACAAGTGGCTGAAGATGGAGATGGAGGACCCGACGATCAAGGATCTGTCAGGCCGCGTCATCGACATCGTCGCGCCGATCGGCAAGGGCCAGCGCGCCCTGATCGTCGCCCCCCCGCGGACGGGTAAGACCGTTCTGCTCCAGAACATCGCCAAGTCCATTACCGCCAATCACCCCGAATGCTTCCTCATCGTGCTGCTCATCGACGAGCGGCCGGAAGAGGTCACCGACATGCAGCGCTCGGTGAAGGGCGAGGTCATTTCCTCGACGTTCGACGAGCCGCCCTCGCGGCACGTCCAGGTTGCCGAGATGGTCATCGAGAAGGCCAAGCGTCTCGTCGAGCACAAGCGGGATGTGGTGATCCTGCTCGACTCGATCACCCGCCTTGGTCGTGCCTACAACACGGTCGTTCCGTCCTCCGGCAAGGTGCTGACGGGCGGTGTCGACTCGAATGCGCTGCAGCGGCCGAAGCGCTTCTTCGGTGCGGCGCGCAACATCGAGGAAGGCGGATCACTCACCATCATCGCGACGGCCTTGGTCGACACAGGCAGCCGTATGGATGAGGTAATCTTCGAAGAGTTCAAGGGCACGGGTAACAGCGAAATCATTCTCGACCGCAAGGTCTCGGACAAGCGCGTCTTCCCGGCGATCGACGTCGCCCGCTCGGGCACCCGGAAAGAGGATTTGCTGGTCCCGCGCGATCAGCTCAAGAAGGTCTACGTGCTGCGCCGCATCCTCAATCCGATGGGCGCCATGGACGGCATCGAGTTCCTGATCGACAAGCTGAAGTCCACCAAGACCAACGGCGACTTCTTCAATTCGATGAATACATAACCGATTGGATAATGATAACTCGAGTTCACGGACGGCGCGCGGAGCGTGCGCGTACCTCCCGGTGCGCTTGTCCCTTGGCGGCGTATCAGAAGCCAGCCATGCCGAAGCTCCAGTGCTGTATTTTGTCGAAGGGCTGGGATGCGAGGGGGACCGCATAGTCGGCGCGAAGCGGGCCGAGCGGGGAATCCCACACGATCCCGGCACCGACGGAAGCTCTAACCGACGGTGTGTTTCCTGCGAGTCCAGGCACGGACGCTCCGGTCGAGTTGGTTCCCCACAGCGAGCCGGCATCTGCGAATGCGGACGCCCTGACGCCGAGATCCTTCGGTACGCCGGGAATGTCGAACAGCGTCTCGGCTGTGGTTCCGACGTACATGCGCCCGCCCAGCGCGTCCTTGTTCTCGCTGAGCGTATCGCGCGGACCGATGCCGGCCGTCTCGAAGCCGCGCACCAGGTCGCCGCCCTTGTAGAAGAGATCGAGCAGCTTCACGTCCTGTCCGCCCCAACCTTGGATGATGCCGCCCCTCGCACGGCCGGCGAGCGTGATGCTGTCGTTGACGGGATAATAGCCGCGCACGTCGCTCGTGGAGCGGACGTACTGCACGTCGCCGCCGAGGCCCGCGAGATCCTGCGTCAGCGTGAAGGAAACGCCGCTGGTCGGCCGCCGCTTGCTGTCACGCGTGTCGTAGGTAACCCCGTAGCCGATCGAGGAGGTGTCGTAGGTCGTCGTCCCGTCGGCGGAATTACCCAACGCTTCGCGCACGGCCATCGAGGCGTTGTCACCGACGTCATAAAGTTTGCTGCGCACGAACGAGTAATTGACGCTGGTCGTCAATTCATCCGTTATCGGATACCCGAGCCGCAGCACGCCCCCAGCTTTCAGGCTCTTGTAGCTGGCCTGCTGCGTGTAATCGACGTCCTTGTAGAAGAGGTCGAAGCCGGCAGACGTGTTGGTGCCGAGAAAGTGCGGTTCAGTGAAGCCGATGTCAGCCTGAAACCGCGTAAAGCTGCCGGCGAGCTTGAGGCGCAGATACTGGCCTTTGCCGAACAAATTCCGTTCGGTAATCGCAACGTCTCCGATTACACCTTCGCTCGTGGAATAGCCGCCGCCAAACGAGAGCTCGGCCGTGTCCTGCTCCACGACGGCCACAGTCAGCTTCGCCTTGTCCGGTGCGGAGCCGGCATCCGGCTTGATATCCACGCTCTTGAAGAAGCCGAGCGCTTTCAGCCGTCGTGTCGCGGACTTGATCGCGTAGGCATTGAGAGGATCACCTTCGCTGAAACGCAATTCGCGCCGGATTACATAATCTCGGGTTCGGGTGTTTCCCGTGATGTCGATGCGCTCGACGTAGAGCGGCTTTCCCGCCTCGATGCGAAAGACCATATCGACCCGTCCGCTGGCGCGGTCTCGCTGCGGAACCGCTTTCACGCGAGCGAAAGGATGTCCGTTCTTGGCCAGGCTTTCGGACATGGCCTCGACCGACTTCTCGATTTTTTCCTGACTGTAGTCGTTGCCAGCCTGGACCTTGTTCCCGCTCTGGAGTCGGCTCGTATCGACGCCCGATACGGCACTCTCTATTCGTGCTGGGCCGAATGTCTGACGCTGCCCCTCGTCAATCGAGAACGTTAGGACGTAGGCCGTCTTATCGGCATTCAGGACGGCCTCGACGTTGGTAACGCGGGCATCAGGATAGCCGTGGTTGGCGTAGTGCTGGCGGACCAGCTCACGATCGGCCTCGACTCGCTCCGGATCGTAGAATGCGGCTGCTTTCAGGATGTCGAACCAGCCCGATTCCGACGTGGTGATCACATCCCGCAGTTCGCGGGCTCCGAAGGCATGGTTGCCAGCGAATCCAATCCGCTCGATCTTGTTGACCGCGCTCTCCTTGATCGCGAACACCACCTCGACTCGGCCGTCCGAACGCGTTGTCGCTTTCGGTTCGATCGTTGTCTGCAAGCGGCCCAGGCCTCGGTAGAGGTTGCGCAGGCGAACGACGTCGGCCTGAGCCTGCGCCGCAGTGAACCTGGCGCCTGCCTTGAGCTTCACCGCCTCTTCGAGTTTCTTCTTCTCGACTTCGGACGCACCCGAAAAGGAAACAGCCGCAACCACCGGCCGTTCCACGACTGCGATGCGCGTCGTTGCAGCTCGATGTTCGACGCGGACGTCGGAGAAGAGACCGGTCGCCATCAACGTTGTGATGACGGCGTCATCACGTTGGGCGCCGTGAAACGTTGGCGCGATCTTCTTGAGGTGTGCCTTGACTTCGTCTGCAGAGATTGTTCGCGCGCCGTCCACGACAATCTGCGACGCAGAGGGATCCGCGTCTTGAGCGTGGGCAGCGACAGACGCTGGTCCGCTCGCGGCGGCGAAAAGCGCCCCAAGAAAGCCGAAACGCAGATACTTGCAAACGCCCATAACACCTCGGTGATGACGGCCGGCATGCCGATAGGCACACCGTCCTCCCCGAGCCACCCAAGGTGTCGATTAGGCGGCGAATGCGGCCTAATTGCGCTTGCAACTATCCTGGGCGCACCTGACCCGCGCCGCGCACCACGTATTTGAAGCTCGTCAGCTGCTCGACGCCAACCGGCCCGCGTGCATGCATGCGTCCCGTCGCGATTCCGATCTCGGCGCCCATGCCGAACTCGCCGCCATCGGCGAACTGAGTCGAGGCATTGTGCAGCACGATCGCCGAGTCGACCCGCTTCAGGAAACGTTCGGCGGTTTCGGGCGAGCCGGTCACTATGCAGTCGGTGTGCTGCGATCCGTATCGTGCGATATGGTCGATCGCCCCGTCCACGCTGTCGACGGTTTTCACAGCGATATTCTTGTCGAGGAACTCGCGTCCATAATCATCGGGTGCCGCCGCCTTGACACGACCGTCGACCGCGACCGCAGCTTCGTCACCCCGCACCTCGCATCCCGCATCGAGCAAGGCGCCCACCAGTGTCGGCAGAAACGTATTGGGTGCGCCCTTGTCCACCAGCAGGCACTCTGTCGCCCCGCACACGGATGTGCGTCGCATCTTGGCATTGACGACGATTGCCGTCGCCATCTCGAGGCTCGCGCCACGATCAACGTACGTATGACAAATACCTTCCAGGTGCGCGAAGACGGGCACCCGGGCCTCCTGCTGCACGCGTTGCACCAGACTCTTACCGCCGCGAGGCACAATCACGTCGATCGCGCCATGGAGGCCGGTGAGCATCTGGCCGACGGCTTCGCGGTCCGTCGTCGGTACAAGCTGGATAGCATCTGAGGGCAAACCGGCGGCGCGCAGGCCTTCGACGAGACAGGCATGAATGGCGCGGCTCGAATGGAAGCTTTCCGATCCGCCACGCAGAATTGCTGCGTTACCCGACTTCAGGCATAATCCGCCGGCGTCGGCCGTCACGTTCGGCCGGCTTTCGTAGATGATCCCGATAACCCCGAGCGGTGTTCGCACACGCTCGATGCGCAAACCATTGGGGCGCTGCCACTCGGCCAGCACAGTCCCGACAGGGTCGTCGAGCTCGGCGATTTCCTCGAGCCCTCGAGCGATCGCGTGAATCCGGGCCTCGTCCAGCGCGAGCCGATCGAGAAACGAACCGCTCGTGCCCCGCTCCCGCGCCGCATCGAGATCGCGCCGGTTGGCCGACAGCAGATCTTTCGACCTCTCCCGCAAGCAGCGAGCCGACTCCTTGAGCGCCAAATCTTTGGCATCACGTGGCGCAAGCGCCAGTATCCGTGCTGCCGCGCGGGCTTTCGCGCCCATATCGAGCATAAGTTTCGCGATGTCACTTTCGGTGATGCGCTCGGGCCGGTTCATTGGGTTTCCCGTGAAACAGTAGGTACGACGACCTGGGTGTGCCTATTAGCACATTCCCGCGCCGGGCGCGCACGATCCCAACTCCGCCGATTAACCAATGCCATCGGATGCGCCCCGATTCGGCCCGTCCGGTAGTTAATAAGCCCGGGGCGAGGAGGGGAGAAACCGAGATCTGACTGGCTGGAGGCAGGACGTGCAGCAAACCATCGGAAAAGTTGCATATCTCATTGTTCTGATTTCGATCGGCCTGCTGACGCCTCTGACCGGAGCTGCCGCCAACAAATCTCTGCTCAAATCGGCAACGACCTGGGCCTATCAGCTCCAGGGCGATGTCGGCCACATTGCATCGTCACGTGCCGACATGGCTGTCGTCGATCCAGATCACGCCGGACCCGCTTCCCGATTTCGCACGAAGGCGGGGGGAGGTCGGCGCACGGTTCTGGCCTATCTCTCGATCGGCGAGGCCGAACGCGGCAGGCCCTATTGGAAGCGCTGCTGCGCTTCGGGCTCGCCGTCGTGGCTGACCGGACGCACGCAAGGCTGGTCCGGCAACTACGTCGTCAAGTTCTGGGAGCCGGCCTGGAAGGCGATCGTCAAAGCGCGCGTGAAGAGCTTTCTGGCGCAGGGCTACGACGGGCTATATCTCGATCGCATCGACACCTATGAGAACGTAAAGGCGCCCGGCGGATCGCGCTCTGCCATGATCGCTTTCGTTCGGGAAATTGCGGCCCAGGCACGCAACATCAGGCCGGACGCTGCCGTCGTCGTGCAGAACGCAGAAGAACTTCTGACGAGCGACAGCTATCTGGCCGCCATCGACGGCATTGCGAAGGAAGATCTGTTCCACGGCGTCGATCACAACGGCGCACGGAATCCTCGCGGCATGGTCTCGGAGAGCGTCAGCCTCTTGAAACGGGCGAAATCGAAAGGAAAGTCGGTTTTCGTGGTCGAGTACTTGTCGGGCTCCACCGCTCGGCACGTTGCTGCTGAAATTCGGGCGCAAGGTTTCGTGCCGGCGTTCGCTGGTCGAAGTCTGGCAAACTGAGCGGTCTGCGGTGCGCTGTGGCGGTCGGCGCGCCCCGACCGCTAACGCGGCGTCAGCGCCATGTCGTCGCGATGAATGAGCTCGGTTCGCCCCGAATGTCCGAGGATACTGGCGATCTCGCTGCTCTTCTTGCCGAGGATCTGTTTGGCTTCAGCGGTTCCATAAGCGATGAGGCCACGTCCGATCTCGCGCCCCTTGGCATTGCGGATGATGACCGCATCCCCGCGCCCGAATTCGCCTTCGACGCGACGAACGCCGGCCGGCAGCAAGCTCTTCCCGCCCACGAGTGCCTTTTCCGCGCCGGCGTCGATCTCGACCCAGCCGCGCGGTTCGAGATTGCCGACGATCCAGCGCTTGCGCGCTGTGACCGGGTCGGACGGAGCCAGAAACCAGGTACACGGTGCGCCTGAACCGATTGCCGCAAGCGGATGGAGGACTTTCCCCGATGTGATCACCATGTGGCACCCCGATCCCATGGCGATGCGTGCGGCGGCGACCTTCGTCACCATGCCGCCCTTCGAAAGCTCCGAACCCGCATCACCCGCCATCGCCTCGATCTCGGCGGTTACCGCGGTGACCACATCCAGCCGGTAGGCGTTGGGGTCTTGCGCGGGCGGCGCCGTATAGAGACCGTCGATATCCGACAGGAGAACGAGGCAGTCGGCACTCATCATCGAGGCGACGCGCGCGGACAATCGATCGTTATCACCGTAGCGGATCTCGGTTGTCGCCACGGTGTCGTTCTCGTTCACCACCGGAACGACGCGGTGCGCGATCAGCGTGTCCATTGTCCGGCGCGCGTTCAGGTAGCGGCGGCGTTCCTCAGTGTCGCCAAGCGTGAGCAGGACCTGGGCCGAGGTCAGTCCCCGCGCCCGAAAAACATCCTGCCAGGCGGAGGCCAGGCTGATCTGGCCGACAGCGGCCGCTGCCTGGCTTTGCTCGAGCTCGAGCACGCCATTGCCGAGTCCCATGACGTGGCGTCCGAGGGCGATGGCTCCAGAGGAGACGAGCACCACGTCGCGATCTTCAGCGATCAAGCCGGCGATATCGTCCGCGATCGAGTTGAGCCACGTCGCTCGCAAGCGGCCGGTTGCTCTGTCGACAAGCAGCGCCGAGCCGATCTTGACGACGATACGACGGGCATTCTGCCATTCAGGACGTGCTGCTGACGGTGCGATGTCGACCATGATGTATTCGGGCTGGCGATCAGGAAGGCATTTGCCTGGATAATCGGATGAAACAAGCTCCCGCGCTGCTTCTATGGAAGCCAGCGCGGGCGCCCCTCGGATTCGAGCGCCATGGACTCGGACTTGTCCTTCTGACGCGCAATTTCGCGGACGATGGCGAACAGCGCGTCTTTCATGCCCAGTCCGGACACCGCCGAAAGCATCATCGGTTTCTTGCGCGCTGTCTTCGTCAGTTCAGCCGACTTTTTCTCGAGATCTTCGGCAAGAACAGCGTCGCACTTGGAAAGCGCCACCAACTCTTTCCGCTTCGCAAGCTCGGGCGAATAGGCACGTATCTCCCGCCGCACGGTCTTGTAGGCTTCGGCGACGTCATCCTGGGTGGCATCGACGAGGTGGAGAAGCACCGCGCATCGCTCGACATGGCCGAGAAATCGCGTTCCGAGGCCGGCACCTTCGTGCGCCCCTTCGATCAGTCCCGGAATGTCGGCCAGCACGAAATCGACGTCGCCTACCCGAACCACGCCGAGGTTGGGGTGCAACGTCGTGAAGGGATAGTCGGCGATCTTCGGCTTAGCGGCCGTCACGGACGACAGGAACGTCGATTTTCCTGCGTTCGGGAGACCGATGAGGCCCGCATCGGCAATCAACTTGAGCCGCAGCCAAATCGTCAGTTCCTCGCCCGGCTGTCCCGGGTTGGCATGACGGGGCGCCCGGTTGGTCGACGTCTTGAAATGGGCATTGCCGAAGCCACCGTTACCGCCCTTCGCAATCACCACCCGATCGCCGGGCTCCAACAATTCCGCCAGCAACGTATCCTGGTCCTCACCCAGTACCTCCGTTCCCGGAGGGACTTTGATGATGATATCATCACCGTCTGCTCCACTGCGGTCGCGCCCCATTCCCGGCTGGCCGTTCTTCGCAAAGAAGTGCTGCTGATAGCGGTAATCGATGAGCGTGTTCAGGTTGTCGACACACACCACGACGACGTCGCCGCCCTTGCCACCGTTCCCGCCGTTCGGTCCACCGAACTCGATGAACTTCTCGCGCCGGAACGAGATGCAGCCGTTCCCGCCGGCGCCGGAGCGCACGTAAATCTTTGCCTGATCTAGGAATTTCATAACGTTGTGCCTGAAAAATTTAAGCGCAGGCGCCGGCCTTTAGAGCCGAACCTGGTCTTTGAAGACTCTGCGCGCCTGATCGATCCATCGTCCGATGCGGCCCCCGCTCGCACGCGCCGGCTCACGGAAGTCGATCGGACCGAGCGTCGCTAACGCGCGCTCTCGTGTCAGCCATAGGGCAATGGCCTCGACTTCCACGCCCCGCGCCGAGCACCACATGCGGGAGCGGCCGATGGCTTCGAAGCCGAGTTTCTCGAGGACGCGGGCGGATGCGGGATTATCGACGAAGTGGGCCGAGGAAAAGGCGGAATGACCATCATTGGCGAAGCCATGACGGACGACAGCCACGGCCGCTTCCGTGCCGAGACCCATTCCCCAGTGATCACGGCCCAGCCAGAATCCCAGCTCGGCCGCGCCGGACCGGCGGCGGAAATAGCCTGTACTGCCGATCATTCGACCGTGCATGTCGATGGCATAGCGGACATCGTTTACATTTGGCTGCAACCATGCCTTCGCGTGCGACGGCAGCAATGGGTGGGGGATGTCGCTCGTCATCCGGGCAACATCCCAATCCCCAGCGAGAGCCAGGAAATCCGGCTCGTCGCTGCGGCGAAGCGGCCGCAGTATCAAGCGTGACGTCTCTAGGATCGGTAGCGACATTACTCGGTACGACTCCGCGCGGGGGCTCCCGGCGACCGCAAACACCTCAAGCCTTGGATTTCTTCCTCATCCATGGCTTATCGTAATCTTCCACTTTGATCGAGCCTTTTGGCTCGGCAACACGAGCGACATTGGCGGCGCCGAAGCAGTCGATCGACGGTCGGAATCGACACCATTTCGGCTTCATGTCCTTGGAACAACCGCTGGACACAATTCCCTGTGCGATCCGTAAACGTCCGCTGATCTGACTTAGGGATTGCACTCCAATATCGCGTATAGAATAGGAAATTATGAAGAATTCGCAGCATCAAGCGACGACGGGGAAAGCACCATCCGCCTTCCCCGCGAGGCTCTTCTCGGGAAGATCAGGTCCCTGCCAGGCCCCGCGCCACTCGGAACCGCTTATTCGGCTGCTTCGGGCTTGAGCGACTTCACGGATATGTACGTGCGACCGTTCCGCTTTGTCTCGAAGTCCACGCTGCCTTCAACGACCGCGAAGATGGTGTGATCGCGGCCCATGCCGACGCCGTCGCCGGGATGCCATTTGGTGCCACGCTGCCGGGCAATGATATTGCCGGGAATGACGGTCTCTCCGCCGAACTTCTTGATACCGAGGCGGCGGCCGGCGGTGTCGCGACCGTTGCGGGATGAGCCGCCTGCTTTTTTGTGTGCCATGGGTGCGATGTCCTTGTTCTTCGGGCTAGGGCGGTGGCCCGGGAAAGCGTTCGATCAGATGGCCAAATGAGACAAGGTCCAAGGCTGGGCCTCGAACATCACTGCTCTCATTCAGGCGCCGACGATCTCGGTGATTCTCACCGTCGTCTGCTCCTGGCGGTGGCCGCGCTTGCGCCGCGAGTTCTTCCGCCGCCGCTTCTTGAACGCGATGACCTTCTTCGCACGACCCTGCTCGACGACCTCTGCCGTCACTTTCGCGCCTTCGATCAGCGGTTTGCCGACCTTCGGCTCGCCTTCTCCACCGACCATCAGAACTTCGGTGAACTCCACGGTCGAGCCGGCATCTCCGGCAAGCTTCTCGATGATCAGCGTATCGTTGGCAGCAACGCGATATTGCTTACCGCCTGTCTTGATGACGGCGTACATATGGATCTCCATCGTGTTGTACGCGCCCTTCGGCGCCGCCATGACCGGACATAGGCTGGCGGTCTTTGTCGCGGCGGCTGCCGGTGACCCGGCGCTGCTGCAGTGAGCCTCGGACAGCGAGTTCGAGCACGGCAGTCATCCTGCCGCGCGAGACCGCTCCTTATCGTCTCGGAGCGGACTGAAGTCAATGGAATTGCGGTCCCGCAGGCGCTTTGGCGACGCCTGCCGCACCGGCTCAAGCTCGGTGATACGGGTGGCCCGCGAGAATCGTCGACGCGCGATAGATCTGCTCTGCAAGAACGACCCGCGCCAGTCCGTGCGGCAGTGTCATCGCCCCCAGCGAGAGCCGCAACTCCGCCTTCTCATAGACGGCGGCGCCATGCCCGTCTGGGCCGCCGACCAGAAAGCCGATCTCCCGGACGCCGGAATCCCTACGCTCTCCCAGCCAGCGCGCAAAAGCCTCGCTCGAGAACGTTTTGCCACGTTCATCGAGCATGGCCAGGCAATCGCAAGTCTCGGACGCTTTCAGCAGACGCCGCGCCTCGTCGGTCTGCCGTTCGGCAGAGGACGCAAGTCGCGATTCCGGCAATTCCTTCTCGAGCACCGGTCCGAGACCCTGGCCGCGCGCGCCAAGCATGCGTCCGACGTAGCGATCGACGAGCACCCGCTCGCCACCGTCTTTTAGCCGTCCGATCGCCACCAGGAGAAACCGCACGTCTTTTCCTCCCGCGGAAGCGACCCGCGCGCAACGGTGGCGGCACTCTTGCGCCAATCCGCCCTCAATGGGCGGTGACGTCCCCGGTGCGGTCTGCGGACCACATTTTCTCGAGGTTGTAGAACTCCCGGACCTCGGGGCGGAACACGTGAACGATGATGTCGCCGGTGTCGATGAGCACCCAATCACACTGAGGCATGCCCTCGGCGCGAACGCGGCCGTGGCCATCCTCTTTCAACTTGCGCTGGAGTTGCTCGGCAATGGCTCCGACGTGCCGGTCCGACCGCCCAGTTGCGATGATCATGAAGTCACCGATCGAAGATTTGTCCTTCAGATCTATGGTGACGATGTCTTCCGCTTTGGCATCATCGAGCCAAGCGAGGACTCGCTTGAGCAGATCTTCCGAGGTCCTTGCATTTGACAAAACCTCGGCGGGAGGCGTGCCCTCGCGGGCGCCCTCAGTGGCGGTTCTCATCTTCGATTGAGTATCCTGTTTCGCATCCCATCCCGTCGGATGAAAGTCCGGTGGGTTGTTCTGCTGAGGGCCGCCCGACCATCGGAACGACCTCAGTGGTGGAGAGATATGCCCCACCTACCGGAATCATATGACGACATTGCCGCAGCTTTCAAGTAGCAGCCGCTTCAGAGAGTTTCGCCTCGTTCACAGACATATGTCGCTGCATCGCCTCGAGGCGTAGCTGGGTCGAAGACAGGTGCATCGTCGGCCCCGAAAGGTAGACCCAGGCTGGTGGAGGCATCGTGGCGAGAAGTGGCGCCTCCGACTGCGGCAGACGATGGTTCGCGAAAGCACGGCCCGCCGGCGAGGCGAGCGCCGGCAAGCGCCAGCCCGGCCTGTCGACGATCGCAATAGGAATGGTCTCGAAGATCTGCCGCCAGTGCTGCCAGCGATGGAAGTCCGCAAGACAGTCGCCTCCCATCACCCATACGAAATGGACGTGGGGAAACCGCATCTTCAGAAAGGCCAGCGTAGCCGCCGTGAAGGTCGAGCCGAGATTCCGCTCGAAGTCGGTGATCACCACGTGCCCATTGTCCATCAGCGTGCGCGCGAGAGAGACGCGCTCCGCGAGAGGCAAGAGCTCCGATCGGCTCTTCAACGGATTTCCGGGAGTGACCAGCCACCACACACGGTCGAGCGAAAGCTGTTTCAGAGCTATTTCCGTGATCAGGCGGTGAGCGGCATGAGGTGGATTGAAAGAGCCACCCAGCAGGCCGATCCGTTGGCCCGGCTCGGCATGGGGAGGTCTGGCCTTGATGGAGCCGAAGCGAAAGGGAGCGGATCTGCGCATGGCGTGATTTGATCTGGTTGCAGGAGGCCGATCAAGTGGCAGCACTGGTCATCTTCAACGCGGGCTTCTAAGCAGTGGGCACAGCCAGTAAGCCTGCCCGAGGCGACCATGTCCGCGTGCCATTCGAATCCTGCAACGATTTTTGCGCTCTCGAGCGGCCAAGGTCGCGCGGGAGTAGCAGTCATTCGCATTTCTGGACCGCGCGCGAAAGAGGTTCTGGAACGTCTGGCGGCACCGTGCCCACCGCCGCGACGGGCTGCTTTCCGGAAGATCGTGGATCCGGCAACCGGCGAGCTTCTGGATGCGGCTCTCGTGCTCTTCTTTGCAGGCCCCGCCAGCGAGACCGGCGAAGATATCGCCGAGTTGCAGCTCCATGGGAGCCCGGCAGTGGTGCGCAGCGTGTTTCAGGCGCTCGATGGCATTGCCGGATGCCGAATGGCCGAGCCCGGGGAGTTTGCGCGTCGAGCCTTTTTGAACGGCAAGATCGATCTGACAGCTGCCGAAGGCCTGGCCGATCTGATCGACGCGGAGACCGACGCCCAACGCCGGCAAGCCCTCGCTCAAGCCGGTGGCGCCTTTTCGCGGCTCTGCGATACCTGGCGGCAGCGCCTTCTCGAGGCTCGAGCCCTTGCTGAGGCCGCGATCGACTTTTCGGACGAGTCGGATGTCGCCGCCGACGCACTCACGAGGGCACGAGCCTCGGTTGCGCCGCTCCTGGCGGACATCGAGCAGGTTCGGTCCGGCGCCAATCGCGGTGAGATCGTGCGCGAAGGGTTTCAAGTCGTGCTGGCGGGAGCGCCGAACGCGGGCAAATCGAGCCTTCTGAATCTCCTTGCTCGCCGGGATGTCGCCATCGTCTCGGCTGAGCCGGGGACGACCCGTGACGTTATTGAGGTGCGGCTCGACCTTGGCGGATACGCAGTGGTCGTGGCGGACACGGCAGGCCTTCGCAATGACGGTGGCGCCGTCGAGCAGGAAGGCATGCGGAGGACCAAAATACGGGCCGGCACCGCAGATCTCGTCGTCTGGCTCGCAGATGTACAAGATCCCATCTGGCCAACCGCCGAGTTGCTGACCGGATCTCCGCCGATCCTCTATCTTGCGAACAAATCGGATCTCTTGCCAGACGCTCGATCTGCCCTCCACGACGGCGCCACCTCCGCCACCGCGATCCGGATTTCCGCCCTCACCGGCGAAGGGGTGACGGACCTCGTCGGGAAGCTGACAAGTGTGGTCGAAGCCCGCGTGGCAACAGCCGTAAACACGGGCCTGCCCACGCGAGAGCGCCACCGGCGGGCGCTTTCTGCCTGTGTCGACGCATTGCGCAGCTGCCTGGAGCCGACAAACACAGAACCGGAGATGATCGCGGAAGATTTGCGCCGTGCTGCAGACGCTCTGGGCCGAATTACGGGGCGCATCGATGCAGAAGACGTCCTCGGCGAAATCTTCGGTCGTTTTTGCATCGGTAAGTAGATTTTGATTCCCAAGCCATGTTTCACGTGAAACGTCAAGAGTCCACATTTCGGATTATCGAGTTGCGAAGACGAATTCTGTGAAGCGTCGATGATTCACGTGAAACATCTTGTGCATAAACGAAGCTGCAACCATTGATTCACGTGAAACACGGACAGCCTGCCAGCCATTTGAAACTGCGAACTCCAGATGCGCCGTTCCCCTCCGTCCGCTAAAAGCGCACCTATGACGCACCGAAATCGCGAAATCACCCCCGAGACCTGCTTCGATGTCATCGTGGTGGG
>Ga0180216_1001824_pt1 | contig 18426 bp, 18 predicted proteins | sample eDN3rd37CBELigMG_FD_128879 | JGI IMG/M metagenome (GOLD analysis project Ga0180216, IMG submission 128879) | Enriched Miracle-Growth compost microbial communities from Emeryville, California, USA - eDNA 3rd pass 37_C BE-Lig MG (version 2)... ...
GACGCCCTTTTTATTTAACAAGTGGGGGCTATTCCTTGATCGATATTACGTGGTTTTCCATGCGGATTAGACCTTCCCTCTTTAATTGGCCCAGAATTCGGCTTGCTGTTTCTCTTGTCGTCCCAACCATATCTGCGATATCCTGATGGGTCAATTCAAGGTCCACTTGGTATCCACTATCCGTTTGCGTCCCTTTGCTTCTTGCCAAGGACAACAACACACTAAGAATTTTTTCTCGCATATCTTTATTTAACACGTTAGATAATCTTGCCTGGATTTCTCGAATTTTTTCATCCATCTCTTGCAATAGCTTAATGGAGATGCTTGGGTTATGTGAGATAAAGGTTGTGAATGGCTTTACGTACAAATAGTATACTTCCGTATCATCCAAAGCCTCCGCAGTAGCTGGATAAACACTATCCCCAAACAACCCCACATGCGGCAGCATATCCCCAGACGTTAAAATATTGACAATCTGCTCACGCCCATCCTCTGTTGTTTTATATACTTTTACCTGCCCCTTTTTCACAAAGTAGATAATATCACAAGGTTCCCCTTCATAAAAAAGCGCATCTTTTCGTTCAACTTTCTTAAATAATAAAAGGTTAGCCAATTGTTCGAGTTCATCATGGGAACAACTTTTGAACATCGGAAATTGACCTAACCAAGCGGAAATACCTTTATTCATTGTGCCCTGCCCCCTCCTCATTTTATTTCCCTAAGCCAAAAACTCCCCCATGCAAAAACTGCCGATATTCGGCAGTGCCTAACACACTATATTATGGAAGAAGCCAGAGGCCTGAAAAAAGATAGCTTCCCTATTGCTTCATACCACTTACTTGATAGATTTTCTTTCTATCCCGCCGACTCCGCTGCCTGTCTTCAGCAGACTGATATAACTGCTTTTCCCACTCGGTTTCTGGGATCACCGGCGGGACAGGGACTGGCTTCCCATCCTTATCTACTGCAACAAAGGTCAAAAAGGATGTAGTAGTGAGTTGTCTTTCGCCTGTAAGCAAATTTTCTGATTCTGCCCTCACGAATATTTCCATTGATGTTCGGCCTGTCCAGGTAACAAATGCTTCTATATGAATTGCATACCCTTCCTTAACTGGATTCAAAAAGTCAACAGAATCAATCGAGGCTGTCACAACAGATTGTTGACAGTGGCGCATGGCAGCTATGGCTGCAACTTCATCGATATAAGAAAGTACCTTCCCGCCAAAAATCGTCCCATGATTATTGGTATCAAGAGGCATTACAAGAGAAGTTCTAGTCGTTCTTGATTGATGTGTAGGAATACCTTTCATGATCTATCATCCTATTTTCTATTTTTGCGATTAATTTCATCATAACATGACTCGAATGAGAAATCTCTCTTTTTAGGATATTTTTCCCGTTGAATTCTTCCTTCAAACCTGTTTTAAGAAAAGATATTATTTGAAGCATTTTTCTGCCTTTTCCTCATAAAATGATAGAAAACAAACATGTGAAGGTGACAAAAATGAATAGATTCTACGAACTAAACTTCTCACATCTCTTAATCGTGACTTCCCTTATCTGTACACTGTTTATTCTACCCATCGTATGGCTCGTAGGGCATTCCTTTGCAAATACTTCACCTACTATGAGACAAGCTGTGTCCCAGATCTCCCAAAAGGTGATCGTCGAAGCATTGGAAACAGAAATTCCATATTTGCGATTTAAATCCTTTAATACGGAAGATCCCCCAATGCCCTTGTCACTTTATTTACTCGAAACAATGACTAACCTTAACCCGATGGATTTAACCACATTCTTTGCCAGCCAAATTCCGGGGCTATCCACGTACAATGGAAAACAAATTCAATCCTCTGCCGTGGCATATGAACACAATTATATGATTGAATCACCTGCACCGGCAATTGCGATAAACGAACCAGAGGCTGGAACAGGGGAAAGCAAAGCAAAAGAAAAAGTGGAGAAGGATGATCCTAAAATGGTTGCATCCCCGGAAAAAGAGCGAATGGTATTTATCTATAACACGCATAATACGGAATCCTGGACATTTGCCGCGAATAACCCACCTTTTATAACAGATGATAAAGTTAACGTAATGATGGTCAGCAAGCGATTGGAAGAGGAATTAAGTAAGCGTGGGATTAAGGCGAAATTCGATGCTGCAGATCACCAAAAACGACTTCAGGAAGCAGGTTTATCCTATACCTTGTCGTATGCCGAATCACTCAAAACAGTGAAGGCTGCGGTCCAACAGCATAAGGACATCGGCTATATCATTGATATTCACCGAGATTCTGCAGCACGGAAATCTACAACCGTAACTATCGACGGAAAAACTTACGCCCGCATTGCCTTTGTCATCGGAAAAGGAAATGCCCATTGGAAGAAAAATCAACAATTGGCGGAAGCTATTGATAAACGCTTGAATCAAAAGTACCCTGACATTTCAAGGGGGATTCATGCAAAGAGCAGTGCGGAGGGGAATGGGGAGTATAACCAATCTATTTCACCTAACAGCCTCCTAATTGAGATTGGCGGAATTGAGAATACATTAGAAGAATCCATGCGAACAACTTCAGCATTGGCTGACATCATCGCCGATCTATATTTTGAGGATGCAAAAAAGGTAGATGCGCCTGCTACCCCAGAACAGAAGCAAATGTAACAATGAACAAAAACGGAGAATCCTTTATTTGGCTGCTCTTTACCTTTCTGTCTACGTTGCTGTCGTTTTCGGTCTTTGATTGGAAAATTACCATTTCCTGTTTTGTTAGTGGATTGGTGGTTTCCCTCATGCTTCTAATCCGCGATAACAAGTAAAAAAAGTTCAGAAAAAAAAGAGCCGGATAATGGCTCGCAGGACCTTTGGGTACTTCTAGTTTATGCCGGAAATAAGGGGATGGTTTGGACGAAGTTTGTCGTTTTAAGCATAAATGAAGACGTGTGAGCCAATCTGGGCCACAAGCAGCTCTTTCCAAACAACCTGGTGATTCGGTCCAAGAATGAAATGGGCTCGTTGTCCCGTTACATAAGAGGATAACTGTTGAAAGTTTGGCCGAAGAACCTCCTCTACCAAATAAGCGGATTGCACGGCATTGGGTACGCGATGACGATTTAATTCAGTGATCATGTGCTGAACGGTTCCAATCCCAATGCCGTGTCCATAATAATTTCCATCACCAAGAACAACAAGGTTTTCCCCCTGCCATTCTATTTGCTCAGGATCAACCTGGGGATTCTTGACATATAGAATGTCCCCTGCTAATTCATCGAATTCATAGGATTTGTGTAATCCTAAATCCCTGTCATAATTTCCGTCCCAGAGATATAGACCAGCAAAAAGGGAATTGAAGACATTGTCCCCCAACTCATCTAGCACCCCTTTGTATAAAACAATGACAATGGCTGTCGCGCATTCAAATGCATATCGTTCGCCATGGTGAAAGATGTCCCGAATGCCAGAAGCAGGAGAGACTTCTTCTCTGATTTGAAATCCCCCCTCTTCTGTCAGACGCCAAAACTCAGGATTGCACCGGGCGTTTTTAAAATCTGCAAATCCCACATTACTTTTTTCTAATGCGCGAGCAGCTTCGACTATGTACCCCCTCGTACGCAATTCAAACATTAAATGTTGACTGGAGACGTACTGATAAATTATAGAACTTGCTGCCATTTTCCGAACGATTTGGTTCTGCAAACGGTTTAATGGCCACTGAGTAAGAAGTGAATGGACGTCTATTGTTGATTCGGCAATTTGAATCATGTAGACACAAGCCTCCCTCATCTGTCAGTTTGTGAACTACGTTGAATAAACAATCCTTCACAAACTATATAGTTGTCCTTTAAGGCCATCTGCCTGTTGGGCTTTATCCCTCATTCTTACTATATGTGATTTAGGTTTTGTACTACTACTGATAGTTATTTCCTATGTTACCTGTTGCTTTAAGCTGCACAGTCAGCTCTTCGGCTGGAACGGGAGGACTGATTAAATACCCCTGGATCTCAAAGCACTCATTTTGCTTTAAAAATTCCATTTGTTCTACCGTCTCTACTCCCTCCGCCAAAACCGTTAGATTCATCTTATGCGCCATCGTAATCATAGTTTGGAGGATGGCCTCACCATTTGATTGTTGCTTTAAATTCCGGACAAAAAACTGATCAATCTTGATTTTGTCAAGTGGGAAATGCTGTAAGTAACTAAAAGAGCTATAACCAATCCCGAAATCGTCCAAATTAATACACACATTTAATTCCTTGAGTTTTCTTATTTTCTCCAAGGAAAATTCGACATTCACAGTCATACTTTCTGTGATCTCGAGATTTAAATAGTTTGGTTCAAGACCACTGTCCGAAAGAGCCTGTACTACGGTTTGCACTAAATCATCCTGGATGAACTGTTTCATGGAGAGATTCACGGAAACAGGGATTGCCGGCAACCCCGCCTCTTGCCAAGCCTTGTTTTGTTTGCAAGCCGTTTGCAGCACCCATTTTCCAATGGGAATAATAAGCCCTGTTTCTTCTGCCAAAGGGATAAAATCCTTTGGTGGAACAAGCCCTTTTTCTGGATGCATCCAGCGGACAAGGGCCTCGATCCCTACCCACTCCCCTGTAAGCGTATTAATTTGTGGTTGATAATATAAAAGAAAGGCATTTTCCCTAACTGCTTTGCGAAGATCAGCCTCAAACTTTAATTTCTCCTGCAAATGTTCCTTCATCCCCAAACGATAACGTTGAAATTTCTCGTTTGTCCGCTCTGTTTCATGCATCGCAATCTCAGCCAGTTGCATGAGGGTTTCAGACTTCGCTGTGTCATCGGGAAAAACAGCCATACCTATATGAAGAGGAAAATAGACAGGATAATCTTTCAGTTTAAAAGGTTGCTCAAACTGCTCTTGAAGACGGAATACCCTTTGTTCAAATTCAGTACAGTCTACATTCATTACAATAGTTCCAAATTCATCCTCTTGAAGTCTGTAGAGGCGGTGTATCGGTATTTTTTTTCGCAGCGTCTCGGCGGCCTTCTGAAGTAAGCGTTCCCCCTTTTTGTGACCGAGTGCATCATTGACCTGTGTATATCGAGGCAATTTCATCAGTAAGACTGCGATTTTTGTATCGCTGTGGGAAACAGAGGTCATCAGCAACCGCTTTAAATCTTCACGAAATACTTGGTTGTTAGGAAGACCTGTAACCTGATCTGTTCGTAAAAGACTGATGAGCTTTAATTCTTCTTGCTTCTGCCTACTAATATCTATCAAAAATCCATCTAAACGGACAATCTCCCCACTCTTATTAAAAACAGGGGTGGTTCGATCATAGATCCATATCGTTGAACCGTTTGAATGAAAAAAACGATAGTGGCATTCTACAGAAAAGCCCTGTAACAGCTGTTCAAAGCCGCGCTGAACCTCTGTCAGGTCATCAGGATGCACCCTTCGCCTAAATAGGCCTTTATCCCTTCTGAAATCATCTGCTGAATAACCTAAAACTTGTTCACAGGTTTGGGAAAACTGTGGCCCTTCCTTTGAAGTAGTACTGACTGACCACACAACGAGGGGGAGGCTGTCGAAAATATTTGGTAAAGGTTTTTGAACCAATTTTGTGGTTTTTTTGAAGATGAATCTTTTCGCTTTCCTTTTTGCCGCAACCGTGGAAGAAATAGTCATCTTGCCCCCTTTTCATGCTGATAAAAATACCTGATTTAACGTTAACTATTTAGAATATACCACGTTTCAACAGATCAAAGGTTTGATCCAACTCGTCTTGTACATAACGTTCCCATTCTGCCTTGGGCATCTGCTTCATCCCTTCAGTATCAAGAAAGATCTTCTGTTTTAAGCCTTCTATCACCCATGTCATCAGTAACAAAATTCTTTCAAGAGACACGCCTTCTTTTAAGCGTTTTTTGCCTAGCAATTGAATTAATCTATGTATGACCAAGCTTGTCTTTTCGCGGTCCCGATCAATTACCTGTCTGTATACTGGATGCCCCGGATGCTTTGCCATGTGCTGAAAAAGATAAAAAAGTTCAGGTCTTTCAGTCGATAAGGTGATTTCACAAAAGGCGATTCGCTTAATCGCTTGGATAAAATCATTTGGCAGATCATCAAGTTCTTCTTCGTAACTATGGGCAATCTCCTCTGCACATTGTTCACAAAGATATAAAAACAAGGTTTCTTTGTTGGAAAAATATTTAAATAAGGTTCCTTTTGCAATACCGGCCCTTTCAACAATCCGATTTGTTGAGGCCATATCATAACCATATTGCACAAATTCCTCCAGTGAGGCGTTCAAAATGTCGCGTTGTTTCTCATCTGAGAGCCTTTGAAAATGGGCAAACGCCATATTCCCCACCTCCTTAAAGTGAATCCATAACATTTTCTAGTCAAGTCTAGCATAAGTTTCCAGCGCCGTCACTTACTCCATTTAAGTTTGTCATAACAAACGATTAAGATAGGAATTTGTCGAAAAAAAGACCTCCTAATCGGGAGGTCTTTTAATATTGATTTGATTGTTCCTATAAAGGGAAGAAAGAGACTCATACTCCTTTCTTAGGTACAGGTTTAGTTTTAGGAAGCTTGCTCAACAACCTTTGTTTTTTGATTTTTTTTCTTTCCCAATATAAGAACACCAGCAATAAGTACAATACTAAAAATCCATTTAAGAATAGGATTGCCTGCAAAGACACCAGCGATAACCGGTTCATCAACGATCATCTTAGAAGCAGTCCAAACTAATACCCCTGCCCCAATATAGACAATCGCCGGAAAGCGGTCCACCCATTTCAAGATGATGGTACTTCCCCAGACCACAATCGGAACACTAATTAACAGCCCCAATACGACCAACAGGAAACTTCCATGTGCAGCCCCTGCAACAGCAAGGACGTTATCCAATCCCATTACCGTATCGGCGACAATAATTGTTTTAATTGCACTGCCAATGGTAGCTCCTGCCTTCATATCTTCATGTCCCTTTTCTTCCACTAACAGTTTATAAGCAATCCAGACAAGCAGTAAACCTCCTGCGAGCAAAAGGCCTGGAATCTGCAATAGCCAAACAACAGCTAAAGTTAATAATGATCGAACAATAATGGCTCCAACAGTCCCCCAAACAATTACCTTCTTTTGCTGTGCCTTTGGCAAAGCACGGGCTGCAAGACCAATGACAATAGCATTATCCCCTGCCAATACCAAATCAATGATGATAATCGATAGTAATGCTGACAAAAATTCTGTTGAAAAAAATTCCAATTAATGATCCCCCTTAAAAAATAAAATGGCCTTTACCAATTCGGTAAAGGCCATAATAACAATAAAGACCTTTACCTAAACTGGTAAAGGTCTCGCAAACAACGTAAATGTTGCCAACAAAGCCGAGGATCTAGATCCCGAAATGACGACTTTGCTGTCCTAGCTACTCCCCTTTAAAGGAACTCTTATTCAACTTAATTTAAGATTAAACGTTTTTGCGTCCGACGTCAAGCCTTTTCTATTCCGTAAAAATAATTTCATCATTTATTAAGCGTTTGGCATGGGAGTTGGAGTAGATTCTATACCACTCCCTCCATATTTTTTATCGATATTCTCACGTATTGTTTTAATGTCCGTCCCTTTTTCGAATTCCTGTTTCGCCTCACGGGCGATGTCCACACATATTCCTCAGCCAAGTCCCATATTATCTAAAACCGCAACATTATCCTCTATCTTGTCAACGAAGCAATGCGTATTGTTCGTGTGTCCATCTGATTCATAACACCCGCAATAGCAAGGCATGTAATCCAAAACCTCTGGATGATTGACAGCAAATTGATAGGCCTCCAGAACATCTTCATCGGGAGAAAACGCTTTTAGAGTTGACCAGTCACTACTACCTATCTCGTATTTTAACACAGGCATCGAAACTGGCTGCTCGGGCTCATTAGAACTACTGCATCCTGCCGCTAGCAATAAAGCCGAAAACGAGAGCAAGAAAAGTTTTTTCATCTGGGATGCCTCCCTTCTCTAACATGAATTCATAAAATGTATTCTACCATAAATTCAACATTTATCTTCACTTTTAACAAAAACGACAAACAAATATACATAGCAGACAATTAAGAACAGTTGATATAGAAAAACAACTCTTTTCTCTGGTATAATGAGTTGAAATAAAGTTGTAATTTTTATGTAATTCGTACTAGCAACTTTCATTATACAAAATCTCTTTATTGAAGTTGCATATTCCTAAGGGGGATAAAGCTTGACAAGTCATTTAGTCATTAATGCAGCACTCTTTTTATCTATGGTTTTTATTATTCATTATTATATTTGCAAAGAACCTATTTATCGTGACTCCCCACTGAAATCCAGGCTTATTTTAGGTCTTTGTTATGGATTTGTTAGCGGGGTTCTGATGTTCTTTCGACGGGACTTGGAGTATGGTCTGCTTGATATGAGACATCTTCCCCTATTATTAACTGCTTTCTACGGTGGCCTAGCAGCTGCCATTCCCGCATGGTTGATTGCTTGTTTGGCAAGATTGCTCCTAGTAAAGCAATTAGGGGATTTCACAATGCCAATTCTCATCCTTGCTTTGGACGCAATCATCGGTGTATTCGTCCCTCAATTGATTCACAATGCTCGTTTCAAATGGCTAATTACCCTTATTGTTGATGTAGTAATGCTCAGCCTCATACTCCCCCAGGTTTTGGCAAACAATGGTTTCGGGTATTGGTTTGTATTTGCCAATATCGTTTTTTTCGGGGGGCTTATCGCTTACCATTTAACGGAATCCCTTCGAAAAACACAACAAACTTTACGTCAACTTGAACAATCAAGAACTGAACTGGAAAGTACCGTTGAACGTTTAGATGAAATTAAGGAACAATTAGAATCATTCATAACACATAGTGTAGATGCCATTGTAATTTTTAATCTGGAGAAAAAAGTAATTAATGCAAATCCAGCCTTCGAAAAAATTTTTGGTTGGACGACTGAGGAAATAATCGGCTGCAAAACATTACCGTGGGTCCCACCCGGTCAGAAAGAAGAGTATTCCGGATTACCTTGGATAAAGACCTCCAATCAGTCAATGATAGGATTTGAAACAACCTATTTGCGAAAAAACGGAAAAGAGATTACCGTCAGTGCATCAGTTTCTACTGTTTATAACCGCCAAGGTACAGCCATTGGTTTTTCAGCTATTTATCGAGATATCACTGAAAAAAAACAGACGGAGGATCTACTACGGAATTCAGAAAAGTTATCCGTAGTAGGAGAATTAGCAGCTGGGATCGCCCACGAAATTCGAAACCCATTGACAACACTAAAGGGATTTATTCGTCTGATGGAAGAAGAGCACTCCACCTTTTATTTCAAAGTAATGAACAATGAGTTAGAACGGATCGAATCGATAACAAATGAATTCCTATTTTTGGCAAAACCTTCAGCAACTAAAACAAGATTGATGCCCTTAAAGGACTTGCTTGAGCAAGTGATTACCTTGTTAACTCCGCTTGCCACAATCAATAACTCACGATTAATACTCAATGTTGATGCAAATCTCCCTGCAGTCACATGTGAGGAGAATCAAATCAAACAGGTTTTTGTGAACTTGATTAAAAATGCCATTGAATCCATGCCGAACGGCGGAAATGTTATTATTACCGGAAAACAAGAAGAGAAAAACACTCTGCTGGTAACCGTTGCCGACCAAGGGATTGGAATTCCCGATGATAGAATCAGTAAATTGGGCGAGCCTTTTTATTGCTTGAAGGAAAAAGGGACAGGTCTTGGGCTTACCATCTGTAAAAAGATTATCCAAGATCACAAAGGTGAAATGACTTTTCAAAGTAAAGTAAATGAGGGGACCATTGTAGATGTCAGATTGCCAGTGAGATAAGGAGTTCGGTTGTTGGCAACGGAGATTTTCCTGGACTGTAGTAACCTTTTTTAAAGTACAAAACCCTGATTCTTGTAAAATCAGGGTTCCTTTATCTGATCCTAGATTCTCTTTTTACTTCCAATTGTTCCATATAGGGTTCAATATGAATGTGCATATTGGATACCTCGTGTTTTTCCCTCATGATCCTTTCAATTTTATCGCAAATATGATGCCCTTGAATGATACTGATATCTGGATCAATATGAATGACCGCATCAACAAATATTTCAGATCCCTGGTTCCGGGCTTTCATACTTTCTACTACCCTAACCCCTTTTATTTGCATCACTGTCTTAATATACTGAGTTAATTCTTCCTCATCAAATCCATCTGTTAATACATGGGTTGAATCCTGGAAAATGGTCCAGGCCGTTTTACAAATTAAGATCCCGACAACTAAAGCTGCCAGCGGATCTAACCAGATTAAACCAAACTGGGCCCCAATGATCCCAACAGTCACTCCAATACTAACCCAAGCATCTGAGAGATTATCCTTTGCTGCAGAAAGTAAGGCAGAGCTTTTCATTTTAAGTGCCAATCTATAATTATAGCGATATACAAAATACATCACAACTGCACACAAAACGGCTGTCCATGCTGCAATCGTGTCCGGCATGGCAATCTCTGATCCTAAAAAAATCTGCCGAAAAGATTTCAATATAATATTTAACCCAACACTCACCATGAGAAAAGAGGCAACCAAGGAAGCAATCGATTCCGCTTTGGTATGCCCATACGTATGGTTTGCATCAGGTGGTTTCTTGGATATTCGGATTCCGATCAAGATCGCCACAGAAAGAAATATATCCGTAGAATTATTCAATCCATCAGCTGTCAATGCTTTCGAGTCGGCAAGATATCCGATGATTAATTTGAAAATCGACAAGGAAACATAGGCGGCTATACTAATCCAGGCGCCAAATTCCACATTCCCGGTATTTTTCAAACAAATCACCCTCCCCCCTATTACAATGAATTTTATTGTATCAATCAGGGGGCATGTGGGTCTAGAGAAACGTTTTTTCATAAACCAAACCTTTTAATTGTTGGTCAATAAAGTTGGTGTATGGAAACATATCAAGGGGAGGTGCGTTTTTGCTCCTCCCCTTGTGTTCTAGTCTTCCATTGTGGATAGATCCCCTGTTGGCAATCCTAATTCCCATGCTTTCAAAACTCTTCGCATAATCTTGCCGCTTCTCGTTTTCGGCAACTTGTCCTTAACCTCAATCTCACGAGGAGCCGCATGCGCAGATAACCCTTTCTTTACAAACTGTTTTATTTCATCCATCAATTCGTCTGTTGGCTGATATCCTTCTCTTAGCGAAATAAACGCCTTTATAATTTCCCCACGAAGCGGATCTGGTTTACCTATAACACCCGCCTCTGCAACAGCAGGGTGTTCAACAAGTTTACTCTCTACTTCAAACGGACCGACCCTTTCCCCAGATGTATTGATGACATCATCTACACGGCCTTGGAACCAAAAGTACCCTTCTTCATCCATGAACGCGGAATCTCCTGACGTATACCATCCATCCAGTCTGAAATATTCATCATATTTTGCAGGGTTCTTCCAAATTTTTCTCATCATCGATGGCCAACCAACTTTAATCGCCAAATTCCCCATTCGGTTCGGAGGAAGAATGTTTCCTTCGTCATCAATGATCGCCGCTACAACGCCAGGAATTGGTTTCCCCATGGAACCTGGTTTAATATCCATAGAAGGATAATTACAGATTAATTGTGCGCCTGTTTCTGTCATCCACCAGGTATCATGGATTCTGTGTTCAAATACCTTCATCCCCCAATGAACGACTTCCGGATTTAACGGCTCTCCTACACTAAGAACATGACGAAGGGAAGTCAAGTTATATTTCTTTACGATTTCATCTCCAGCCCCCATCAGCATACGAAAAGCAGTTGGAGCACTGTACCAAACAGTGACTTTGTATTTTTCGAGTGTAGAATACCAATCATCTGGTGTAAAACGGCCTCCACGGATCACATTGGTTACTCCATTAAGCCAAGGGCCGAAGATTCCATAGGATGTTCCTGTCACCCAACCCGGATCCGCTGTGCACCAGTATACATCATTTTCCCCCAAATCCAATACCCATTTTGCCGTTTGATAGTGCTGAATCATCGCATTATGGACATGGAGAACTCCCTTTGGTTTCCCCGTTGATCCAGAGGTATAATGAAGCAGCATACCATCTTCACGATCCACCCAAATTGGTTCAAATTCCTCAGAAGCACGATCCATTAAGGATTGAAAATGCAGCTGATTCTCCCCTATTTGAGTTTCATCACCAAATACAATAATATGCTTTAAGTGAGGCAATTCATCAACTGGAATACGTTTAGCCAACTCAGGTGTAGTAACAATCGCTATCGCCTCACTGTCAGCCAAACGGTCTCGTACAGCACCTTCCATAAAGGCTTCGAATAAAGGACCAACAATCGCTCCAACCTTCACAATTCCTAAAAAGCTAGCATATAATTCCGGGGACCTTGGCATGAAAATAAATACGCGATCTCCTTTAATAATCCCAAGATCAGTTAAAACGTTCGCAAATCGATTGGACAATCTTTTTAAATCCGAAAAGGTATAGGACTCTTCCCGTCCGCTATCATAGTAATGCAAAGCAACCTTATCCGCTCTTCCTAATTCACAATGACGATCAATCGCCTCGAAGGCTGCATTGACCTTACCCGTACGATGCCAGGTGAATTCTTTCGCCACATCTTTCCAATCAAAGGTTTGATAGATATCATCATAATTTTTGAGGTTAAACTGACCTTTTGTAGCAGGAATTCGAATATTGCTTAGCATTTGATTCATAGTAATAGCCTCCTTTATAGTAGGTGATGTCGCTGATTTATATGCTCAAACATTTTTGATACGTTAAAGAATAATGTCGGTAAACATAACCGAGATAATAAATAAACCAACCCTGCGCCTGCAGTATAAAATTCACTTTTGGTTTTCGTCTAGATACAAAATACGTAATAACTAAAGTAAATAAAAGAATCAGAATAAATATAATAGGGCTAAGTCCTTAGGCCCCCGCCCCTTCTAGGCAGGTTTTCTCAGGTTTCATCCAACCTTTTCCTTCAAACTAGCTCACTCCCATTTAGTTTATCTGTAAACGGTTACAATTTAATAATAATGAATGTGTCAGCTTTGTGTCAATGATTTTTTTAGGGGGGTTAGTGGAAAGTGGAATCGACGGTTTTAATAAGCGGAGAGATTCCGGTTATTCGGTCTAAAAGGTAAATTTGACCCAAAATAAACGGAGTTTTTCCGATTAAACTTGGAAAAAGTGGTATTCTACGTTGTTTTTTCAACGATAATAGGAAATTCTCCGCTTATTTCCCCCTTAAAACCATACGTTGGACAAATAAGCGGAAATTCTCCGGTTAATCAATCATGAATATCGGCTATCCTTGTCTCAACAAGGACAAATCAAATTTAGGTACAAGACCTTCCTCCGCCGAACGACCAAGCAGTGATTCAATGGCGGCATACCCTTTTTCACCCAAATTTGCAGTAAACTCATTTACATAAAGGTTGATGTGTGCCTGCGCCACTTCAGGAGACAATTCCTGGGCATGATGCATGACATACTTTCTTGATGCCTCGGGGTTTGCCCATGCGTATTCGACCGAAGACCGAACCCAGCCTGAGATCGCCTCCAAATCCAAGGAGCGGCGAGCAATAATCGCACCAAGAGGAATGGGCAAGTTCGTATCTTCCTCCCACCATTCTCCCATGTCTGCCATAAGGGATAACCCATAGACGGGATATGTAAATCGAGCTTCGTGTATTACTAGCCCTGCATCAACTTGTCCATCTCTAACCGCTGGCATAATCTGATCAAATGGTAAAATGACAATCTCCCCTACTCCCCCAGGAACATGTTGCGCTGCCCAAAGTCTAAATAGAAGGTAAGCAGTTGATCTTTCACTGGGAATAGCTACCCTTCGCGATGACAAATCCTGCGGGTTAATTTCTCCTTTCGTCAAAAGCAGTGGACCACATCCTCTTCCCAGGGCTCCTCCGCACGGCAATAGGGCATATTCAGACAGGACCCACGGTAGTGCGGCATATGATATTTTTAGAATCTCCATACTATCTGATTTGGTTGCAAGATAATTGGTAATGTCTATATCCGCATAGGTTACATCAAGTGCCGGGGCATTTGGAATCAATCCATGGGCCCAGGCGTGAAAAACAAATGTGTCATTTGGACAGGGTGAATAAGCAATACTCAGGTTTCTCATGAAAACACCTCCGCTAATACTTTACTTGCAGTTGCAAGGGCAGCTAATGCATCGTTCATCCGCCAGGAGGATCGATCCCGTGGACCTACCAAATTGCTGATTGCCCGCAGTTCAATTACTGGTAATCTATATTCCTTCGCGGCAATCGCCACTCCATATCCTTCCATCGCTTCGGCAACAGCCCCCGAAACACGATCTGCCATTTCTTTTGCAGTCGTATCTGATCCTGTTACAGTAGAAACCGTTACAATGGGCCCCGTCTGAACTAAGAGACCAGCTGCCTTTAACGATTGACTTAGTTTGCTAATCTGTTCTACATCACATGGAATAGTAGTAGAAGAACCGAAACCTAATTGGTCCAAATTTAAGAACCCTTCCGGTCCCTCAGCACCTAGGTCCGCAGATACAATCTTGTTGGCAACGACCACAGATCCAATTTCAGCCATTCCCTTAAACCCTCCAGCAATTCCGGCAGACACCACTAAATCGTAATCCTTTCTCGCTAAGATCCTCGCCGTTCTTGCCGCAGCTGTGATGGGACCAACACCTGCGAGTAACACATCAATATTCTTCCTCCCATTTATGCCCCGTAAAACTGCCTCACTTTCCTCAGAAACGGCAGTCATAATGAGAATTCTCCTACATCCAGAATCCATTTCTATAATTATTCCCCTTTCTCAGCAATAAGCGGAATCCAGCCCATTATACTATAAAAATTTATTTACTGGGAATTCCTTCCCCTATTTACAACAACCTCATATTCTATTCCCCCATACCTCTGATGATAAAATAGATTTTACACTATACAACAAAGGAGACGAAAATGAAAAAAGGAATCATTTTAGGAACCATCCTTTCCTTCTTCCTACTCCAGGGAACAAGTTATGCTGTCTCTTATGATCTGTACAAGTCAAGTGAAAACGATACCTTTGGATCCATTGCTGAGAATACAGGTGTAGATGTTGACGAATTATTAAAACTAAATCCGCTTGTGGATCCTAATAATTTATGGGAAGGTCTCTTGATCAGTCTTCCAAAGGATCACAAACCAATCGATGGTTTGATACCAGCGAGTGAAGCTTCAAGAAACATTTACACGGATCTAGAAAACGATACAATGTGGATGATTGCAAATAAATTTGGACTAAGCCTTTCTTACCTTTTGTCAGCCAATCTGAATGTGAAAAATCCGAATGCCATTTTTCCCGGATTAGAGTTGACAATACCAACAGCCCCGGTATCCATTCTTCCTTCGACCGATTGGGAAACCAAGGCGAATTATTTGATTGCATTAGGAAAAGATCAATTTGATGTCCCTTATGTATGGGGAGGCACAACCCCTTTTGTTGGTCTTGATTGTTCCGGTTTCACGCAATATTTATTCGCCAAGATCGGGATTCAATTGCCAAGAACCGCCCATTTGCAGTTCCAAAATGGTATCCCCGTTGGGAAAGATCAATTAAGGAAAGGTGACCTTGTTTTCTTTAAGGAACACGGCTCTAAGACGATTACCCATGTAGGGCTTTATATTGGGAATGATCTTATGATCAACGCAGACACTGATCCGAAAGATGGTGTTCAAATCGAGCAGATCTTTGGTGACGCTTATTATAATTCTTGCTATGTTGGTGCAAAGCGATTCTTTTAAAATGAAACGAAAATAGAGGGTGAACCTTTTCAGGACACCCTCTATTTTGCATGACTCATTTCATAAAAGTGTGATTTCCAATGGTAATTAATTGGGGTCTGGTCCATATCCAGCTAGAAGTTGCTGTTTTTGGATTAAAGTAATACAATGCCCCGTTTGTAGGGTCCCATCCTTTAACGGCGTCCATAGCTGCTCGATAGGATGTACTATCTGGCGCATTATACCAATATTGTCCATCATCAACCGCACTAAATGCTAGTGGTTGGAAAAGGACTTCTTCGACCGTATCCGGGAATTGTTGTGATTTCAAACGATTCATAATCACAGCTCCAACGGCCACTTGTCCGGTGTAGGATTCTCCACGTGCTTCCGCGTAAATCATCCGTGCCATCATATCTAGTTCATATTGGTTCACTGATACTTTCTTTAACGAAGCTATAGTTTGCGTGCCAACTGTTCCGTCAACTGTTAACCCATAATCAGATTGAAAATTTCGAACGGCTTGCCACGTTTCCCACCCATATATGCCATCTATGGAACTATCATAATATCCAAGAACCTTTAAACGATATTGCAAATCCCAAACATCACCATTATTGTTCCCCATGTGGATTGTTGATGATGCTGCATAAGCCATGTTGCCAGTAGAGACCATCATGGCACCGAAAACGGTCATGGCTAATATGAAAAAGTAAAGTTTTTTCATTTTTGTCATTCCCCTTTCTGTATGCCATTATATAGGGCATACAGAAAGGTCTCAATCCAAACAATTTGGTACAAAAGGCAGTTTGTTACACTTAATACCTTATTCTACCGTCAAACTCTTGGCCAAATTACGCGGTCGATCCACGTCATGTCCCCGCACTGTTCCAGAGTAATAAGCCAATAGCTGCAATGGAATGGCAGCCAAAATTGGCATTAGGAATGGATGGGAATTGGGAATATATAATACTTGATCGACAACTTCTGAAAGTAATTCATCTCCGATTGTTGTAATCCCGACTACAAATGCATCCCTAGCTTTGACTTCCTTAATGTTGCTAATTAATTTATCCATCACTTGATTCTGGGTGGCCAGGGCAATAACTGGAACCCCTGGGGTAATTAAGGCCATCGTTCCATGCTTTAATTCCCCTGCTGCATAAGCATCTGCGTGAATATAGGCTACTTCCTGTAGTTTCAATGCTCCTTCCAGAGCTAGAACATAATCTAAGCCACGACCAATTAAAAATAAATGCTCCTGATCATAGGTGACTTGGGCAAACTGATCGATTGCGTCTTGTGTCATAATGAGCGTTGAATCTACATATTCTGGCAGCCGTTTCAACTCAGCAATTAACTCTGGCAAGGGATGCAGATCCCTGCTTCCAAGCTTCTCTGCCAGCCAGATTGCCAGCATAATTAATACTGTAATTTGGCATGTATAAGACTTCGTTGTTGCAACCGCCAATTCAGGACCGGCTTTTGTATAAATGGTACTGTCCGCTTTTCGGGCGACCGTACTTCCTGGTGTATTGGTTACGGCAATAATTGGGCTTAGGAAACGCTTGGCTTCTCGTAATGCGGACAAGGTATCTGCAGTTTCGCCCGATTGACTAAGAACAATAACCAAGGTTTGTTCGTCTAACGGCGGGTGGTCGTATTGAAATTCGGATGAATAGGAGGTTTCTACGGGGATGCTTAACAGCTGATCCATCACTTTTTTTCCTATACTTCCAGAATGATAAGACGTTCCGCTAGCAATGATATGAATCCGTTTAATCTTACTTAGGATACCTGCCTGCAAAAGCGGATCAAGTTCAGGAAGGACGATACCTTCCTCGAAGATTCGCCCCATTAAAGTATCTTCCACGGATTTGGTCTGTTCCGTAATTTCTTTTAGCATGTAATGTTCAAACTCATGAAGACTAACATCCTGAACATTCCATTCAACGATTGTGCGCTTCGGTTCCCGCACCTCGCCGTCGATAGATTTAATCATTACCTTTTCCGGTTCCAAGATGGCAATTTCACCATTTTTTATCGGGTACGTTTCCCTCGTATAAGGCAACAATGCAGTAATATCGGAGGTTAAAAAGGATTCGCCTTTGCCAAAGCCAACAATTAAGGGATTGTCCTGTGATACCCCCACAATAACCTGGGGCTGGGCTTGGGACATGATCGCCAAGGCAAAAGATCCCTTTAGCAGGGGAAGAATCTTCCGAACGGTTTGTTCCAAATCCCCAGTGTCATATTTCTCGAGCAAATGTGGGATCACTTCGGTGTCGGTATCCGTTGAAAAAACATGACCCTCTTGCAAGAGGGTTCTTCTTAACTTGGGAAAATTCTCAATAATTCCGTTATGGGCAACAATAAATTGTTCCCCACATCCAGTCAAAGGATGACAGTTGGTGATTGATGGAACCCCGTGTGTCGCCCACCTGGTATGACCAATACCGGAGTTTCCCGGCTTCACAGGCTCATGCAGCAAAAAATTACGAAGCTGGTTAATCCTTCCTACAGCTTTTCGAATTTGCAGCTCCTTCTCTTCTGAAAAAACGGCAATCCCCGCAGAGTCATATCCGCGATAGCTC
>Ga0180216_1001826_pt1 | contig 18420 bp, 19 predicted proteins | sample eDN3rd37CBELigMG_FD_128879 | JGI IMG/M metagenome (GOLD analysis project Ga0180216, IMG submission 128879) | Enriched Miracle-Growth compost microbial communities from Emeryville, California, USA - eDNA 3rd pass 37_C BE-Lig MG (version 2)... ...
CTCGACTCGTTCCTGTTCGACATCCCCGGTGCGACCGACACCCGCGCCTACGGCCTCGGGCTCGGTATCGAGAACGGCTGGCTCGGCCACACGGGCGAGCTCCCCGGGTTCAACACCTACGTGGGGTACCTGCCCGAACGCCGGGCCGTGGTGGTCGCCGCCGTGAACAGCGACATCGCGACGGCCGACGGGGAGGAACCGGTGACCCCCGTGGCGAACCAGCTGAAGGAGATCGTCGGCTGATCGCCTCCGCCCCGGAACACCTGACGGCGCCCGCGCCGGAACACCTGACGGCGCCCGCGCCGGAACAGAAACGCCGAACGGCGCCCACCCCGAAGGGTGGACGCCGTTCGAGCGTCAGTGAGAACTAGCTCACTTGATGATCTTCGTGACGCGACCGGCGCCGACGGTGCGGCCACCCTCGCGGATCGCGAAGCGGAGGCCCTCGTCCATGGCGACCGGCTGGATCAGCTTGACGGACATCTCGGTGTTGTCACCGGGCATGACCATCTCGGTGCCCTCGGGGAGGGTAACAACGCCCGTCACGTCCGTGGTACGGAAGTAGAACTGCGGACGGTAGTTGTTGAAGAACGGCGTGTGGCGGCCGCCCTCCTCCTTGTTGAGGATGTAGGCCTGGCCCTCGAACTCCGTGTGGGGAGTCGTGGTGCCCGGCTTGACGACGACCTGGCCGCGCTCGACGTCCTCGCGCTTGATGCCGCGGACGAGGAGACCGACGTTGTCGCCGGCCTGGCCCTGGTCGAGCAGCTTGCGGAACATCTCGATGCCGGTGACCGTGGTCTTGGTCGACTCGGGGCGGATGCCGACGATCTCGACCTCTTCGTTGACGTTGATCACGCCACGCTCGATACGGCCGGTGACGACGGTGCCACGACCCGTGATGGTGAAGACGTCCTCGACGGGCATGAGGAACGGCTTGTCGGTCTCACGGACCGGGTCCGGGATGGAGTCGTCGACGGCCTGCATGAGGTCGACGATCGACTGGACCCACTTCTCGTCGCCCTCGAGAGCCTTGAGAGCGGAGATCGGGATGACCGGAGCGTTCTCGTCGAACTCCTGCGAAGCGAGGAGCTCGCGCACCTCCATCTCGACGAGCTCGAGGATTTCCTCGTCGTCGACCATGTCGGCCTTGTTCAGGGCGACGAGGATGTAGGGAACGCCGACCTGGCGGGCGAGCAGCACGTGCTCGCGCGTCTGCGGCATCGGGCCGTCGGTGGCGGCCACGACCAGGATCGCGCCGTCCATCTGGGCGGCACCGGTGATCATGTTCTTGATGTAGTCCGCGTGACCCGGGGCGTCGACGTGCGCGTAGTGGCGCTTGTCGGTCTGGTACTCGACGTGGGAGATGTTGATCGTGATACCACGAGCCTTCTCCTCAGGTGCCTTGTCGATCTGATCGAAAGCGAAGCTCTCGTTCAGGTCGGGGAACTTGTCGGCAAGCACCTTGGTGATCGCAGCCGTGGTGGTGGTCTTGCCGTGGTCGACGTGACCGATGGTGCCGATGTTCACGTGCGGCTTGGTCCGCTCGAACTTCGCCTTCGCCACTGGATGTCCTCCTGGACTGTTGTTGCTTGCTGTATGCAGCAGTGCGGTTTGTATTACTTGGTCGTGCAGGTGACCGAGGGATAACCCGGAGGCTACTCGCCGGTCGCCTTGGCGATGATTTCCTTCGCGACGTTCGAGGGAACCTCTGCGTAGGAATCGAACACCATGGAGAAGTTCGCACGACCCTGGGTCTTCGACCGCAGATCGCCGATGTAACCGAACATCTCCGAGAGCGGAACCAGCGCCTTCACGACACGGGCACCACTGCGTTCCTCCATGGCCTGGATCTGGCCACGGCGGGAGTTCAGGTCGCCGATCACTTCACCCATGTAGTCCTCGGGCGTGGTGACCTCGACCGCCATGAGAGGCTCGAGGATCACCGGGGCGGCCTTGCGGGCCGCTTCCTTCAGTGCCTGCGAGCCGGCGATCTTGAACGCCATTTCGGACGAGTCGACGTCGTGGTACGCACCGTCGATGAGGGTGACCTTCAGGTTCACCAGCGGGTAGCCGGCGAGCACGCCGTACTGCATGGCGTCCTGAGCACCCGCGTCGACCGACGGGATGTACTCGCGGGGGATGCGACCGCCGGTGACCTTGTTCTCGAACTCGTAGGTCGCGCCGTCCTCGCCGACGAATGGCGAGAGGCCGATGATGACCTTTGCGAACTGGCCCGAGCCACCGGTCTGCTTCTTGTGCGTGAACTCGAGCTTCTCGACCGGCTTGGTGATCGTCTCGCGGTACGCGACCTGCGGCTTGCCGACGTTGGCCTCGACCTTGAACTCGCGCTTCATGCGGTCGACGAGGATGTCGAGGTGGAGCTCGCCCATACCGCCGATGACGGTCTGGCCGGTCTCGTCGTCGAGCTCGACCGAGAAGGTCGGGTCCTCTTCGGCGAGCTTCTGGATGGCCGTCGACAGCTTCTCCTGGTCGGCCTTCGACTTCGGCTCGATGGAGACCTGGATGACCGGGTCCGGGAAGGTCATCGACTCGAGGACGATCGGGGCGTCCTGCGCGCACAGGGTGTCGCCGGTCGTGGTGTCCTTCAGGCCGATCATCGCGTAGATGTGGCCTGCGACCGCCTCGTCGACCGGGTTCTCCTTGTTGGCGTGCATCTGGAACAGCTTGCCGACGCGCTCCTTCTTGCCCTTGGTCGAGTTGAGCACCTGGGTGCCCGAGTCGATCCGGCCGGAGTACACGCGGACGAAGGTCAGCTTGCCGAAGAAGGGGTGCGCAGCGATCTTGAAGGCGAGAGCCGAGAAGGGCTCCTCCTTCGAGGGCTTACGACGCAGTTCCTCTTCTTCGTTACCGACCTGATGGCCGATGACGTCGCCGATGTCGAGCGGGTTCGGCAGGTAGTCGATGACCGCGTCGAGCATGGGCTGGATGCCCTTGTTCTTGAAAGCGGAGCCGCACAGCACCGGGTAGAGCTCGGAGTTGACGGTCATCTTGCGGATGGCCGCCTTGATCTCGGCGACGGTGAGTTCCTCGCCGCCGAAGTACTTCTCCATGAGCTCTTCGTCGGACTCGGCGACCGTCTCGAGCAGCTTCTCGCGGTACTCGGCAGCCTTGTCGGCGAGGTCGGCCGGGATCTCCTCGACCGTGGCCTCGGTGCCGATGTCGGTGGTGCCACGCCAGGTGAGCGCCTTCATCTCGACGAGGTCGACGACGCCGTCGAAGGCATCCTCGGCACCGATGGGGAGCTGGAGGACCAGCGGCTTCGCGCCCAGGCGATCGATGATCGTCTGCACGGTGAAGTAGAAGTCCGCGCCCATCTTGTCCATCTTGTTGACGAAGCAGATGCGCGGAACGTCGTACTTGGCAGCCTGGCGCCAGACCTGCTCGGACTGGGGCTCGACGCCCTCCTTGCCGTCGAACACGGCGACTGCGCCGTCGAGGACGCGCAGCGACCGCTCGACCTCGACCGTGAAGTCGACGTGGCCGGGGGTGTCGATGATGTTGATCTGGTTCTTGTTCCAGAAACAGGTCACAGCAGCGGAGGTGATGGTGATACCACGCTCCTTCTCCTGCTCCATCCAGTCGGTGGTCGAGGCACCGTCGTGCGTCTCACCGATCTTGTAGTTGACACCGGTGTAGAAGAGGATGCGCTCGGTGGTGGTGGTCTTGCCGGCATCGATGTGCGCCATGATGCCGATGTTGCGGACCTTGTTCAGGTCGGTCAGCACTTCCTGTGCCACAGGTAACCCCGCTCGTAGCTCGTGTCGGTCCTTGGGTGCGGACCACATGTTCTTGTGTTGTCAGCCGGCCTTTACGGGACCGACACAGTTGTGCGAGCAGCCGACCGGGAGGTCCGTGATGACGGCATCTCCCGGTCGGCGACGACTCACCAGCGGTAGTGCGCGAACGCCTTGTTGGCTTCAGCCATCTTGTGCGTGTCCTCGCGGCGCTTCACGGATGCGCCGAGGCCGTTGCTCGCGTCGAGGAGCTCGTTGGCGAGCCGCTCGACCATGGTCTTCTCGCGACGCTGACGCGCGAACGTCACCAGCCAGCGCAGGGCGAGGGTGGTGGAACGACCGGGGCGAACCTCGACCGGCACCTGGTAGGTGGCACCACCGACGCGACGGCTGCGGACCTCGAGGGCGGGCTTGACGTTGTCGAGCGCGCGCTTGAGGGTGACGACCGGATCGGTGCCGGTCTTCTCGCGAGCCTGCTCGAGCGCCTGGTAGACGATGCGCTCGGCGGTGGACTTCTTGCCGTCCAGCAGGATCTTGTTGACCAGCTGGGTGACCAGCGGCGAACCGTAGACCGGATCGGCGATCAGGGGGCGCTTGGGAGCGGGACCTTTACGTGGCATCAGCCCTTCTCCTTCTTCGCTCCGTAGCGGCTGCGGGCCTGCTTGCGGTTCTTGACACCCTGGGTGTCGAGCGAGCCGCGGATGATCTTGTAGCGCACACCCGGGAGGTCCTTCACACGACCGCCACGCACGAGCACCATCGAGTGCTCCTGGAGGTTGTGGCCCTCACCCGGGATGTAGGCGGTGACCTCGACCTGGGAGGTCAGACGCACACGGGCGACCTTCCGGAGAGCCGAGTTCGGCTTCTTCGGGGTGGTGGTGTACACGCGAGTGCACACGCCGCGACGCTGGGGGCTGCCCTTGAGCGCCGCGCTCTTGACCTTGGCGGCCTTGTCGCGGCGGCCCTTGCGGACCAGCTGATTGATGGTTGGCATTAACCGGCTTTCTTCGTTGTCTGAAGCTGCTCACTTCGAGCAACCTCGGCTGTTCTGAAATTAGGGATCCATCGGTTGGGGCAAGAAAGCTGCTGCCCCTCACTCGCCCCTCGTGTGCACACGAGGTCGGGTGTGTCGCGTACCCCCACACAGGCAGCCGGGGGCTCGCTCCTGCAGAAATCCACAGACCGCGCGCACGGCACTACCTCGCATAGGCACACAGACCGGCCCGGGCATGCCGGACACGACCCACAACGATACCCGGCGGGCGCACATGAGGTCAAAGTGAGGAGCGCGCACCCTCCCGAGGATCCGCACACACCGTCAACTGCTGAGGTTCAGTGTGAGCCGGGCCAACGTAGCAGCAGCTTCACACGGGTCCGTTCCCCCGGAGGTGTACTGCACCCACCAGCCGAAGATCCCGGTCGTCGACGCCCCGGAACTGACCCCGCACGAACGCGGATCGCCCGGTCGGCGCATCTGCAGTGCCCGCCGGCCTTCGATGGTCGTGTTCTCGATCTCGTAGCCGAGCCCTTCGGCGGCGGCGCGTTCGTGGTCGAGGGAACCGGTCTCGAACCAGTTGAAGGTGACCTTCACTACTCCGGCGGGTCCCTCGCCGTCCCAGCGGCAGATCGCACCGAAGAATCCACGGTAGACGTAGTCCGCGCCCACCGCCTCGGCGATCTTCTCGTCGGCGACCGCGTCGCACTCGGTGAGCAGCCGGGTGAACTCGGCACCCGTGCCGCTACCGATCCCCTCGGGAACGGCACGCCCCTCGATGGTGCGGGTGCACCCGGTGAGCAGAGCGCCAGTCGTGAGGACGGTCGCGAGCGCGGCACCCCAGCGGCGGGCGTTCACTTCTGCACCCTTTCCACACTCGTGGCGGCCAGGCCGCGAGCGACCATGCAGGCGTCGGCGACGGGCGTGAGGTTCGAGTACGAGACCGACCAGTGGACGAAGTCGCCGCCGAAGTCCACACCGATCTCGCACAGCGTCGTCTGCCCCAGTTCGTTCTGGTAGGACCCCATGAAGCCGGACCGTCCCCCGATCTCGACGTCGGCGGCGGGCCGGCCGATGAGATCGGAGCCTGCCCGTTCGCGGCCGATGGGACTTCCCCGGTACCAGGAGAAGCTCACGCTGGGACCGCCGACGTAGATCTCCCACTCGCAACCCACCGAGTTGCGCGTCACCGTCGTGAACGTTCCGAGACCGAAGGCCGCCGCCACCTCGTCGTCGGACATCGCGCCGCACTCGTCGAACAGCGGGCCGGGGTCGGTGACGGACGCGGTCGGCGCGGTTTCGGCCTGTTCGGCGTCGTCGGAGTTCCCGCACGCCGCCGCACCGAGACCCATGAGACCCACCGTGGCCACGGCAGCCGCCGTCCTTCCGATGCGCGGGAGAGGCATGGCGGGAAGACTACCGAGCCGGGCCCGCCTGCGTGCGACGACTCGAGGACTCCCGGAGCACCTCGTCGAGCTGCGCGGCCCAGTGCCGGACGATCTCCCGTCGGCGCGCCGAGTCGTCGGTCAGCACATCGGCCAGACCGAGGCCGCGCGCGAGATCCAGGGTCGCCTGCACGGTTCGGTGCACGACCGGGTCGGTGTCGTCGGCGCCGAGCTGCTCGACGGCCACCGCGTGCGAGACGCGCCCGAACTTCTCCTCGAGCGGCAGGAGCATCTCGCGCAGAGCCGGATCGGCCGCCGCGGCCGTCCACACCTGCAGGGCGGCCTTGAACATGTTGCCGGTGCACTGGTCGACGATGCGCTCGACCACCGCCTCCGTGCGGCCGACGCCCTCGGGCACGTCGAACGGCTCGGTGCGGACCCGTTCGATGCGACTGTCGAACATGAACTCGAGCGATGCGGTGATGAGATCCTCCCGGGTCGGGAAGTGATGCTGGGTGGCCCCGCGCGACACTCCCGCCCGTTCGGCGACCACACTCACCGTGGTTGCGGCCCAACCGGATTCGGCGAGGCAGTCGATCGTCGCCTCGAGCAGTCGCCGCCGCGTGGCGCGGCTGCGATCCTGCTTCGGTTCTCGCGCCATCGGGTCTCCTGTTCCTGCCTGTCCTGTCCCCACCACCGGTCACGACCGTTCCGTCACGACTGATCTTCCGCCGAACGGGTATTCGTGCGACCCCGAGACCGTACGCAAAGCTCATCATCCGTACACTCGTATAACGGGTCGGGGCGAAAGGGGAGCACCACGTGGCGACCATCGTCAGGCGCGAGGACTACTTCGACGCTGCGCTGGCCATCCTGGCCACCAACGACCATGCCGGGCTCAAGCAGGCACGGTTGTGCAGTCACCTCGAGGTGACGACCGGCTCGTTCTACAACTATTTCGAGAGCTGGGCGCAGTTCAAGACCGAGTTCCTCCAGCACTGGCTCGAGAATCAGACGCTCCAGCTCGCCGCCGCGGCGCGCCTCGAGGGTTCGATGACCCGGCGACTCCGGTTGCTCGTCGAATTCGCGTGCAGCCTTCCCCACTCCGCCGAATCCGCCATCCGCGGTTGGTCGCACAGCGACTCCGGGGTCCACGAGGTGCAGAGCAAGGTCGACGAGCTGCGCTACGCGGTGGTGGCCGAAGCGGTGGCCCAGTACATCGGTTCGAGGGAACAGGCCGAGCGGTTCGCTCGGTTGGCCCTGTACGCGCTCGTGGGCTACCAGCAGACCGTGCCGCTGCAGGACGTGAACTCGTTGCGGTGGTCCCTCGCATATCTGCTGGGCACGCTGCTCCCGGAGGAGGAGGCGGCCGGCCTCTTCCCGTCGGATTCCTTCCCGCCGAACGCCGGAACCTCCGGGTCCGAGGTGTCGAACCCCGAAACCTCGAACCCGGAAGCGTCCACCTAGAACGACTGCGGCCTGGAACGACTGCGACCTGGAACGACTGCGGCCTAGTACGACTTCGGCAGACCCAGCGAGTGCTGGGCGACGAAGTTGAGGATCATCTCCCGGCTGACCGGCGCCACTCGGGCGATGCGCGCGGCACCGAGCATCGCCGCGAGGCCGTACTCCCGGGTCAGGCCGGCACCGCCGTGCGTCTGGATCGCCTGGTCCAGCGAGGCGATCGCGGCCTCGCCCGCTGCGTACTTGGCCATGTTCGCGGCCTCGGCGGCCCCGAAGTCGTCGCCGCTGTCGTAGAGGAAGGCGGCCTTCTGCATCATGAGCTTGGCGAGTTCGAGCTCGATCTTGCGCTGCGCCAGCGGGTGCGCGATGCCCTGGTGCGCACCGATGGGCTGCTTCCAGACGGTGCGCTCGTTGGCGTAGCGCACCGCGGCGTCGAGGGCGTACCGGCCCATGCCCACCGCCATCGCCGCGCCCATGATCCGCTCGGGGTTCAGGCCGGCGAACAGCTGCATCAGCGCGGCTTCCGGCTCACCGACCAGTGCGTCGGCGGGAAGCCGGACGTCGTCGAAGAACAGGGAGAACTGGTAGTCCGGCTCGAGGATGTCCATCTCCATGGGCGTCTTCGTGAAGCCCGCAGCGTCGGTCGGCACGATGAACAGGGCCGGGCGGAGCTTGCCGGTCTTCGCGTCCTCGGTGCGGGAGACGACGAGCACGGCGTCGGCCTGGTCGACGCCGGAGATGTACACCTTGCTGCCGGAGAAGATCCAGTCGTCGCCGTCACGGCGTGCGATCGTGGTGATGTTGTGCGAATTGGATCCGGCGTCGGCCTCGGTGATGCCGAAGGCCATGATGCGGGAGCCGTCGGCGAGCCCGGGCAGCCACTCCTGCTTCTGGGCGTCGGTGCCGTACTTGGAGATGATCGTGCCGCAGATGGCCGGGGAGACCACGACGAGCAGCAGTCCGGCACCCTTGGCGGAGAGTTCCTCCTGCACCAGCGCGAGTTCGTAGATGCCGGCGCCGCCGCCTCCGTATTCCTCCGGGAGGTTCACGCCGAGGAAGCCGAGCTTGGCCGCCTCCGCCCACAATTCGGTGAGCGGCTCGTGCGCGCGCGACTTGGGGAGCACGTAGTCGACGTAGTTGTAGCGCTCGGCCAGAGCCGCCACCGCAGCGCGCAGTTCCTTCTGTTCTTCGGTCTCGATGATGCTCACGAGGATGCCTTCCGGGTTCGGGTGAGAGGACGCGCGGCCGTGGACGGTCGCGTGAGGGAACAAGTCGGTCAGGTGCCGTAACCCAGCCGCTTGGCGGCGAGTTCGGTGAGAATCTCGGTGGTGCCGCCACCGATGCCGAGGATGCGCATGTCGCGGTACTGCCGTTCGACCTCGGATTCGGCCATGTACCCGAGTCCGCCGAACAACTGGACAGCCTGGTTGGCGACCCACTCGCCGGACTCGACAGCGGTGTTCTTCGCGAAACACACCTCGGCGATCAGGTCGGTCTCCCCCGCCACGGCGCGTTCGGTGACGTGCCGGGTGTAGACGCGCGCGACGTCGATGCGACGCGCCATCTCGGACAGCGTGCGCTGCACGGCCTGGCGGGTGATCAGTGGCCGCCCGAAGGTCTCGCGGTCGCGGCACCACGCGACCGTCAGGTCCAGGCACCGTTGCGCGCCCGAGTAGGCCTGGGCGGCGAGGGCGATCCGCTCGGAGACGAAACCCTGTGCGATCTGCCAGAATCCGGTGTTCTCCGCGCCGACGAGGTTGCCGACCGGGACACGGACGTCGGTGAAGGACAACTCGGCGGTGTCCGACGCGCGCCAACCCATCTTGTCGAGTTTGCGGGAGACGGTGAAACCCGGTGTGCCCTTCTCGATCACGAGCAGCGAGACTCCCCCGGCGCCGGGACCACCGGTGCGAACCGCGGTGACCACGAAGTCGGCGCGGCACCCCGAGGTGATGTAGGTCTTCGCGCCGTTGACGACGTAGTGGTCGCCGTCGCGCACCGCGGTGGTGGTCAGATGACCGACATCCGATCCGCCACCCGGTTCGGTGATCGCGAGGGACCCGACGAGTTCGCCTGCGAGAGTGGGCCGTACCCACCTGTCGATCTGTTCGGGATCACCGGCTGCGATGAGGTGCGGCAGTGCGATGCCGCACGTGAACAGCGACGCGAACGCACCGCCCGAGGCACCCGCCTCGTGGAACGCCTCGCACACGGTCAGCGTGTCGGCGCCGTCGCCGCCGGAACCACCGACCTCCTCGGGGAATCCGGCGCCGAGCAGTCCGATCTTCGCGGCCTCGACGTGCAGTTCGCGAGGCAGTTCGCCGGCGCGCTCCCAGTCGTCGAGATGAGGAAGGATCTCGCGCTTCACAAAACCGGTGACGGTCTCGCGGAGGGCGAGACGCTCGGGGGTGGTCCACATACTCACGATGTCTCCGATGGTGTTCCGGTCGACGATGTTCCGGCCGGGGTGTCTCGACTGTGGGGCGGTGGCCTCAGGAGGCGGACGAACCGGCTTCGCGTCCGGCGCCGGGCGCGCCGGCGAAGGCCTGTGCGAGACCGAGCCATTCCTCCGCGTCCGGGCCGTCGGCGACGAGGGCGGTGTCGTCGCGGTGGATACGCTGGGTGACGAGCAGGCAGAAGTCGAGGGCCGGGCCGGTGACCGACTGCGCCGCGTCCTCGGGACCCCACTCCCAGCTGTCACCGTCGGGGGCGGTGAGCACCACGCGGAACGGTTCGGCGGGCGGCCTCCGGTCGCGGATGACGTACGCGAAGTCGCGCGTCCGCACTCCCAGGTGCGCGATGTTCTTCAGGCGCGCGGTGGGTGTGCGGGTGACGCCGAGTGCATCGGCGACGTCTCCCCCGTGCGCCCAGGTCTCCATCAGCCGCGCGGTCGCCATCGAGGCCGGCGACATCGGCGGTCCGAACCACAGGATCTTCGTACCGCGCGGGACCTCGGCGAGCGCGTCGGCGAGTTCGCGGCGGGTGTCGCGCCAATCGGCGAGCAACTCCGCGGGCGGGCGGCCCGCCTGCTCCGCGGCACCGACATCGACGAATCCCAACGGGTTCCCGAACGCCGCTTCGACCGTCTTCACGAAGGCGTCCGGGTCGCGGACGGCGGTGAGCGCCGCCCGGTCGGTCCACAACAGGTGGCCGATCTGGTGGGCGATGGTCCAGCCCTCCGCCGGGGTGGGCAGTGCCCAGTTCTCGTCGGGCAGGGTCGCGACGAGAGCGTCGAGATCGTCGCCCTCCGCGCGGAGATCGTCGAGCACGGTGTGCAGATCGGACATGCGGCAAGCGTCACACGTCACAGCTCCAAAATCAAGCACACGTGATTGTTTTTCGCGGCGGGCGTCGTTCGTGCCCGTCCGACAGACTGGCGGGATGGCCGACGATTCCCGCTCGCACCCCGTCGGGCCGGTCGTCGCGGTCCTCACCGCGGTGCTGTCGATGCAGTTCGGGGCGGCCTTCGCCGCGACCCTGTTCGACCGGGCGGGCGCCCTCGGCACCGTGACCCTGCGCCTGCTGTTCGCGGCCGTGATCCTCTGCGTGTTCACCCGGCCCCGGCCACGGACGTGGACACCGGAGCAGTGGCGGGCCGTGGTGACGCTGGGCGCGAGTCTCGCGCTCATGAACACGGCGTTCTACGGTGCGTTGACGCGACTGCCCCTCGCCGCGACCGTCACCATCGAGTTCCTCGGCCCGCTCGGGCTGGCCGCGATCCTGTCCCGACGCATCCGCGACGTCCTGTGGGTGGTACTCGCGCTGGCCGGGGTGGTGCTGCTCGGCGTGGGCGACGGCGCCGGACTGTCCACCGGTCTCGATCCGCTCGGTGTCGCCTTCGCGCTGGTCGCCGCATCGGGGTGGGCCTGGTACATCATCGCCGGGTCACGTGTGGCGACGACCCTGCCCGGATCGGCCGGACTGGCGGGAGCCACCACGATCGCGGCCGTCGTCGTCCTGCCGTTCGGCGCGGCGACCGCCGGCACCGCACTCCTCCGGCCCGACCTCGCGCTCGCAGGACTCGCCGTGGCGCTGCTGTCGTCCGCGATCCCGTACACCCTCGAGATCCGCGCCCTGCGCGACCTTCCGAAGAAGGTGTTCGCGATCCTCATCGCTCTCGAACCCGCCGCCGCTGCACTCGCCGGTGCCCTGGTGCTGGGGCAGTTCGTCGACCCTCTCGCCCTCGTGGGCATCGCACTCGTCGTGATCGCCGGAGCCGGCGCGCTGCAGCATTCGCGCGCGTGAATATTGCGGATATACGACCGGTCAGCGGGTACGGGTGATCAGACGGACCAGCTCCCCTGCCGGACCGGACAACACCCGTGGCGGCCTCCAGACCGCGCGGAGCACACGCTGCAGGTCGAGTCCGTCCACCGCGACCGCGACCAGGCGACCGGAGTCGAGGTACTCCTCCACCGCGAGGGTGCTCAGCACCGCCGGGCCCGTCCCCCCGAGCACGCTCGTGCGGACCGCGGCTCCGCTCCCGAGTTCGAGCAGCGGTGCGGTCCGGTCGTACTCCTGCAACGCGAGGTCGAGGGTGCGGCGGGTGCCGGACCCCTCCTCGCGGACGACCAGTGGTGTCGCCGCGAGTTCGGCCACGGTGAGCGGGCGCCGTCGCCGCGCCCACGGATGCTGCGGCGGGACGACCACGACGAGGCGGTCGCGTGCCACCGCGACACTGTGCAGTCCCTCCGGAACCGTCGGCCCTTCGACGAATCCGACGTCGCATCCGCCCTCGGCGACGACGTCGCACACCCGCATCGAATTGTGGACCTGCAACTGGATCTGGACGTCGTCGCGGAGCGTGCGGAAGGCGCCGAGCCACCGAGGGATGAGGTGTTCGGCGACCGTCATCGACGCCGCGACCACCAGTTCGGGTTGGTGTTCGACGCGCAGTGCGGAAGCGGCGTCGAGGAGGCGTTCCGCGTCGGCCAGGACCTCCCGCGCCCAGTGCGCGACCACCGTGCCCTCCGGGGTGAGCACCGAACCCGTCCGGCCCCGCCGCACGAGGACCGCGCCGAGTTGCCGCTCGAGCCGGCGCAGCATGCGGGTCGCGTTGGGTTGGGCGAGACCGGCCGCGCGGGCCGCGGCGCCGAGGCCGCCCCGGTCGTCGACCCCGACGAGCAGTTCCAGAGCGACGAGATCCGGCCAGCTGGTCATGCACGAACGATATGCCCGATCCCCTGCCCATATCCATTCGGTATGACCTCATGTCCGATCGACGGCTGGTGCGGACCCCGCTGCGGCGGAAGAGTCGAGGCATGCTCACCGTCCACGCGCCCGCATCCCGGCCCACCGTCGTTCCGGGACTCCTGGTGGCCGCGACGGGCGCGGTCGTCGCACTGGGAGCGGCGCACCTGATCCCTGGGGCGAGCCCGCTGCTCGTCGCGATCGTCCTGGGTGTGATCGTGGCGAATGTGGGTCTACCCGCACCGGTGGTCGGCCTTCTGGAACCGGGCCTGGCTACGGCCTCGAAGCGTCTGCTCCGGGTGGGGGTCGCGCTGCTCGGCGTGCAACTCGCGGTCTCCGATCTCGTCGACCTCGGGTGGGGCACGGTGATCGTCGCGGTGACCGTCGTCGTAGCGGGTATCGGTGGTTCGCTCGCCTTCGGACGGTGGCTCGGTGTGGGCTGGACCCAGCGTCTGCTCATCGCGTGCGGCTTCTCGATCTGCGGGGCCGCGGCCGCGGCGGCGGTCGACGGCGTGATCGACTCACGCAAACGCGAACTCGTCACCACCGTCGCACTGGTGGTCGTGTTCGGCACCGCGATGATCCCGCTCGTCCCGCTCGCCGCCGACATGCTCGGGCTGACCCCTGGGACGGCCGGCCTCTGGGCGGGTGCGGCGATCCACGAGGTCGCCCAGGTGGTCGCGACCGGCACCGCCCTCGAGGTCACCGCCGGTGGGGTGCTCGCCGCGGCGGTGACGGTCAAACTCGCCCGGGTGGCACTGCTGGCCCCGGTCGTGGCTGTCGTCGGGGTCGTCGCCCGGAGGCGCGGTGACGGCCGCCGCGACGAGCGAACTCCCCCGATCGTGCCGGCCTTCCTGCTGGGCTTCCTCGCGTGCGTCGCACTGCGCTCGACCGGACTGCTCGATCCGATCGTGGTGGAGGCCGCGGGGACGGTGCAGAGGACGCTGTTGACGGTCGCGATGTTCGCCCTGGGCGCGGGGGTGCGCCGGGAGGTGCTCCGCGGGGTCGGATGGCGCCCGATCGCGCTCGCGGCAGCGGCGACCGTCTGGGTCGCGGCGATAGCGCTGATCGGTGTGTCGTCGATCAGCGGGCGGTGACGATCAGCGGGCAGTGACGATCAGCGGGCAGTGACGATCAGTACGGCCGACGAGATCGCGAGCACCACGACCGTGGCGGCGACCGCGACGTTGCGCCACCAGAAGTAGGGCGCGCGTCCCGCGATCAGACCGCGCACCCGCGCGCGGTGACCGATCCGGGAGGCGAGCAGCACCGCGAGCACCGGCACGAGGCAGATCAGGCCGATTGTCGCGACGACGGTACCCGGGCCGGGCACGAACCGCATGAATCCGAGCACCACCGCACCGAGCACCGAGGCGGTGCGCAGCCACGCCAGACTCGTCCGTTCGGGCTGCAGACCGGCGTCGCCGTGCCGCAGATCGTCCGGGCCCACGATGCCGCTCGTCTCACCGGGCGATCGCGACGGCGAGCACGACCCCGGAGACCCCGAGGGCCACGGCGAGCAAGTAGGCCACCCACGGTACCGGGAGTGCCCGTCCGGTGCGCATCGCGTGCTCGACACGGTGCCAGCGGATCAGCGCGAACACGGTGAGCACGGCGGCGAATCCGAGCAGCGCGCACGCCAGCACCGTGCGGAGCCCTTCCGACACGATGCCGCCCGCGAAGGTCTCCAGCGCGACAGCCGCGGCGATGACGCCGAGCGCGGTCCGCACCCACGCGAGGAAGGTGCGCTCGTTGGCCAGCGTGAAACGAGGGTCCGGGTCCGTACCCTCCCGCAGCGCCTTCGGGCGCCAGCCTCCGCTGGTCTCCACGGAGCGGACTCTATCCCCGGACCGATCAACCCACGACGAGATCCGACCCGCGCGCCGTCACGGGACGGGTCTTCAGCGGCCGCTTCGCCGGTCCTTCGATCGGGGCACCGTCGAGGTCGTACCGGCTGCCGTGGCACGGGCAGATGATGCGGTCGCCCTCGACACCGCTGAGATTGCAGCCCTGATGGGTGCAGATCGCGATAAACGCGCGGAAGTCGCCCTCCGCGGGCTGGGTGACGACGAGCCTCTTCGATTCGAGCATGACGCCCCCGCCGACCGGCACGTCCGCGACCGCGGCGACGACCTCCGCGTCGGGTCCGGGAGGCGCCGTCGTGGTCGGTGCGGGCACCGCCGATCGCGCCTCGCCGGTGTCGCCGGACGATCCGCAGGCCGTGAGGGCCGCGCCGGCCGCCACCACACCGGCACCGCCGATGAGAGTGCGGCGCGTGAGCGCCGTGCGGTCGAGATTGTCGCTGCTCATGCACATGTCCGTTCGGGTCGGGATTCGGTTCTCCCGAGCCTATCGACGAACGTCCGGCCGGGCCGCGACCTGCGTCACCCCCCGCTCGGTCAGTGACGCAGCGAGGCGAGCAGCGGAAGCCGGCGTCGGCGACGACCGAGTTCGACGAGGGTCTCGCGATCGGTGATCTTGACGCGGGGCCGGCCCTGGGCCCGTCCGGCGCGACGTTCGACGGCGTCGATGGTCTTCCAGCCGTCCAGGTCCACCCGATCGGGCCGGCGCTGTCCGAGCAACCGGTTCAGCGCACGACGGTCGCCGCGGGGATCGGCGAGCGCACCGGAGTCGAAGTCTGCCAGCAGCGCGGCGACGGTCTCCTTCGCGCACCCCTTGTTGGTACCGATGACGCCGCTCGGCCCGCGCTTGGCCCAGCCGGTGACGTAGACGCCGGCGTCCACACGACCACCGGTGTTGGGAACGACCCCGCGGACGTCGTCGAAGGGCACACCCGGCAGCGGAACGCCGCGATAGCCGATCGACCGGAGCACGAGCGTGGCAGGCAGGTCCTCGAACCGGCCGGTGGGACGGGCGGTGAGGCGGCCACCGTCGTCGACGAGTTCGGTGCGTTCGACCCGCACGCCGGTCACGTGGTCGTCGCCGAGCAGTTCGCTCGGCGCGGCGAGATACCGGAAGACGATGCGGCGGTGCCCGGGACGGACGGGCCGTTCGGCGTACTCGCGGGCGAGACGGACACGCAGCGCGGTCGCCGCGTCCTCCTCCACGGCCCGGGCGCTCGCCGGATCGAGTTCGAGGTCCGCGTCGTCGACGACGATATCCACCCCGGTGAGGTCGCCGAGGGCGAGGAACTCCGGGTTGCTGTACGCGGCCTGGGCCGGGCCGCGCCGGCCGAGCAGGACGACCTCCCGGATGTTGCTCTCCCGCAGTGCCCTCAGAGCGTGATCGGCGATGTCGGTGCGCGCGAGTTCGTCGACGTCCATGGTGAGGATCCGCGCGACGTCGAGGGCGACGTTGCCGTTGCCGACGATGACGGCGCGTTCGCCGGACAGATCGAAGGTGCGGTCGGCGTAGTCGGGGTGGCCGTTGTACCAGGCGACGAACTCGGTGGCGGCGTGGCTGCCGGGCAGGTCCTCGCCGGCGATCCCGAGGCGGCGGTCGGACGACGCGCCGGTCGCGTAGATCACGGCGTGGTGGTGCTCGAGCAGTTCGGTGTGGGTGATGTCGCGCCCGATCTCGGTGGCGAGGTGCAGGGCGAACTCCTCACGCCGGAACGACCATTCGAACGATTCCGTGACCGCCTTGGTCCCCGGATGGTCGGGGGCGACGCCGGCGCGCACGAGGCCGAAGGGAGTCGGGAGCCGGTCGAACATCTCGACCTCGACGTCGGACCGTTCGAGGAGTTCCTGGGCGGCGTAGCAGGCGGCGGGACCGGCGCCGACGATCGCGACCCGCAGCGTCCCGCGATCACGCGGAGGCGCCGGGGTGGGCACGAGGGGCTGCCACCCTTCCGGCGCCGGGTGGTCCTCGTACCAGGCCGCGTTGATCTCGGCGAACCGCTTCTGGGAGGGATCGAGTCTGTCGTCGGGCAGGATCGCCTCGACCGGGCACGCGTCGGCGCAGGCGCCGCAGTCGATGCAGGTCTTCGGATCGATGTGCAGCATCTCGGCGGTGGCGAACTCGGGCTCGTCCGGCGATGGGTGGATGCAGTTCACGGGGCAGACCGCGACGCAGCTCGCGTCGTTGCAGCAGGTCTGGGTGATCACATAGGCCATGGGAAGGGTCCTCGGCAGCCGGGCGGAGCGTCCGCGAATTTCATGTAACGATCCGTAACAGTTAACTCGACTGTAGCGGCAGTCACCACGGGTTCGCAAGAGAACCTGCGACCGCCCACCGAAGCTGCGAGAATCGCACGATCGGACATCCGACCCGGGGGGACACATGGCCACGTCGACGCCGAGCACCGATCTGCCTCGGACGCGACCGCTGACGGAACTGCCCGAGCAGGCGGACCCCTTCTCCACCGAGCGCACCGTCCGCACCGGCGACGTCGACACCGGCAAGCGACTGCGACTCGACGGCATCGCCCGCTATCTCCAGGACATCGGCACCGACAACCTCGCCGCCGTCGGCGCGTCCGAGACCGACCCGCTCTGGATCGTCCGGCGCACGATCGTCGACGTGCACCGCCCCGCCGAGTACGGCCGCACGCTTCGGCTGCGACGCTGGTGCGACGCCCTGTCGACACGGTGGGCGAACGTGCGGGTCCGCTTCGACGACCCAGGCGACGCCCCGGACGGCCCGCTGATCGAGACCGCGGCGTTCTGGATCGACATCGGTCCCACCACCGGCGCCCCCACCCGGATCAGCGACGGCCTGTTCGAGCACATGGCCCGCTACGCGCACGACACACGCCTGAAGTGGACGGCGTGGCTGCCCGCTCGCGCACCCGACGAGGTCGACGACGAACGCGTCTTCCCCCTGCGTGCCACCGACCTCGACCCGTTCGGGCACGTCAACAACGCCGTCTACTGGCACGGCCTCGAAGAACTCCTGTCCCTCCGGCCGGACGTCCCGGACTCGCCGTACCGGGCGGTGATCGAGCACCTGCGTCCCGTCGCCGCCGGCGAGACCCTCACGTTGCGGACGACCCTGCGAGAGGACGGACTGACGGTCTGGTTCACGGTCGAGGATCACACTCGCGCGGTCGCGTGGATCGGCCGGAAACCGGACGCTCTACGGTGGACCCCATGACCCGTACCCTGATCTTGCTGCGCCACGGCAAGTCCGCGTACCCGGACGACGTGGACGATCACGAGCGTCCCCTCTCCCCCCGCGGACGCCGCGAGGCCGGACTCGCCGGTCGCTGGATCCGGGCGAACCTGCCCGAGGTGGACGCCGTTCTGTGCTCCACCGCGACCCGGACACGCAAGACCCTCGCCGAGGCGGCCGTCGAGGCGCCCGTCGAGTACCGCGACAGCCTGTACCACGCCGATCCGGAATCCCTGGTCGCCGAGATCCGCGGAACGGCCGACGACGTGCAGACCCTGCTGGTCATCGGGCACGAACCGACCCTCTCCGCCACCGTCCTCGGGCTCATCACGGACCACAGCACCGACGCTGCCCATCAGGTGGCCGAGAAGTTCCCCACCTCCGCGATCGCGGTCCTCACGGTGAGCGGATCCTGGTCCGAACTGTCGCGAGGCACCGCCGAACTCGTGGACTTCCACATCCCGCGCTGACCCACCCCGAGCAAACTGCCACGGGATGCCCGCACGCAACAACGGCGTCACTGCCGGGAAGAAATGACGAAGGCCCCGCCCCCGAAGAG
>Ga0180216_1001828_pt1 | contig 18407 bp, 14 predicted proteins | sample eDN3rd37CBELigMG_FD_128879 | JGI IMG/M metagenome (GOLD analysis project Ga0180216, IMG submission 128879) | Enriched Miracle-Growth compost microbial communities from Emeryville, California, USA - eDNA 3rd pass 37_C BE-Lig MG (version 2)... ...
CCACAGGGTTGCGAGGAATGTCTTCGCCTCGGCACCCCGTGGGTACATCTGAGGCTGTGTCTGTCGTGCGGACACGTCGGTTGCTGCGACTCCTCGCCGGGCAAGCACGCGAGCGCACACGCTCACGCCCTTGGCCATCCGATCGTCCAGTCGATGGAACCCGGTGAAGATTGGCGCTGGTGTTATGTCGACCAGAATTTCGTCTGAGGACGCCCCACGCCTCGGCGACGGTCAGCTCGTCGACGACGAGACTCCGGATACAGTCGGGGCATTCCCGCGGTTGACGGACGCCCAGGTAGCGACGCTCGAGACCGGAGGCACACGTCGATCGGTTCACGCCGGCGAGGTGCTGATCCGAGCGGGCACCCGCAGCAGCGACTTCTTCGTCATCCTTTCCGGCAAGGTCGCGATCATCGACGAGGGCGCCGAGGACGGTGAGCGTCGGATATTGCGCCTGCACGGTCCGGGCCGATTCCTGGGCGAGCTCGGACTGCTGGAAGACCAGGTGGCGTTCTTCACCGCCGAGGCGATCGAAGACGGCGAGGTGCTCGTCGTCCCAGCCGAGCGGGTGCGCGAGCTCGTCGCCCACGACCTCGTGCTCAGCGATCTGATCCTGCGGGCCTACCTGGTGCGCCGGCACCTACTGATCGGGCTCGGTTCGGGGTTCCGAATCATCGGCTCCTGCTATTCCCCGGACACGTTGCGGCTTCGCGAGTTCGCGATGCGCAACCGGCTGCCCCACAAATGGATCGATCTGGAGCAAGACGAACGGGCGGAGCAACTGCTGCAAAGCCTGGGTGTCACCCCAGAGGACACTCCCGTCGTGATCTGGCACGGCGAGAAGGTGCTGCGCAATCCGACGAACGCCGAACTCGCCCGCATCGTCGGGCTTCCGGTCCCGGACGCAGCGCACGACGTATGCGACCTCGTCGTCGTAGGTGCCGGACCGGCGGGTCTGGCCGCGTCCGTGTACGGCTCATCCGACGGGTTGAACACGGTGACACTGGAGTCGATCGCCGCAGGTGGGCAGGCTAGCACCTCCTCCCGGATCGAGAACTACCTGGGCTTTCCGGCAGGGATCTCCGGTGCCGAATTGGCGGAGCGGGCCGTGATTCAGGCCGGGAAGTTCGGTACCCGCCTTCTAGTATCGGCGGAGGTGACCGGTTTGGGATCCGAGGGCGGGCACCATGTGCTCCAGCTCGCGGACGGCGGCGAGATCCGCGCCCGGGCGGTCGTGCTCGCCACCGGGGCGCGATATCGCAAGTTGGAGGTTCCGGGAATCGAGGCACTGGAGGGGAGAAGCGTGTATTACGCCGCAACCCATCAGGAAGCGCGGCTGTGCGGCACCGACCCTGTAGCCATCGTCGGCGGCGGAAACTCCGCCGGCCAGGCCACCGTCTTCCTCGCAGACCATGTTTCCCACGTTCACCTCCTCATCCGCGGCCACGACCTCGGAAAAAGTATGTCCCGGTATCTCGTCGACCAGATCGAACGCCATCCGCGCGTGACCGTGCACCGAAATGCCGAGATTCGTGAGGTCCACGGCGACAAGTACCTCGAAGAGATTGCAATCGAGGACAATTGCACGGGCGACAAGGCCAGGATCCGGGTGCACGCTCTGTTCGTCTTCATCGGGGCGATGCCGCATACCGGGTGGCTGACCGACGCGATCGCGCTCGACGACCACGGCTTCGTCCTCACGGGCGTGGACGCCGTCCCCGCCCGTGAGGACGGCAACCAGAGACTCGGCGCCCCGCCGTCGAGAACACTCGAAACGAGCCGGGCCGGCCTGTTCGCAGCGGGTGACGTCCGCAGCGGCTCGGTAAAACGGGTCGCATCCGCTGTCGGTGAAGGAGCGATGGCGGTACGACAAATCCATGAATACTTCGAAAGGAACTGACGACATGCCAGTGATGGGCACTGCAAAATTCCAGCGGTTCTTCCGGGCAGCGGCTGGACTGCACGTCGACCGGAACGATCTCAAACGCTATACAGATTTCATCGACGACAAGATCTACGACCTGATCCTCATCGGTAAGGCCTCGGCAAAGGCAAACCTGCGGGACGTGATCGAACCGTGGGACCTGCCGATCACCAAGGGGCTGCAGGAGAGCATCGACCGATTCGAGAAGCTGGACGAGGAGATCGAACTACAACCTCTGCTCGACCAACTGGCGGCCCGGCCATCCTTGGACGTGGCTCTCTCCGAGGAGACCGAGCAACGACTGCCGCTGATCGCCGGAGGCCTGAGCGTGGCGCTGGCGCATACCTTCGTCACGGTCGAGCCGGACCGCAAAAACCCCGGGACCGCCGAATGGAGCGTCGCCTTCGACATCTTCCACCTACTGCTCTGACCCCGGGCGGCTGCCGGGGGCGACAGAGATCGATTTCCCACCCCACTGCGACGTCGGCGACTACACCGTCACCCAAATCGCAAACGTGCAGGACGTGTGCGAGTCCATCTCGGCCTTGGCCGTAGCGGGAAGTCCAGCTAGAGCGCACGCCTGAGAAGCGAGCGGGAGTGAGACGCCGTGCCTGGTGCGAGAGAAATTGGGGCGGATTCAGAGCAGGTGTTCGGTGGGGAGCCGCAGCGGGTCGGCAGCTTCCGATTCTTCCTCGACGGTCAGCGGTGGGAATGGTCCGACGCCGTCGCCCAGATGCACGGCTACCGGCCCGGGGACGTCACGCCGACCACCGAACTGCTGCTGTCCCACAAGCATCCCGAGGATCACCGGCGCGTCGCCCGCGTCCTCGAACGGATGATCAGTGACGCCGAACCGTTCAGCAGCAAACACCGCATCATCGACACCGCCGGCAAAGTTCACCTCGTCGTGGTCGTCGGCGACCTCTTGCACGACGACACAGACGCCGTGATCGGGACCACCGGCTTCTACATGACATCACCCAGTCCTACCGCAGCGATGTCAAGGAGTCGGTCGACGCGGCGGTCGCCGAACTCGCCGAGTCACGGGCGGTAATCGAACAGGCCACGGGCGCACTGATGCTGGTCTACGGGATACCCGCCGACCGCGCCTTCGACGTTCTCACCTGGTGTTCCCAGCAGACCAACACCCGACTTCGCACGATCGCCGAACAACTCGTCACCGGATTCGTCGAGTGCGAACCCGCTGCGGACCTACGGACCCGGTTCGACCACCTTCTGCTCACCGCCCACCAGCGAACCCGGCAACAGGGCTGAGTGAGTGACAGTCCCGCGGGGTGTAGGGAGTCAAACGAAACCTGGACCGGGCTGCCGACCGGTCGAGCACCCGATCTGGCACCCGCGCATCCGGGGACGGCTGGGTCGCGCGCGCTGCGCCGGCAATGATCATCCCGCCTCGTTCGACGGTTGTCGCGTCTGCTCGATGCGTTGCCGCTGCCGGACCCCGTACGCCGCCTCTCTGACGGCGGCGTCGTCCTCGAGACCCGACCCGAGCGCCCCACCGATGGTCGCGATGGACGCCAGTAGCCAGGCGAGGGTGAGGTAGTCGGAAAAATTCACCCCGTGCCCGAGAATGCGGGACAGCAGTTCCGGGGGAAGAGTCAGACACGCGGTGAACAGCAGCAGGCCGAACAAAGCCACGTGGAGGACGATCACGCCGATGACCAGGGTGACGACGGTGGCGGTGTTGTACAGCACCGAACGATCGCGCTCCTCCGGCGACTTCGGTCGTTCCCACAGTTCGTGTTCGACGAGCAGCCAGAGAATCATCGCCACGATCGACAGGACCGTCGCCGCACTCATCCGCCATGGGCCCATCGTGTCGGCGAACAACCAGATCGTGTTGGTGGCCAGTGCGATCGCACCCGTGGCGAAGGCGCCGACGAGCACCTTCGACAGTCCGGTGACCAGTCGCCACGGCCGGTTGGCCCGCACCATCCCCGACAGCAGTCGCAGTCGCCGCAGTCCCGAGGGCGCCAAGTATCGGATGCCGTCCTTGATCTGCACACACGGGTACCGTCGCGCCGCGCCGGGAGGCATGAGTTCGGGTTCACCGAGAACGCGGGCGAGCGCGAGTTCGGTGACGGTGCGGATGCGGCGCTCGATCCGGACGCCGCCCACACCGGCGACCGAGATGAGTGCGAATCTGTGGTCGACGCTGACGTCGGCCACCACCGGCGCACACAGGTCGTCCACCGGCGCTCGGGCCGGTCAGGGCTTTGCAGGCGTTCCGGCAGGTAGTCGGCGATGCGTTCGGCAAGAGCCGCTGGTTCGCCCGGATCCGCGATCAGCAGCACCGAAACCTGCTCACCCGCGGCACCGGAGTGCCCCGCCTGCAGATGCTCGTTCGTCGTCACCGCCTTCGCGTACCTGCCCGGTGTGTCCCCAAACTCCAGGCTGTGGGTGCGAGTCGATCACAGCGCCCGCCACGGATATCGGCTGCCAGTCCGTGTCCGGTAGACACCCCGCAGCGTCTGAGGATGCACCGCGGACACGACCACAACCCGCGGGATCTGGTCCGCTCGGTGCACCCCGCTGATCGATCCATTAGGGGCAAACGGGCCAATGACTGGGCATCGATCTCCTTACGGGATAGCGACCGGGCTGAGGATTCTGACAAGTTCGTGGGAATAAGGCACTGACACGACGGCGAGAACCTGCAGGTCGGAGATCCGCGAAGTGACACCGATCCGCGGAACCTACAGTTTTTGTTGTTGTCGAGATGCGCCGAAGATGAGCGAGATGGGCGGGGCAGATTAACTGGGCCGACCGCAGCTTTATAAGGCTTCTGAGCTGCGGTTTCCCGGAATGAAACCTTGACCGGCTCTCTCGCGTCTCACCGAGTCTCTGTCAGTCTGTAGCGGCGTGTCCTGTCAATCTTCACTGCATCTCGACACGGACAGCCGGAAGAATCCGCACCATGAGCGTTCCCGATGCTGCCGAGCTCGACCGGCTCTTCTCGTTGTGGAAGGACGCGCTGTGGAAAGCACATGGCATCGCTGCCAGCGAGGCCGAGAACAACCGGAAGCTCTACCGGTACAGGATCACGAGCATCGACCGGCTCGGCGCGAACTCGCTGGAAGTCCACCTCGAGTTCGCGCCGAACGCGGTCTACGGCATCGAGCACCTTCCCGGATCCAAGGCCAGCATCGTGATACCTCTGGTGACGCGCGGTGAGATCAACGCACCACCGGGGATGGCTCACTTGCTGACCGAGTTCATCGCTTCCGGCGAGATCCGCCCCGATAACTTCATCGGGACGGATGCGGACGGCACTCCCCGGTGTCCTGTGGAATTGGAACTAGGACATGTCCGGCGAGCATCGACGAGGTGGCGATGACACACGAGATCACCATGGAGAGTCTGCGTGTGCTTGTCCCGGCAGACCTGATTCTCGACGGAATGGTGGAGTTCCCGCAGGTCGGTGACCGTGTGGAGTACGCCTTGACCTTCGTCGAGCTGGAGCCGGGGATTCTTCCCGAGATGCGCAACGACCTCACCGCTCGAGTGGAAGTGCGCGGTGACGGACGACTGTCCGGGGAATGGGTCGATCCGGCCGGGCGGACGCATCCGGGGACCTATTCGCTGCTGCTGCACGGCCGGGGCTGGGGTGCGTCTCTGCACTCCACGACGCTGTATCACGGCACCGTGCACGTGACCGGCTCGTTGGCGGCCGACTTCCCTGCGCTGGTGCCGGAACAGGCCCGTGTGCGCGCCGCGGTGACCGGTCGCCGGCTGGTCAGCCATACGAGCTGGCCGGATGCGAACGGCCACTACAGCGGGGGCGGGATCCATACCTTCGGGCCTGTCCGGGAGGGGCAGAACGGCTTCGCGACGGGCACGGTGCCCGAGTCGCCGATCCCGGAGGGTTCCCGTGGTTGGGTCAATATGATTCCACCACCGGAGGGGCCATGGACCCAGGAAGTCGGTGTTCTCGTCGAACTTCGAATCACGGCCGACGAAGACGATTCCGATGTTCTACGAAAGCCATGACAGGTCGCCGGGGTAGATCACCAGGACAACCCTCGTCTCGAGGCAGTGAAACGCTAGGGTGCGCTATGCCAGAAATCGCGCGTCGGCGGCGCACCCAGCCGCCCCCGCCGCACATCGTCTACCAAGCCCTGATCGACCCCGACCGTGATCCGAGGCGTCCGTGGTTGATTCTGCGCGAGGACGAGCAACGCCCCGAGGTCGTCGAGGCTGTCGAGCCGGATCTGGTGGTATGGACCTCGATCTGGCCGTGGCGCCGCGACGCACGGATCCGGTTCGAGCTCTCCGGATCCCGGCGCAGCGGCACCACCTTGTGCTGGATGCTGACGGTTGATGACCCGGTACCGGACAACGAGGTGATCATCCGGATGCGCAAGCGCGTGAACGTGCTCATCAACGCCCATCTGCGCTCTACGTTCGGTCAGTAGCTGCCGCTCCTACCCGAGATGGAACCGATCAGGGCGGCTGCTCACCCGTTTGGCGTCGGAGATGGTGCAGTCCTCGTGCGCTACCGTGCCTTGATGAACCAATCCGGCGTGGCCGTCGCGGACCATCACCAGTTCGTCCTGGGATCTGTCACCGCGGAAACCTACGAACCGTCGGAGACCGGCAGCGTCATCGAGGTCGGACAGAACTTCGTCACGGTCATGACCTGCATCGCCTACGGTCCGGTGTCGTTGACCGTCGAGGTCTGCGACAACGAGCCGGCTTTCCATGCTGACCGATGCGCGTGGGAGGTCGTCGAGGAAGCCACGGTGAAGGTGACCAAGGCATTCGCCGTGATCACTCTGGGTGGGGAGAAGTTACCCGACTTCGGTCGGCTGGCCATCGGCCGCGGGTTGTATCGGTTCCGGGTGTGCGGTCGCGGTCGGGACACGCACTGGGCTCTCGAGGTCGACGAGCCCACCGAGGACTACTTGGTGCAGGTGTGGCGGGTGAATCGGCCCCACGGGATGGTTCGGCTTCACAAGACGGACAGTGCCTGGGAGCAGGAGATCGTCGAACATCCGACCCGCCAGTGGTGGGACCCCGATCCGGCCGCCGACGCAACCATCTACCTGAGGGTCGGCTACGAGAAGATGGCCGAGGCGGCGAAGCAGGAGGCCATCCGATGGGGTGGGAGACCGCCGTCCGAGAAACTGAGCCGGTGCCCCCACGCGATCGATCTCGCCGGTGTCGATCGCGCGCTTGCGGACGCGATCGCGAGGGCTCGCGAGCCGAAACTTCGGCGCATTACCGTCTGGGCTGTCCGACGAGCCTTCACCATCGCCGGCATCGCCGATAGGGATTGGATCGCGCCGGCACTCGACGCGCTCGAGGACGGCAACCGGACGTTGCCGCCCCCGTTCGGCCGCGACGAACTTGAGCAGCTGTGGCAGGCGTTCCAGGACGACCCCACCATCGACACCACAATCCCTGAGAACGGTCCGGCTCCGGCGCCGGTCATCGCGATGTACGCGGTGCGAGATGCCTCCGAATCATTTGCATTCGATCCGCTGCGGGGCACATTCCAGAGTCTTCAAACTGCCGCACGCACCGACGGCGGGAACTACATCGCGCTGATCCGCGACCTACGAGAGGAGTTCTTCCCGAAGCTGATGCCCGCCGACCGGTACGAGAGGTGGATCTGATCATTGCCCGCCGCTGCGCCCTGAGGGCCATGCCGTTCTCACCGCTCAGAACCGCGCCACCTATCGCCGAAGATCACATCGACCCCACCTGCGGCGATGATGTTTCAAAACTCGTGTCAGAAACTTATGATTCAAAATACCGGCTAGCAATGAGTTATGGAACACTGATCGCCGTGAACGAACTTTTGGGCTACGCCCGGGTCTCCACCCTCGAACAGAACCCCGACGCTCAGGTGGACGCTCTCAGCGCCGCCGGCTGCTCGAGAGTCTGGATCGACAAGGCCAGCGGAGCCACCACCTCCCGGCCCGAGCTGTCCGATCTGTTCTCACACCTTCGCGCCGGCGACACCCTCGTCGTCTGGCGACTTGACCGCCTCGGCCGCTCCCTGCCCCATCTGCTCGAGACCGTCCAACAGCTCGAAGAGCGCGGCATCGCCTTCCGCTCCCTGACTGAACAGATCGACACCAGCACTCCCGGCGGGCGCTTGATCTTCACCATCTTCGGCGCCCTCGCCGAGTTCGAACGCAACCTTATTCGTGAACGCACCCAGGTCGGGCTCGCCGCCGCTCGCGCCCGCGGACGCACTGGAGGCCGGCCACCGAAGATGACTCCCAACAAAATCCGTCAGGCCAAGAAGATGCGTGACAGTGGCATGAGCCAGCTCGAGATCGCCGAGATCCTCGGCGTCGGTCGCACCACGCTGTACCGGTATCTGACGGATAAGAGGTCAGCATGAACACCGAGGTCTTGAGTTCTGTTGTGGTCAGCCTGGGAGGGATACAGCGGGAGCTACGGCGCTATGGACTATCTGAAGTACGGGCCAGCTGGCCAGAAAGTGATGGGACCGCACCATCGGTCGTCGCCGGGCTCAGTCCCGGCTACTGGATCAGCTGCCCTACGGCAGCTCGCTCATTCTCCAGAATGATTCGACAACCATAATCTCAGCATCTCGTTGCCTATTTCGTTCTTCTCACGCCGACTCAATCCAAGGTCCGCGGCGAGTCTCGTCACTTCTTCGATCAATTCGACGGTGGCAGTCCAGGGGAGCAGCTTCGTTTTGGGAGCCTCTCCCTTATTCGGGGGTGTGAGTAGCTCGTCGCGTGGAAACATCTCCCGCAACCCCAGCATCCGCTCGGTTGTCATCCCCACCATGCCATCTGCGGTCGCCCACGCGAGAATTTTGTTCTTTTCGCTTTTGTTCACGCGAGCCTGGTTGTGAATCACGTCGTTTCGAATCTTGTTGAGTTCTCCCATAAAGGCACTTTTTATGTCGTCCTTCACGAACTTTTCGCCAAGTTGCCGGGAGTACGCCGCAGCTAGCCGAGGACGATACCATTCATCCCAAACTGCGTGAATATACGCGAACCACTGGCCATATGTCATGAGCTGAATAGGTGGGAAGCGTTCATACGACACGAATCCGCGCTTAAAGCTCGTCGTAGAGACGCCGCTGTCCATCGCTTTGTGCAGGTCAGCCACGTGGACTCGTCCTGGCCCCGGATCTTTCGAGAAGATATAGGTGCCAACGTCGAAGTATTCGCCATCGACCGGCTTGTGCTTCGCAAGCTTTGTTGCGATTGTGAAATGAGACGATAGCGTCGTCGCAAGAGTTGCTAGGTAGCGTGTTTCGAATTCATCGATTACCTGCTCGACTTCTTCTTCGTCTTCCATCCAATCGATCGTCTCGGTAGCCTCTCTGCACAGCGTGGCAATTTTTTCGAGTCCCTCAACGAATTCTTGGGGTGTCGCAATCGGATCATCGAGTAATGTCACAGCGGCTTCCAGGACGGGATCTACAATCTTCCTGAGTTCTGCGTTATAGATTGCTTTTCTTTTCTTTTCTTCCAGCAGGTGATGGAATACCCCTTCTCGTAGACCGTCCTTGATCGATCTTTCCGCGACTCCGTTGGAACTAGGGGCAACTTGGAGGTTTTCCTGGGCAACTTCGACGAAGAAAATTACCTGCTTGAAGTTGTGCCGCCACAGCTCTTTCTCATCAGTCATTGCGTACCACCTGTAATCCTGCCTGAGCCTGAATTGCGGCGGACACCGCTGCCGGCAAGACCTTAGTGGTTCCCTCCGACACGCAGGCCCGAGCGGTTCGCTCCACCCTCTGTGCAAGTGGGCTCGCGGTACATCGACGGAAGTCCGGGTAGCTATCGTCATTTAGGTGACGTTAAGTTCTGATAAGCGGAAAGCGATCTACCAGCGTGAACGCGCGCGTGATGTGGAGGGGCGAACGCTCTACGGTGATGGGGACGGAAACCCTATCTTCAGGCGGTCGGTGACGTCGTTCCTCGATCTTCTCGGTACCAAAGAAGCGCTCTCAAACATGACGGAGGAGCAGCTGCGCGAGCAGATCCGTCTGCTGGACGATCTAAAGACCAGGCTTCACGATCCTGCTTGGGAAGACCAGTGGCAGCGAATGCTGACCTTTAGCGACAGCATCGCCTTGGCTGTGCCGTTCAAGACGGACGATCCAGAACTTGAGCTGGGAAACACTGTGTCGTCTATCGGGTACTACCAATTCGACCTTGCGTGTACGGGCCGATTCCTACGGGGAGGCATCGCAATTGGCAACGCCTACGCGGACTACGCCAACATCACGGGACCAGCGCTTGTGACGGCGGCGAAGCTCGAAGCGGAGACTGCCGTGGTTCCCAGAGTCGTCCTGGATGATTCCGCGCTGTTGGTGGTTCTCCACCAGGCAGCTGCGGGCTACGGCGAGGGGTTGTCGAGGTCCCCGTTCAACACCACTTTGATGATCGACTCTGATAACCGGGCCTTCGTGAACTACCTGCATGTGGCGCTGGAGGTTGAGGAGAATGAGGTGGAGGAAGCGGAAGTTCTGCTTGAGCGTCACAGGGATGCCGTGATCGACGCCCTGACGAAGCATCCAGAAACCTCACGGGTGCGGGAAAAGTATGTATGGCTCGCGCACTACCACAACGCTTTCTGCAAGCTCTATCGGATGGATGAATCATTGCAGATCGTCGACCCTCTGAATGCACTTGAGCTCCTCTACCACCGACCATTCAGGCTACTTATCGATCCTTCATGGGGGCAGGACTCGAACAAGTCGAAGAAGCCAAAGGAGTAGTCTCCCGGAGCTTGATCGCTCCCGGTTTACCCGGATGCTGTTTCAGCGAGTCTAAGACGCTTGCAGTTCTCCGGCTGGGGTGGTCTATCCCCAGGCCAGGGGACTGAGACCCTCGTTTTTGTTGGTATCCGCTACTCGTGCAGGGGCGTGCCCTTGTAGTCCAGACAGCAATATTGCAAGATGGACACACAATGGCCGACCGAGATAAAGGGGACGTGGCATGGATGACGACCTACTGCGCACCGCGTGGGAGATGAACACCGACGGGGCCGATTGGAACACGATCGGGCAGGAACTCGGCTGCACACCGGAAACCGCCCAATTGATGGCCCAACGCTACGAACGCGACACCGACACCGAGGCCGCGAAGAGCCAGTTCTCACTGTTCGACCTGTAGGCCGACCCGGCACCTAACACAAGCTGACGAGAGGATTCGCTGTGAACTTCTTCGTGGTTCTGATGTTGTTCAACCTGCTCGCCACGGCCAGTGCGATCGTGTGCGCACGGCGCTCGTATCGCCGCCACGCAAGCACCGGCCGGGCGGTGCTCGCCGGCCTCGGCGGACTGATGATTCTGCCGCTGCTGTTCGTTCTGGCGACCGCCGCGGCTGCTCCTCGCGCCGCCCGACTGCCGTAGGGCCCAGCACCAACAAAAACACTAAAACCGCAGGTCAGAAGTGGTTTTATGTCGGAGTTCCTAGTAGAATAGACCTCACGAGTCGTCCCGTCGGATGGGGATGCTACGCCCAGAGTCGGGGGCAGTCGAGGAGGTCGCGTGACGGGGGAAGACGCCCAGCAGGGTGCATTCGGTTCCGAGGATCAGGGAGGACAGGGCGGTGGCGCAGAGCGAGGAATTCGCGGCACAGGTCGAGGGGATCGACCTGACGATCGCGGCCGAGACCAGGCGGATTCTGGTCGAGTGGCTGGGCGTCGATCCGGCGACCGAGCAGGAGCGGATAGACCGGGAGGCCCTGCGCCTGCAGCAGCTGACCGAGGACGCGGCCGAACAGTTCGAGCAGGCGAACCCGACCGCCCCGGACGGGACTTACCAGGACGCGGTCCGCGCGAAGGAAACAGCGTGGCGGGCAGCGCGGGAGATGGTCCTGGAGAACGAACTGTATCCGCAGGTGACCCCCGAGATGCAGGCAGCGCAGGAGGAGTTCGAGGCGTTTCTGGATCAGCGGATCGAGCAGCGCCGGGAGGCAGCCCGGACAGCGCAGGACCCGGATCGCTGGCGGACTCGGAACGTCAGGCCGAACCCGACCGCGGGACGGGTCGTGGAACGGGTGTGGGTGACGAAGCCGGGATGGTTCCTGTCGCTGGCAGAAGCCCTGATCGCGCAGCGGATCGAGGACAACCAACCGGTACCGATGACCTCCCGCGACCGGTTGGCCGACGAGCTGACGGCGCTGATCGAGGACGAGATGCGGCGCAACCCACCGCAGGACCCGGATCTGCCGTTCTGATCCAGGCGCAGTGGGCACAGGCCCGCGATCAACTGTTCGACCTGCGTAAAGAGGGTGAGAAGCTCACCGAGCGTTTAGCCGAAGCCGAGAGGGCTCTGGGAGCCGCGCAGGAACGCGGTCTCGACCGGGGTATCGAGGTCAACGGTCAGCGCGTCACCACGTTCACCGAACGGCTCGATCGTCTGCGTGGACGCTGGCGTGAGCTGCGGGCGCAGGAAAACCAGCTGCGCAGTGAGCTGCACGCTCTGGGTATCGACCCGGAGGCCGTCCCCAAGCAGACGGTGCGCGAGGTCGCCGCCGCACAACCGGCCTGGCGGGAGCATCCCGCAACCGAGCGGCAACTGCGCACCCTCGAGCGCCTGGCCGCGGAGGCGAACGTGCCGTTCGTCCTCGACGACGACATCACCAAAGGCCAGGCCCACGATCTGATCGCGGCGATGCTCGCCGGCAACCTGCCCAACGCCCAGTTCACCGACCGTCCCGCCGGACCGGTGTTCATCCCGGCCGCGACACCGGCCGAGCCGGCCACACCACCTGCCCCAGCCGCTGCCGAGACATCCCAGGACGAAGAACCGCAGGTCGAGCAGCCGCGGCCGCGGCCGCGGATCGACCCCCTGGCCGACGTCGAGCGCCGGGTGCTCGAACGCCTCGCCGAACCGGACACCGACGCCGACACTGCCGCCAACCCGCAGGTCAACACCGCAGCGCAGTTCCTGTCGTGGGCCGACGGGCATTTCACGGTCAAAGCCCAGGTCGCCCTCGCGGATCTGATGGCCGACCGCGACGTGCTGACCGACGAGCAGTTCCTGGTGTGCCGAGTGATGCTGTCCGACCCGAAACGCTGGGGCGAGCTCGGGCACCGCGCTGCCGAGGCGTACTGGCAGGCCCGCACCGGCGAGCCGACACAGCATCCGGTCACCACCGAGGTCGCCGACGCGATCGTCGAGGCCCGCGCCGACGTCGAGCGTCCGTTCACCGAGGACTTCCTCGACACCACCCAGGCTGTACTCGACACCCAGGAGCCGGCCGAACCGGCCACCGCCGAGCAGCGCGGCGAGCACGTCGCCGCAGTGCAGGACGGGATCGACCAGGCCGCCACGGTCGAGGTCGATCAGTGGTGGGCACGAGGCCGCGCCGCCTATGACCCGGCCGATCCGCTGACGCTGCCGCAGCCGGACACCGATCCGCAGGTCGCCGCCGCGATCGGCAAGGTGCGCAGCCGCACGGGCCGCGATGAGATCCGCCACCAGTGGTTCGCCGGTGTCGAGCAGGCACGTCGCGAGGCCACCGCTGGCGAACGGCAGGCTCTGATCGCCGAGGTCGCCGTCGATCCTCGGCTGATCGCCCAGGTCGAGGGCCGGCGCCCGGACTACCTGCCGGCCGTGACCCGTTCCGAGGTCAAGAGCCTGATCGCCGAGGCCGCCCGCGAAGCGCCCCCGCTGCGCCAGGCCGCAGCGAAGGTACTGCTCGAACACCGGTTGCCGGACGAGCTGTATGAGCGGGCCTACGCCGAATGGGAGCGTGTGCACGGTCCCGAGCTGACCTGGGATCAGGGCACCGCCGCGCAGTGGACGGCGTGGATGACCATGCACGCCCGACGGGACCCGCTGCTCGGATCGTGGGTCGGGCTGCCGATGTACCCGCGCACCCCGATCATCGAGATCGGTATCGAGACCGCCTTCGAGGTCATGGCCGAAGAGCGCCCCGATCTGATCGCCGCCACCGCGGACATTCCCACCGAGCGTCTGGCTGCGGAGATGCGCGGGAACATCATCCCGAACCTGCCCGCACCCGACCCGTCGGAGCTGTCCGCCCAGTTCCGGGACGGGGCGGCCTACTGCGCCCTGACGTTGAAGGACCGCCCGAACAGCAAGGTCGCCTACTTCCCGATGCGGGGCTGGGACTACACCCTCGGCGGCGAGAGCAGCTCCGTAACCTGCGGCCGCAACGCCCGGGCGGCAATCGGTGCGCTGCTCGAAGCCCGCAACATCGCGCTCCCGGAGTGGATCGAGCGGGCCTACCGGCCCTACGCCCAGGCCCGCGCCACCGTGCTGACCAGGGCGATCGCCTACGCCCGCAACAACGAGTTCTACCACGCTGCCGCCAGTGCGGACCTGCTGTGGCGCTACAGCCAATCCGGTTCCGCGGTTGCCGACCACGCACTCATCAAGGATGTGCGGCGCGGCATCATCGACCAGCTGCGCAGCGACTTCCCGGCCGAAACCGCCCTGCTCGACCGCTACGGCATCGACCTGGCCTGGACCCTTCAACACGATGTGGACCCGAAGGTTCTGCGCGAGCTTCGGGCAGCCGGGGACGACCTCTACAGCCTCACCCCGGCCGATCTGACCTTCGCCGGGGCCGGAGACGTGGTCATCGGCGACCCGGACGGCCGGCACGTGACGATCCGCTTGGGGCGGACACCGGGCAGCAAAGAACGCATCACCACCGTCGACGGCCGGCCCCGACCCGAGCTGACCCTGCGGGACGCGATCGCCGAAGCCCGCACCGTGCTCGCCGCCGAACACGACGGCGAGCAGCTCGACCCGCAGAACACCGCCGAGATCGGCCCACAGGCCGAGGCCGATGTCGACGCGGGAGCAGAACCGCAGCGCGAGGAGGCCGAACCGCCGTCCCCCCGAGTCGTAGCGCCTGCGATCGACGACGCAGGCGCGGTGATCTTCGACGAGGTCGACCCCGCTCCCACCGAGCCGTCGACCCCGACCGTCACCGACCCTGCCCTCGACACGCCCGCGACCTCATGGGTGCTCACCGACCGCCTGATGGTCGGCCACATCAGTCCGACCACCGGCCCGACACCGGACGTGGAGACGACCACCGAGCCGGTCGCTACCACCTCGACGGACGAAGCGGCACAACCCGCCCCGGCGGTGGACACCGCCGAGCTGGTCGTTCCCGACACCGAGTACGGCGAGCCGCTGTCGAGTCCCCTCTGGCGCGAGCGCAGTCGGTCTCTGGTCAAGGTCCGCAAGGAATCCGGCGCGGACGTGTGGGTCTCCCGCGACACCGCCGCCCGGTACGCCGCCGCTGCCGGCATCGAACCGCCGCCTGCCGCTGACCAGTCACCACGCGAAAGCGCCGCCGCGGCCGCGGCCATCACTTCCGAGGTCGACCCCACGGCTACGGCCGAGACGGTGCCGCCCGAGACCGGTGCAGCGTCGACACGCACTGACACCGAAGACGAGGCCGATCAGGGCGCAGCGGTCCCCGAGCCCGCCGCGGAGATCGCGGTGGCCCGTCCTGCTGCCCCGGCCGTGGCGGTGCAGGACTTCGCCCTCGGAACCGAGGTGCTCGTCCCGTCCGGGGCGAAGGCCCGGGCACGGGCGAACATCGCCGCTCTGCGTCTGGTGCAGCACCTCGACCAGCAGCAGCGACCGGCCACCGCCGATGAGCAGGCGGTGCTGGCGCAGTGGTCCGGCTGGGGCGCGATCCCGGAGGTCTTCGACAACCGGGCGAGGATCCTCGCGCAGTGGGGCGACGAGCACGCCGAGCTGCTCGATCTGCTCGGGGACAAGGGCTTCGCCCAGGCACGTCAGACCACCCTGAACGCGCACTACACCGACCCTGCGGTGGTGGCGGAGCTGTGGCGGGCGGCGGCGCGGGCGGGGTTGCCCGACGGTGCCGTGGTGCTCGAGCCGGGCTGCGGGGCCGGCCACTTCGTCGGCACCGCACCGGAGTCGGTGCGCATGGTCGGCGTCGAGATCGAGCCGATCAGCGCGAAGATCGCGCACTACCTGTATCCCTCGCAGCAGATCCGCAACCACGGCTTCGAGCGCAACTTCGCCCCCGAGGCCACCTTCACCGGGGCGATCGGCAACGTTCCGTTCGGCAGGTTCGCGCCCGTCGACCCGATCCACAACGCGGACGGTCTGTCGATCCACAACCATTTCATCGCCAAATCGCTGGCGTTGACCGCTCCCGGTGGCTACGTCGCGGTGGTCACCTCGATGTTCACCTCCGATGCCCGCCGCGCCGAAGAACGCGCCGCGATCGTCGCCAAGGGGGATTTGATCGGGGCGGTGCGCCTGCCCACCGGAGCGTTCGACCGGCAGGCCGGCACCGAGGTGGTGACTGACGTGCTGGTGTTCCGCCGCCGCGACGAGGGTGCCACTCCCACCGAGGACACTCTCGAATGGGCACAGCCCGCGGTCCAGGTTGAGGCGGTCGACGCCAAGACCGGCGAAGCCGCCCATACGTGGATCAACCCGTACTTCAAGAAGCACCCCGAGCGGGTGCTGGGCACCCTGACGGTGGGGGGCGGCATGTACGCCGGGTCGTCGCTGCGGGTTGCCCCCACCACCACAAAGCCGCTGGCGACGCAGCTGCGCGAGCAGCTCGACCCGATCATCGACCAGGCCCTCGGTCGCGGACTCGGATTCACCGCCCCGGCCCCCGATCCGGCGCAGGTCGAAGCGTTCACCACGCCGGGGCTGCGCACCGGCGCCGACCTCGATTCCAACGAGGTGCTGCCCGGTGCGCTGCGTTTCAACGAGGCCGAGGACCGCTTCGAGCAGTTCACCCTCGGTCGCGGCTGGGCCGAGGTCGGCTGCCGCGGCAAGGACCTGGCCGAGCAGTGGAAGGTCATCGTCGCTCTGGGTGAGACGGTGATGGAGCTGGCCGAGGCCAGCCGCTCGCGCACCGCCACCGTCGCCGACCGCGACGTCATCCGCGCCCGCCTGGGTGGGCTCTACGACCGCTACGTGGGCACGTGGGGGCCGCTGAATCGCTTCAAGCTCACCGAACCGACCCCGCTGTCGGACGACAAGATCGCCGCCCGCCTCGACAAGGCGATCGCCGAGTGGCGGATCAAGACCGGCCGTGAGGAGGCCCTCGCCGACGGGCTGGATCCGAAGGATGCCGGCCCCTACACCGGGTCGATCCCCGACGAGGTGTACGAGGAGCTGTACGAGAAGGCGTCCGAGCAGCCGCAACCACGCCGCTATTCCGCGCATCTGCAAGGCGCGATCGCCCGGGATCCACGCCTGGGCATGGTTCTCGCCATCGAAAACTTCCAGTCGAAGTTCGACGGCAGCGACGCGGTGGCGACCAAGACGGCGATCTTCACCGAGGACACCACCCCGTTCAAGGACAAGGCCGCCAGCGCCACCGACGTCGACGAAGCGCTGGCGATCAGCTTCGACGAGCTCGGGCACATCTCGCCGCAGCGAGTCGCCGAGCTGCTGAAGGTGTCCGTCGAGGACGCGCTCGAGCAGGCTCAGGGGAAGATCTATCCGTCCCTGCACGACGCCGATCAGTGGGAATTGGCCACTGTGGCCCTGTCCGGGCAGGTGCGCGCCAAGCTGGCGCGGGCGACGATCACAGCCGGCGACGATCCCCGCTACGCCCCGTTGGTGGAGGCGCTGACGGAGGTGGTGCCGCCGGATGTGGATCCCGCCGAGATCGGGGTGCGCATCGGCGCGACCTGGGTGCCGATCGAGGACTATCGCGCGTTCTTGGTCGACGAGTTCGGGCTGCGCCCGGACCGGCTGACCGTCGAACACGATCAGGTCAGCGGAAACTGGCAGATCACCACCGATCAGCGCAGCCGCCACGAATTCTCCGGTGGCTACCCGGACAAGTACGGCAGTGCCCGGCTGCCGGGCGTGAAGATGGTCGAGCTGCTCGCCAACAACAAACCGGTCCAGGTCAACAAGACCGGCGACGAGCTCGAACGCTCCCCGAAGCCGCGGTTCAACGTCAAGCTCACCGAGCAGGCGCAAGCCTCGGCCGCAGCCCTGCAGGAGCGGTTCGAAAAATGGCTGTGGGAGGACGGCGACCGCTATGTGCGCCTGGCCCGCATCTTCAACGAGCGCTACAACTCCTACGTCAAGCCGGTCCACGACGCGACCGGTAAGGCGTTTCCCGGTATGAACCCGAAGTACACGCCGTACGACTACCAGGCCGCCGCCGTGACACGGTTCCTGCACGACGAGACGATCCTGCTCGACCACGTGGTCGGGGCCGGCAAGACCTTGACGATCACCGCCTCGTGCATGGAAGCCAAACGGCTCGGGCAGATCCGCCAGCCGTGGATCGTGGTGCCCAATCACCTGCTCGGACAGTGGTCGGTCGAGGCCCGCGACGTCTATCCGAACGCGAACATCCTCGTCGCCGCCGACCTGGACGGTCGCGATGACCGGCAACGCTTCGTCGGGCAGAGCGCCGTCGGGGACTGGGACCTGGTGATCGTGCCGCAGTCGGTGTTCAGTCGCATCGCCATGCGCCGCGAAGCGCAGATCGAGTACCTCGAAGGCGAA
>Ga0180216_1001829_pt1 | contig 18396 bp, 16 predicted proteins | sample eDN3rd37CBELigMG_FD_128879 | JGI IMG/M metagenome (GOLD analysis project Ga0180216, IMG submission 128879) | Enriched Miracle-Growth compost microbial communities from Emeryville, California, USA - eDNA 3rd pass 37_C BE-Lig MG (version 2)... ...
GGGGGGGGGTGGTGGGGGGTGGGGGGGGGGGGGGGGGGGGGGGGGAGCTGCGCCGGACGTGTCAGATCTGCGGCTTCTGCCGTTCATCTCGTTCCTGTACCTGCTCTGCTACCTCGACCGCGCCAATATCAGTACGCCACGCCGCCATCGTCGCCATGTGCCCTCGCCGTGCTGCTCACCAATCCACAGCCTCGGTACCCTTGCGCTCGCGGCGCCCTCAGGCAATGTCAAAAGCCAGCTGAGCGAGGACCTCGGGCTGACCGAAAAGCAGTTCAGCCAGGCCGTCTCCATCTTTTACATTGGTCCGCAGCGCGGTGGCCCGTCGCGGGGGGCGACGCGATCCTTGCACTCACGAGCATGGACGTCATACACGTCGAGCGCTCCCCACGCTAGGCTACTGCTTGATCGAGATCCCGTCCAACCTGGCGCTCAAGCGAGCAAATCCAGCGTTCTGGTGCGTCGCACGTCCACGTTTCTCCTGCGCGCGAAGCTTGACTTGCTAAAACCCCCTTGCCGATAGTCGCTCGCGGCGCCTGCCCGCAGGATCGGCACGATCGTCCTGGCCTTTGGCATCTGCTCAACCTCGATGATCTTTGTCCAGTCGTTTGGCGACCTCCTCGCCGTCCGCTCCTTCCTGGGTTTGGCCGAAGGCGGGTACGGCTTGCGCTGCGTGCGCTGGATGCGGCGCCGCCGTCCTTGGGCGATCTCAGCCGCTCCGTGTGCTCACCGCGGTCGCGGGCGACGCACAGCTTCTTCCCGGGCATCGTGTTCATCCTGACCTTTTGGTACCGCCGCGAGGAGCTCGGCCTGCGCATCGCGCTCTTCTACTGCTCGTCGGCGCTGGCGGGCGCGTTTGGCGGCCTCATCGCGTACGGCATCCTCAACATGGGCGAGCTGTGGGGCCTCTCGAGCTGGCGCCTGGTGTTCCTGTTCGAAGGCGCGCCGTCCATCCTCTTCGGCATGCTCACGTGGTTCTACATGCCGACGTTCCCGCAACGCGCCAAGTGGCTCACGCCCGCCGAGCAAGCCATCGTCATCGGCCGCGTCGCCAAGCAGCGCACCGTCACCAAGAAGATCGACATGAAGCAGCTCAAGGCCACGCTCATCTCGCCCAAGGTGCTCGCGTTCTGCATGATCTTTCTCAGCGTCGGTGCGTCGGCGCGTCGTTTCGCCCTCGCCGCTGCGGCGCCGGCGCGCCACACTGACGCTGGCCGTGTGGTGGTTGCTCCATTAAGGCCGTGAGACGCCCACAGTGACGCCGAGCTATGCGGTGTCGTTCTACCTGCCGACGATCATTGTGCAGGCGGGCTTTGACGACCCCGTCACGGCCAACCTCATGGCCTCGCCGGTGTGGCTGCTCGCCGCCGCGGTCATCATCGTCAACGCCGGCCTCGCCGATCGCACCGGCCGGCGCGACCGCCACGTGATTGTCCCGGCGTTCCTGGCCGCGGTCGGGTTCACGATGCTGGGCATTGGCAACATGTACAATAACTTTGGCCTGCAGTACGCGGCGATGTTCATCGCGTGCCCCACCACGGTGTGCCTCATCCCCACCACGCTGGCGTGGATGACCGACACCATCCGCGGCAGCACGCGCACCTCGGTCGCGCACGCCATGGCCGTCGGTGCGGCCCCGCGGCGCCCGCTTCCTGGGCGCGCCAGCGACCAATTTGTCAGATTGACGGGTATGAATCGGATCCGCGCTCGGCGTGTGGCTGGGGCGACCACAGGCATTGGCAACATTGGCGGCATGATCGGCCCCATGCTCTACAGCTCTCTGGCGACGTGCGCCTACGACAACGGCGAGCGCGGCCCCCTCGGCGAGCCGTGCCCGCAGCCGCAGGACCGGCCCGACCTGTGCACCTTCTTCCCCGACCGCACCTACGACTGCCCGTTCGGGACGTCGTACCTGTATGCGCACTTTTCCATGGCCGGCTGGGCGTTCCTCGCCTTCGCGTTCGGCCTGCTCGTCAAGTTCTTCGCCGCCGTCGACGAAGAGGTGCGCCCGCGGTGCCAAACCTACGCAGCGGACGGAGCACGCCGCTGACACGCTCTTTCTTTGCTCCGTGCGGCAATCAATTGCACAGGTGGTGGAGGAGGGCCACGCCGACGATCACCTCATCGAGCAGAGCGGCGACCGCATCAACTCGCCTAGCATCAACGACTCGCTGCGCTCCGAGACCACGCCACTGCTCGGCAAGCCTTGATTGTTGGACCTTGCACAGTCTAGATCGCTTCGCGTTGAGAGTGCTCACTTGTCGCCAAACTCTTTTTTGAACTTTTTGACATCGTCTTTTATTTTTTATTTTTTGGAGGGTGCACCCCGCGGACTCCCACCGTGTAATACTAGCAACGTTTTGTTTGTTTGTTTGTTTTTCATGACTCTGTCAACATAGTACACGGCACTCTATACACGTACACGTACTTACATGTGCGTTGGGCTGCGGCCAGTGCCCTCGACGGCGAGCTCCTCCAGGAGCCGCTGCTTGAACTGCGACTCTTCCGCAAGGATCTCCCGCAGCTGGTGATGCGCCCCAGCAACGTTCCGGCGACCACTTGAGTCGTCAGCGCTCCAGCCGTCGCTAGGCGCCCGAGCTCGCGCGCTTGCGTGCGTACCTGGCGCTGCTGGTTCAGGAGCATCTCGACCGACTGGCTGACGTTGGTGCGGTTGGTCTCGATCTGCCGCTCGAGCTCCTGCTCCATGGCCACCGCCTGGTTAGCACGACGGCAGCCCACCGCAGGCTGGCGCGACGCGTGAGCCACCACCCTGCTTGGGCTGACTCCGGCAGCGAGCTTGCGCACCTGATCCAGCTCGCGTTTGATGTCGTCGATGCGCCGGGCGGTCACGGCGTTGTGCTCGTCCGCCTCCTTGACCTGCGTCTCGTGAACAGCAATGTCGGCCATCACTTCGGCCAGCTCGGCCTCCTTGTACGCGGCCTCCTTCAGCACACGCGCTGGACGCCGGCCACGGCACGGGCACAGGAGAGCCGGGCGAGTTGGGTGAACGACGTACACGCCCACGACGCATAGCAGCGGACGCCAACGCATACCGGTCTCCTTCTCCAGCTCGCTCAGCGCCTTGGCTTGCTGGGCGCTCGCCTTTTGGTGCATCTTGTCGGCCTGCAGGGGCGCCGCACCGGATGTCCCACAGCAAAACCAGACGTGAGCCATGACGGAGAAAAACGTACCCGAAGGCACCCCGCGGGCGCCTACCTTGTTGAACTGGCCCTGCAGCTCTTCCAGCGTGGCGGTGCTGGACACGATTTGCTCGTGGAGCTGAGCCTTCTTCTGCCGCACCAGCTCTAGCTCTTCTTCCGCCAGCTGCGTCAGGGCTGCAAAGGGAGTACCGCAGCCACGCAACCGAGCCGAGCGTCAGCAGCCGCGGGACGAAAGCCGCCGTGATCGTCCCTCCCTCCACGAACTCTCAAGCTGCCGCGTAGCCTCCTTGAGGGCCACGACGCGCCGCCGGTCGCGCTCCTCCCGCGACTCGTCCTGCGCCGCAACGCCATTCAGACACATAGTGATCGACTGCGCGTAAGACACGGATAACAAACGGCGCGCGCGACTGCCCCTCACCAGCGACCCTCTCGAACCTTGGCCAGGGCGCTCTGTAGGCTGGCAATCTCGTTGCGCAGGACGGCCTCTTGCCGCTGGAAGTCGCGGCGGATGCGCTTGATCGATGCGAGCAGCTCCCGCTTGGACTCGCGCTGTCGTGCCCGCACGCCCCGCACCAAAGTGCTCACGTCCGCCGTTAGGATCCACCGTCTTACACTTTCCGGGATGCCGCGCGGCCCACAAACCTCGTGCTCCACTTGCTGCTCCAGGGCCGCCAGCGACGCCACGGTCATGATTGGCGTCGCGCTTGCCGACCGCGCCGCCTCGCGGTCGCTGGCCGATCTGGCACGGGCGGCCCCGCCATCGGCGCGGCGCTCGCCGTGCACCGCCACCGCACCGGCCCCCGGGAGCTCCGTGGGCGCCAGCCCCGCCGAGGCCGCGCCGCTGCTCGCCGCCGCACTCACCGGGTCGGCCGATGCGGACGGCGGGTCCGCCACCAGTGGCTCTGCCAGGGCGACTTCAGCGTGCGGCAGCGTCGCCAGCGCCGCCGCAGGCGGCCAGGGCGACGGCAAGTGGTCCAGGTCGGCCAGCCGCAGCGACCTGCTCGCTGCTCGCGCCCGCCCTCCGTTCCACGATGACCATGCAAGTTACAGACTTAGCGCGCTTGCCAAATCACCGCCTCGCCGTCACACTGCGCCGTCCGTACCGGTGGAAACGGCGGGCGCCTCGGGCGTGGCAAAGTGCAGCGGGTAGGAGGCGACGATGCACGGCACCTTGGGCAGGCGCACGACGACGCGCAGCCGGTACCAGGTGTCGGGCTGGAGCCGCGAGAGCATCAGCATGGCCGTGGGCTGGCCCCCGGGCCCCGGCCGCTCGACGAGCTGCCAGCGGTCGCCCGCCAGGACCTCATCGTCCACGAGCACCAGGAGGTCGTCCGCGCTCAGCTTCCAGTCGCGGATCGGTGGCACGGCCTGGCCCGGCAGGCGCAGGCCCGCCGCGCTGACGGCGCCCGCCGCGCTGGCCGCCGACGCCGCCCGCGCGGCCGCGGCGGCCTCGGCGGCGCCGGGCATCCAGGCCGGCAGCGGCGGCGGCTCCGACAGCGGGACGGTCGCGACGGCGGCTGAGGCACGCAGCCGCTCGGCGGCCTCCTCGACGTTGTCGGCCATCTCCGCGGGCACCTTGAGGACGTCCGGCATCGCCGGCTCCGCGCCGCTGCTCTGCGAGGCCAGGAGGTTGTAGACGTGCGCAAAGTACGCCGGCGACATGGTCGAGCCGGCCAGCGGCAGGAACGGGCCCGGCAGCACGAGGCCCCACGACACGGTGACGGCGGTGGCGCTCAGCTGCTCCACGCTGAGAACTAGCAGGCCCTCGGCGATGGGCGTCGTGCCCACAAAGGTGATGATGTCGCGGCCCGTGTTGCCGAGACTGGCCATGGCCGCCACGGGATCGTCCACGACGTCGTCGGCGACCTCGCTCTCCTCCTCGCTGTCGCCAAAGATGAGCGAGAGGCTGCTGAAGCGGGACGTGACGGGGCGATTGTTGGCGTCGACGATCGCGCCGATGGTCTCGGTGAGGATGAGGTAGCTGCCGTAGCCGACGCAGTGCACCGCGAGCGGTATGAGCGTCTCGGAGGGCGAGAGCTGGCGACCAAAGATGTCCACCGCGAGGAAGAAGAGCCAGAGCGCCCACGAGAGGCTGTCGGTGCCGCGGATGACCGCGAGCATGTACGCATAGATGACCATGTTGGCGACGACGGGCAGCCACGCCGACGGCGCCTGGATCACCAGGAGCACATAGATGAGCGCGTCCACCGCCACAGTGAAGATGACGAAGAGCACCAGCAGCTGCCGGTTGGTCTGGTACGCGCGGTGGTAGGTGAGCACCGAGAGGATGGCGAAGAGCGCCCACGCCGTCGGGATTCGGAACGACGCGTCGAGCACGAGCATCACGAGCCAGAGGCCCATGACCTCCATGACGCGGTAGCGCGCCACGAGCCGGTCGACGGCGTCGTCGATGCGGCTGCTCACGCGCTCCAGCGCCGCCCAAAAGCCCGCCCGCGGCGCGGCCGGGGCAGCGGGCGCCGCCGCTGCCTTCGACGGCTCCGTCGGCGGCGCTGCGGCCCGACTGCGGTGAGTCACATGGCCACCACCACCCGTATTAACACTGCTGCTGCTGCTGCTGCTGCTGCTGGCGCTGGCGTTCGCGGCGGACGCAGCGGCCCCGCCGCCGCCCCCGCCCCCGCCGCCCCCGCCGCTTCGCGGGCGCGCCATCGCCCGCTATCGTCCCTAGGGACGAACGCTGCAAGCCTCCACCGCCGCGGGCTTTGTCCTGCGCCCTGCTCCCGCCCTGGCTTCTCCCGCTCAGCGTCGTTTCCTCCGCTGCCCTCACTGGCGCCTCCTTGCTCCACAGCCTAGTCGCCTGGTCGCTTCCAGCGCTTTCTGCTAGTTACGCCACGCCCATCGATGCAGGGCCCCCCCCTGCCCCTTCGCGCCTCTCCCCAGTCACCTCTCCGCCAGTGCGTGCGGCTTCTCCAGTGTTCCTGGTCGGCTTCTTGCGCGTCCCTGGTCGGCGTGTCTTCGCCAGCCGCCGCCGCCGCCGCCGCCGCCGCCGCCGCCGCCGCCGCCGCCGCCGTCGCCGTCGCCAGCGGCGAAAATGGCGCGAAAAATGGTCTGACGAGGGTTTGCCCTATGAGCCCATGACGTCATCGCGGTCTAGGGCGACGACGCCCGGACAGCGTGGGATGCGCGTCGCCCCATGTGGGGGTGGGAGATGGAGGACCTGCGCATGGCTTGGACGCCTGCACGCGGCGTCTATATCGGAAGGAGAAGGCTGGGGAGACAGCTGCAGGAGCACATGATGGGCTGTTGCTGGTAGTTCATTGCTATCATGCAAGAGAGGGCGCGGTGTTGGTCGGGGGCACCACGTGGCGGAGGAACCGACCAGCCGGCCAGCGCGCTAGCTGGCTACTTTGTTAGCGTCGGTCTGCTGGTGAGTCACCGTAAACGACATGCATCCGTGCTGCACGGCGCGCGCTCCACCCATAGCGGTCATGGCCATCGCATAGTTCGTCGCTTCAGATTACTGAATTGGTTGAACAGCAATGTACAAAGTCAAATGTCTAGTTCTTGCCGGTCGACCCAAAGCCGCCTGCGCCGCGCTCAGTCTCCGGCAGCTCCTGGACCTCCTCCACCGCCGGCGTGACGATGCGCTCCAGAATCAGCTGCGCGATGCGATCCTTGGCGTTCACTGCGGAAGGAGTCCGGAGAGATGGGCGATACGACTTGGCATATCGCATCAGGTGCCTGGCATACGGCATGCGCCATGCAAAGGATGCAAGACCTACCCTTGTAGTCCACGTCCGAAAAGTTGAACATGACGACGCCGACCGCGCCGCGGTAGTCGGCGTCGATGACGCCCGCGCCGACGTCCAGGAAATGCTTCACCGCCAGCCCGGACCGGGGCGCCACGCGGCCTGCGCCACCGAGGAGCACGCAAGGGAGCACTCGAAGGAGAGCGTCAAGCCACGGCTGCATCGGCAGGGGGCGCCGTGCTGCAGCGTGGGGCGCGGCCTCGCACCGTAGCAGCCGTCGGGAAGGGCGATGCTGATGTCGGTCGGCACGATGGCCTTGCCCTTGGCCGGGATGACCGTGTCCGTCGAGCTGTGCCAGACGGCGAAACAAGCAGAGCAGAGTGGCATGGTGAGGCGTGTAAGTCGCTGCGTCCAGCGCGTTGCCCGCCTGGGTGATGTGTGCGTCGTACCAGAAGAGATCGTAGCCGGCCGCGCCCGCCGAGGCCCGGACGGGCAGGGTGGCCTTGTCGGACAGACGCTTGACGTACAGCGCCATGGTGGGGGTGTCTTCCTTCACGCGCTTGGCGGCCGGTGCTTCCATCTAACCCACCCTCTCCTCGGCGGCGGGCGAGCGAGCAGCGTGTCAGTCGCCAGCGCATCGATCAACGTGGACCCACGGCGCTCTTCCGTACCAGGCCCAAACCGCGTGGCTGAATGCTGCCCACTTGCTGCTTCTGCTCCTGCTGCTGCTGCTGCTGGCGTGTGCGGTCGGTGGCGGCGAAGGCGGCGAGAGAGTCGACTTTATTGAATTCTTTTTTTTCGCGCCAAAAAACTTCGCGCCAAAAAAAAATCAGCGCGGGCGATCGCGTCGGTACGGCGCGCGCAGGCGGCCACGGGCGCCCGCGGCGCGCGTCGTCGCGGGCTGTCGCGGCGGTGGCGCAGGGGCCCCAGACGGCGTAGACGCGGCCCTAGGGAGTGTGGTTAAGCTGGTAGTGAAGGTCTGCGTAACAGGAGGATGCCGAAGGGTACGACGCCGCAAGGTGGGCGAGGCGACGCGTGGTGACAACAAAGGGACGCGGAAGGCGGCGCCGCTGTGGGCAGTTTCTGTGCCTCAGCGGCCACAGAGGGTGCAGACGAGGCCCTAGGGAGCGTGACTAAGCAGGTCCTACCGCTACATGAAAATCCGTCGAGTGGCATCTGCACGCGGTCCGAGAAGAGGGCCGGCTCTAGGCCGACAGCCTCGAGCAGCACCTGTGGCATGGACGAAGTGGAGATGGAGGGAACCGTAGAAGGCGGCCTTGGCTGCGTCTGACCTGATCCTGGCTGGTGGCTTTGGGAGATCTCCGGAAAGTGAGTGGTTGCAGGGTGCTGCGTTGAATGGGATCTACTGGGCAGACTCGTGGATCAAGTGCTGGGCGAGAGGCTGGCCCGAACCGACTCCACTCGCTGACCCTTGCCGCCTTGAAGCGTTTTCCCCCGTGCTGTCTCACCCAGATAAGAGCGCGAGCGCACGAGCGACCATGGGCGCCGTCGTGAGGGTGCTGCTGATCGTCAACTCTCTGCTGGATCTGGCGTTGGCGGCTGCGCCATTTGTTGGCCACCCGCTGCAGAAGGAGCTGCTGCATGTGACGCTCAAAGGAAGTACGTGCTGCACGACCGTGCCTACTCGGTCGGCGCGGCCCCGCACTAACCGTTCTCGCGCGGTGCCCGGGGTGCCCGAGCGGCGCCAGCCAACGAGCTCCTGGCGCGCCAGTACAGCCATGTCTTCTTGCTGCACGGCCTCATCCGCTTCGCCGCCGGCCGCTACGGCGGCAGCAACGCGACGCTGCGGGGCCTGGCCGTCGCGAGCTACGTGATTGAGATTGCCTTTGCGGCGGCGGAGGTGTTCGTCTACAAGACCAACCCGCTCAACTACTTTGTGGGCGCCGCCGCCATCTGTACGCCGTGCACGCGCGTCCCCTTGGGCCATCATGCTGCGGACCTAACACGCGCGGGCTCTCTATGCGGCATGCGGGCGCGGCGCCTTCCTCTTAGGCGGCACCATGGCGCTGCTGGTGCAGCTCACGCTGGTCTCGCGCAAGGCCAAGACGGCCTGAGGGACGATGCATGCATACGAGTATCCCGCTCTTGTCGGTCCTGTCTATCTGCGCGCATGTACTCGAAAGCCCCATACATGCCGCCCGTGAACACCCAGCCCGTGGACATGCAGCCCGTGGCCATGCACGCCGTGGACATGTAGACCGTGGACATGCAGGCCGCGGACACAACGACGCCACACGCAACGACAGACGCGCCGCGCCGGGAGCGTTCCTCCACACGCGGCCTGCGTCAGCGCGACACGGGCACACGCCACACGCCACACCAGCGTGAACAGCACACGCACTGTGACGCCGCACCCTTCGTCGCTGCCGCTGGGCCCGCCGTCGCTGGTCGGCGGGCGCAGGGGGCCGGACGCCGCCCGCCAAGCCACCATGTCCAACTTTTTCAAGCCCATCGGCAACTTGATCGACAGCGTCCGCTCGGACATCAAGTTCCACGGTGCGTGCCGCGCCCGCGACCGTGCCAGTGGACGCCCCGCCTGACACGGCTCGCCGCGCGCAACGGCCGCCATGGGCTGCCGCCAACCACGGACGCCAGGCGCTGGCAAGGGCCAGAAGCTGTCGGAGAGCACGCCGCCCGCGGGCTCCGCGGCCAGCACGGCTGGACCAGCCGCCGCTGCCGCACCGGCCCCACGCCGGCCCGACCCCGCCGCTGCAAAAGCCGGCGAGGTAGGCTGGCGGTTGCGAAGCTTGATGTGAAGTAGCGTGGCACGCCTAACGCGCGGCGGTCGGCCCGGCCGTGCCTGCGGCGCCACCTCTCGTACACAGGCCGCGCTGCTGCGGTTCGACAAGGCGAGCGCGCCCCCAGCTGCGCGCAGCCACGCGCGGCGCGCCCTCTCCTCGCCGGGGGAGCCGTCCGCCGCGGCGACGCCGGCCTCGCCCCCGTCCACGCCGCTGGCGCGGATGGCCGTCACCGAGCCCGCCGAGCCGGAGCAGCTGCCCTGGAACGACCCGTCCCGCTTCGAGGGGCTGGTACGTCCGCCGAACGCCGGCGGTCGCAGGACACTGGCGCCTAACTTGCCGGCGGCTCGGTGCGCTGGCCGGGGAGGGCATTTGCCGTGCAGCCGCCGCTGGTGGCGGCCGTGGGCCGGCTGCGGTCCTTCTGGATGGAGGGCACGGACGCGCAGGCGCGGCTGGCCGAGGCGTGCCTGGCGACCATGCTCAAGTACATCGAGAACATCCAGGCGCACCCCGAGGACGCCAAGTACCGTCGCCTCCGCGCAGGCAACGCCATCTTTCAGGAGCGCGTGGCGCCCGTCCCCGGAGCCCTCGGTAGGGACTGCCGTTTCGTGCTACGGCCGCGATGCCCGTCCCGCCATTCACACCAGGTACTTCGGCCCGGCGGGTGGTCCGCTCAGATGCGCTGCTGGCGGCCGGCTTTGAGCGGCAAGAGCTGGCGCCGGCCGAGCCGGCGGGCGCGCCGGCGGAGCCGTTCTACGTGTTCAGCGGCGACGCGGCCGCGTTGAATGGGCTCAAGGCGTTGCTGCAGCAAAAGGTCGAGCTGAACCGCGACGTGAGGGTACGGCCGCGGCCTCTGCATGCCCCAGCGCGCCATGAGGACCGGAACCGACGGCGCGTAGACTGTCAGTAATGCGCTGGGGAGCGAGCCGCGCAGGTGTACTCGCCCTCAACGACGCCGCAGGCCTTGCCCGTGCTGCCCGACGACTACTACCGGCTGACCCGCGACGAACTCATCGAGGAGCAGCGCAACCGGCAGAAGCGGTATGGCCCCTCACCGTCGTCCGACTAGTTTACTCAGCGAGGCCAACACACGAGGTGCTACCCTGGTCGCCGGCTGCGCGTTCGCGGCAGGAACGAGCTGGAGCGGACCTTGCGCACGCGCGAGATGCGCGAGCGCGATCAGGTCAAGGTTGGGCTCCGTCCATGACCGGCAAGGCCGTGCGTGCTGCGCCTAACGTGGCGTCGGCGTCCCGTTTCCAGCGCCGACGTTTGACGCAGTCCAAGCCCAAGCAGCACCTGGTCACCTGCATCCGCGTCCGCTTCCCGGACGGCCGCCTGCTGCAGGGCCGGTTCGCTGCACGCGAGCCCCTCTCGGCGGTGTACGAGTTTGTGCGCGCGAGTCTCGACGACGCGGATTGGTACGGTGAGCGAGCTTGGCCGGTGTCGGTCGTGCACCGCTGACATTCACAGCCCCTTCTTGCCTTGCCGACGTTCGGCATCAGCGCCTTCACGCTGGCCACGACGGTGCAGGGCAAGACGCTCGAGGCGTCTGCGCAGACCTTGGCCCAGCTGGAGCTGGTGCCAGCCGCTCTGCTGCACGCTGCCGCGTCAACGCCGGGCGGGCCGGCGCCGCGGCTGTCCGCCGTCCTGCTGGCCCTCGAGGAAAGCCTGTGACCAGCAGTCGTTTAGTCTGTACAGCATCTGCTAGCTACCGTCCCTCGCACGCGTTTACTTACTTTTGTACGGCATCCACTGTACAGGTTTACCCGAGGCAAAAACATGGCTACAGTACATCGACGTACGCAGAGTCGGGCGCGGCGCGAACAGGTTCCCCCGTGCCCAGGCCTGTGGTCCGGAGTGGCGAGCCCTTGTAGTTGCCTGGGGAAAAACGCGGCGACCACACCCGCACGACGGCGAGCGCATCATGAGTACTGCGAAAACCACCCACGTCCGCCCGTGCTGCCTGCGGCCGCCGCACCGTGGTGGAACGCGCCCGCGGCGGCCGAGTAGGCGTAGGGCCCTTGCATCGCCTGCGACTCCAGGAGGTAGTTGACCAGCGAGGTGAACCGGCTTGGCGTCTCCAGCTGCCGCTCCATCGGCCCGCCGGCCAAGGCGGCGGACGCGGCACCCGGCGCGGCCCGCGGCGGCGTGTGCGGGCCGTCACCCTCGAGGACGAGCTCGTCGCTGCTGTCGGCGGTGCGCGTCCGGTCGCTGCCGAGAGACGACGCACCGGGGTACGAGGACCCTTCGTACGGCGGCGTGCTCGACACGCTGCCGGGCGGCGCCATGCCCATCAGCGCGGCGAGGCTGACCTGCCCGCCCAGCAGGGGCCCTGCGCGCCGCGGCTTGGCCGGCGTGGCCGGGGCCGAGACGTCGCCGCCGCCAGCGCCGGCACCGGCGCCGTTCCGGCCCGGCTGGAACGGCTCGATCTTGAAGCGCTCGCGCGTCACCGACCGCACCAGCGCCAGCACCGGCGCGTAGAGCAGGTCGAGGCCAGCGAACGCGAGCACGGTCCAGAGGAACTGGATGTAGCGCATCATGAAGGCGCCGCCGAGGGCGCCGGCGATCTGGCCGACGGTGGCGCTGGTCTCGCTGAGCGCAAATACGAGCGCAAACTCGCCCGCGTGCCGCCGGTCCACGAGCATGACCAGCATGGGCATGGACGACACGGTCGTCATGGCCATGCCAATGCCCAGGAGCGCCAGCGGCGCAGCGAAGACGGCGATGGACGTGGGCAGCGCCATCGAGATCATCGCCATGGTCATGGCCAGCAGGCCGGCGATGCCGAGCAGGTACCGGTTGATGAACAGGCCCAGCCACGCCACCAGCGGCGTGGCCAGCAGGTAGCCCGCGGCGGCCGCCGAGAAGACCATGCCCAGCGCGAACGGCGAGTCGGTCAGGTCGCGCTCGAGCCAGTAGAAGGGCAGCGTCGGCTCGAGGCTGGCCAGGTTCATGGCGGCCAGCGTGAGGCTGCCAAAGACAATGAGCACGTACGGGTCGCGCAGCACGCGCGCCACGCGGCGGCGGATTGTCTGCTCCAGCAGCGGGTTGCTGCTGTCGCCGGCGCCGGGCGTGTCCAGCGTCGCGCTGCCCAGCAGCGCGGTCGTGTCGTCGACATAGTCGTCGTCGGTGCCGTTGACCGCGAACGCCATGCTCTGCCGCCGCGGCACGAACAGCGGCGCCGTGTCCTTCATCGCGGGGTCGAGCAGCAGGAAGAGGACCATGTCGAAGCCAGCCAAGCCGGCCACGATCGCGAACGGCAGCAAGTTGCCGAGCTGCCTCGGCGCGCCACGGCATCGGCACGAGTTGTTTTGGCGTTAGGTTGTATAGGATCGTCGCCCGCTTGCTTGCGCCCGGCCGCGTACCTGGTACAGGATACCGCCGATGGGCGGGCCGGCCAGGAGGCCCAACGAAACCCCGCTGATCGCCTGGACGCGATCGGTCGAAAACGCACTTTGTGCGGCGCGAGGGTTAGCGAGCAAGGCCACATCGGCCATACGCGGCTTGGGTGCGCGCCCGACCTTGCCGAGTGCGCGATCCCGCTGCTCGCCCGGTGGGAACGCGTCGCTGATAAGGCCGAGGCCTGAAACGGTGCAGGCCTGCGCAAGAACCCCTTGCTCGTCAGCACAATCACCATTCTGTTGACTGGACGGACCGGTCCCTCGTACCGCCGATGTTGAGGCAGGACGAGCCAATGCCCTGGATGGCCCGCGCTCCCAGCAGCCACCAGTAGTTGTTGATAAAGCCAAACATGAGCGACGAGGCAGTCACCACCAAGTTGCCTGGCGCGAACAGCCGTTAAAGTTGGTCAGGCTGGCGACACGGGTTAGGAGGCTCGGGCTTTTGCTGGGGCTCCAGGCCGCTGTCGCTCTCGCTCGTACCGAAGAGAATCAGGATGGTCCGGTAGCGAATGCGTTTGGACAGCCATCGCACGAGCGGGTTGAAGAGCAGTTGGACAATGCCTGGCGCGAGTGAATGACAAACCAGTGCCCTTGGCTCGACGTCAGCGTGACCCAAGGACGAACCCCGCGCATGCGCCGAGTCGGTTCCGCACCCTTGGAGGCAAACAGCAAGCCGCGCAGCTCAGCCTCCTTCTCCAGAAAAGGTACGATCGGCACAATGACCTGTACTCCCAACCGGTTGAGCGGCTTACGGTGCGACTCAGTACCGTACTTCCGTTCCCCCCGCGCGACCGCTCGCGCCGGCCACACGGCGCGCGTACCGTCAGCAGCAGACTGTCCACAAAGAGCCCCAGGAACACGGCCGTCACGGCCAGCCGCGGCGACTGCCGCAGGTTGTGGAACCATGACGGCCCGCCGCTGGACGCCATCGTGGCCGGCGCGACCGCGCGCGGCGCATGGGCCGCGCGGCACGAACGGGGCGGCCAAGGTCTCCGTGCGGCTTCGCCACGAGGTCACGAAAAAGTCGCCGCTACCAGCCGGCCGGTGGCACGTCCGGTATGCTGCTCCCCGTCGGCTCGCCTCGTTCTGTGCGTCCGGCAGTCCCAAAGCAAAAGCGTTCGAGCTTCATCTGCCCCACGCCTTCCGCCGTCTTCCAGCGTGGTGTGTCTGCGCCCGTCCGGCGGTCGGTGCGGCGCGCGAGGGCCGTCTTGGGGCCGCCGGTACGCGACGTCCAGACGTCCACCGGCGCCGGTCCTCTCGTTTTCGCGCCACGTCCTTGGATGACGTCGCCGCCTGGTAGAATCGGGTGAGAAGCGGCAGAACGTGGGGTGGAATGAGGTAGATCATGACGTCACTTTGGGTGGCATGCGGTGGAACCGGGCGAAATGCGGCGGAATGGGGTGGACACGGCGTATGGCGGCAGTGAGGCGGACGGTGGACTGGGGTGGCGCAGGGTGGAATGGGGCGGAGCAAGGGAAGAGTCGCGCGCAAACGTGAACACGGAGCAGGGGGCGACGGCTGAGGGGCGACGGCTGAGGGGCGATGGCTGAAGGGCGACGGCTGAGGGGCGTCGTTGGTGTGCCCGCCTACGTGCTCCGAGGCCAAGGACAGACGCAGGACACGCCTACCAATGTGTAAGATTCGCTTGCTTGGGAGTCTCTTCTTCTTGTCATGACGTCGCCGTGACACACGCTGGGTCGGGCGGCTTGTAAGAGCCGCGCGGGGAGGGCCGTCAGGATGTGGACGCGGCGGCTGTTGGTGCTCGCCGTGGCCCTCTTTGGCCTCACCCTGTTCATCCAGCTCTTGTCGGTCGGCGAGCCGCCACAGCAGCAGTTGGCCGCCTCAGTCGCGTCGCCGGTCGAGCAGCGCCCCGGGGGCGGCGCGAGCCACCAACAGCAGCACGAGGACGAGGAGAATGAGGAGCTGGCAGAGGACCGGTCAGGCGAAGTGCAGCTGGCGGAGGACCAGGCCGCCGCGCAGCAGCCGGCTGGGTACACCGAACCGGAGGACAACGAGGCGGAGCCCGAGCTGGCGGAAGACCGAGCGGCGAACCAAAGGATGCTGCCGGAGGACCAGGCCGCCGAGGACGGCGCGCCGGGCCCGGAGGCCGAGTCAAGGCAAGACGAGCAGCGCGAGCAGCGGGAGCAGCAGGAGCAGCAGGAGCAGCCGAACACGTCGTCGTCGGTGGCGCTGCCCGCCTGGTACGGGACGCGCGGCGCACTGCCGACGCCGTTCGGCTCGCTGCCGCCCGAGGCCGACGAGCTCAACGAGTACGTGCGCCGGCGCATGGCCTGGGACCGCGACACGCGCGCGGAGGACCCCATGAAAGCCCGGGGCGTGGTCGTGTATCAGTGCAACGGCCTCTGCGGCGGCCTCGGCGACCGGCTGTACGGCATGATCACCTGCTTCTACGTCGCGGCGCTCACCGACCGGTTGTTCATGGTCAACTCGCAGTACCCCGTGCCGTTCGAGATGTTTGTGGTGCCCAAGGAGGGCGGCCTCGACTGGCGCATCGACGCGAACCTCCGCCAGCGGTGGCTCGACGCGCCCGGCGGCCAGCGTGAGTCCAGCCTGTCGTTCATCGATTCCTACCCAAAGTCGGTGGTGGAGAGCTCGGACTGGGGGCAGACCCTGGCCGGCCACGTCGTCAACTGCCGCGGCAACCTCGTCCTGGCCAACCCAATGTTCCGGAACGCGGGCTTGAAGCAACGCTGGGCGTCGGAGCTCGTCACGCGCGTGACGCCCCACACCTTTGCGCGCGCGGCAATTCGGCAGCTCTTCCAGCCGTCGCCACGGCTGCAGGCCGAGCTGGACAAGTTTTGGCAGCGGTACCCGCGCTCCGAGTACGTCACGCTGGGCATCCAGATCCGCTCGGGCGACCGCACCAAGTGGTTCGACCCGAAGCGGCTGGACGCGTCGTCCATCCAGTGCTTCGTCGACATGGCCATCGAGCTGCTGCCGCCGGTGGCGCGGCAGCAGGGCAAGAAGCCGCTCGTCTTTGTGGCCACCGACTCGGACGAGTTTGCGGGCAAGCTGCGCGCCGAGCTGCGGGCGCGCGACGCCAGCCTCGTCGTGGTGACGGAGGACACGTACGTGCGCAGCCACCTGGACCGCCCGACCGGGCAGACCACCTTCGCCGCGTACGCGCGCACCTTTGTGGACTACTTCCTCCTCGCGGCCATGGACATGCGTCTGCTCAGCCGGAGCAACTTTGCCTACGCGGCGTCGTTGATCGCGCCCACCGGCCTCGGCGACCTCTTTTACAAGGACGAGGACCCCACCACGCCGTGTAAGTTTATTCCCTTCAGCATCGATCCCATTGCGAACCAGTGACCTCGGTGCATGTACAGTGCATAGCAGTAAACGTGCTTGTTTTCAGAGGCCCGGCGGTGGCTAGGCGCTCTTGGGCTTGCGGCGGCGCTGGATGGAGAGCTGCACCAGCAGTGCCAGCGCGCCGCCTATTGGGGTCCGCCACCCGCCTCGAGGCGACGTCAGGCCGCCGTGAGCACCAGACCACGCCATGCGGGCTACTACGTTAAACGGCGGCGGTCCCGTACAGGTGACGGCCGTGCCGGCGAACTGCTGGACGGTGTTGGTCTGGTAGACAAAGGTCTCGAGCGCGCTCTGGGCCAGCTCGAGCAGGTAGCTGGCCACGGCGAGCCGCCGCACCGTCACGTTGTCCGGGTTCCAGCCAGCCGCGAACCGGACGAGCCCGTGCAGGACGAAGGCGCCGCTGAATGCCCGCGCTGTGAGCGTGTTCTCTGTGGGGAGAAGTTCCGCACGAGCTCAGTTCACGCGAGGGTTCCCGCTGCCTTAGCGGGGGCGGCGCAGCCAGCAGGAAGCGCCCGCACGCGGTGCGTACCGTTGGGCAGCGACGACAGGAGCGTCCGCTGCTGCAGATCCCCGCCGAGGAAGGGCGACGCCGCGACGGCCCAGTCCAGCAGGCAGTTGGCCATGAGCACGCCGTTCAGCAGGGCGGCCATGTTGGGACGCTGCGTGCCGCCGTGGCCGCCAGAGCCTCAGCCGCTGGTGCCGACCGCGAGATCTGCGCGACCGCTGACCGGTCGCGGGACTGGCGCGACCAACGAAAGTATGACGGTGTGGCAGGACTTGGGTTGAAAGCGACGTAGGCAGTGCTGCGCGTGGGCTGCTCTCGCGACAGCGACGCCGCCTTGGCCGGGGATAACAGTGGTTAACCGAAGCGCAAACGCACGGTGCATGGTCGGCTGGCGGTACGCCTCTCATGGCATCCGCCGTGCGCCTGCGGTCAGTTCTGGTGCAACTTGAGACGATGGTGCTCTGCATGCGTCAGATGCGCATGCGCATGAATCGGACGCCGCGCATGGTGGCGCAGCCAGGCTGAGGAACTAGGTTCACGGCTGTATTCGGAGGGCTTGTACAGAGCCTGGCGTCAGAGGACAGGCATGCGGTGTGTCCCGGCACGACGCAGACGGGGAACGCCAGTGCATGTGCATCGGGTGCGCATACACGCATCGGTTCAGTAATAGGGCCCCGTAAGGGATTGCATGCCAGCTGGTCGATGGAATACCCTGTAGTCTGTGGCGCATGTGCGCTCGAGTTTCCTTTAGCGTCACTAGACCAATACCAGTAGGCACTAGGAGGCGATACTCCGCCCTACAACTGCTTCCGGACTTGTGCCGGAGCGCGCCGCGTCGGATGCTCGTGATGCTCAGGACTCGGGCATGTCAGGATCCTACTCGCAGAAGCCAGTCCAACGGTTTAACTTGAGCGACGAATCTCTCGCACCCGAAGGTCTTTTATGTGGCCGTATCGACGCATCGACGACTCCCCAAATACCGGACGGATGGACACTCCTTCAGATTCTGTCGCGGGTCGCAGGACACGCTACTGCGAGATCTAGGGCTTAGGTCCCACAGTAGGCGGCAGAGCGGGGGAGCGCTCCGGTGTCGCTCGCCCATATGCCGCGCGGTACAGTGACTCCCAGCTTCTCCAGCGACACCGAGATCTCGGAGCGTGCGGCTATGGGCGACGATCCGTTGGCTCGGGGGGTGCGACCAGGAGGTCGTGGGGGCACCGTCACCTGCAGCTCGTGCCCCGGAACGGGCCGGGCGGGCGCCTTGGCCCGTCTGAAGCGGATCCGGCTGCATGCGACGGGCAGTTGCATGCATGCTAAAGCGTCCACAAAAGCGCTGAGCCTACCTACCATCCATCCACCCCCGCGCGCGTTGAGGCGACGCAGACGCTTCCATGCAACAAACAAAAAGGAAAAAAAAAGATGGGAGTCTACAGCACGCGGTATTCCCGAGTGGTCACCCTCCCCAGTACTGACCGCGCCAGCACCTGCTTAGATTCCGTGAGCGGAACGGGTACGGTCGCTTTCAGGTGTGTA
>Ga0180216_1001830_pt1 | contig 18394 bp, 26 predicted proteins | sample eDN3rd37CBELigMG_FD_128879 | JGI IMG/M metagenome (GOLD analysis project Ga0180216, IMG submission 128879) | Enriched Miracle-Growth compost microbial communities from Emeryville, California, USA - eDNA 3rd pass 37_C BE-Lig MG (version 2)... ...
CCCGTGCTGATGCCAACCAACGCGGACCGTACGCGCCCCCTTCCTCGCGCGGCGCGCGCCTTGCGACCGCTCTAAGCTGGCGTGGCCCGCGTGGCGTGGCCACGGTTCGTCGCAGTGGGGCGCCTGCAGATGGTCCACATGATTGTCGCGCTGGTGGCCTCGGCGCTCTCGGTGCTCCTGTTCCGCGCCAAGCCGCCCATGGTACGGCGTGGTGCATTATGGCGCGACGAAGGTACCGCCTGCCTTCGCTCACCGACCCGTGAATCTTTGTGGAGACGCACCCTGGGCTAGCCGCCGTCGCGCTCGGTGATCGACGGACCGGACCAGGTGGCGGGCTACACCTACGGCCGGGCGTTCAAGGAGACATGGAAGAACAAGTCGTTCGTTGCGATCGCCGTCGTGTTCGGCATCGGCTACGGGTGCGTGGGTGGCCTGAACCCAAGGCGCTCGGCAAGGTTCGTGCATTGACCGAGCGGCGGTTTGGCCGTGGCGTGCACTTGACTGTCTGGTAGCTTGTTTAACGGGCTCTTCACCGTCATGGAGACCCTGTTCCTCGCCTACAACTACCCCGCCGAAGAGTGTACGCCGCAGCATCCGGCCTCACACTTGGATCCCGACCGCGAGCGTGCTAACGCGGTACCAGTTTCCAGCCGATCCGGCGGCCGCATCTGCGTTGGCAGCGAGCGACTTTGCCGTCATCATGATCTTCGCCGGCGTGTTTGGCGCAGGTAGAGCGCGGCCTCTCCTGCCGCCCATCGGCTCAAGGCAGTCCTAACCGGCCCACACAACCGAAGCTCCGCCTGCCTGGTCGCACCAGTCGTCGCGGGCGCCGTGGTGGACTACACCAAGCGGTACAAGCAGGTGCTCCTGGGCGCCATCGCCCTGGCGCTGGGCGCGCAGCTGTGGCTGGTGTTTGCCCTCCACCCCGACAACTTTGGCTCGCTCGCGGGTGCGATGGCCGCGCTGGGCCTCACCGCGCTGGCCCTCACGCCCGTGTGCCTGGAGCTGTCCGTTGAGGTGCGGCCCTGCTGGGGCACGGGCAATCCAAACGAGCGGCTCCGCTGACCGTGGGACATCCTTGGTCGACGGGAACACGCGGCCATGCAGCACACGTACCCGGTGCCGGAGCTGTACAGCAGCGGCTTCCTAATGGTCTTCTGCAACGTCATCGCGCTCATCTTTGTTTTGGTGCGTTGGCCGACAAATGCGCTCGCACCGCTCGACGTGTCTCTGACTGGCGCGGCGTGCACATGAGCAACCTCCTGCACTCCTTAGGTGATGACCATCCTGGTCGAGGCCAGCCCCGCCGGCACCATCTGGTTCGCGTTTGGGCTGTTCTTTGCGGCCGCCGTGGCGGCGGCGCTGATGGGCACCGACTACCGGCGGCTCGCCATCGACGTCGCCCCCTCTGGCACCGAGTCCGCGCTCAGCATCGCCACCGTGTGATAAGAGGCCCCTGAACTGTTTTCGCCGAAATTGCGGTCTTGTCGCAGTAAAATGTACAATGTGCAAGTGTACAGTATCGTCATCCAACGCTGCTGCTGCTTTACAGGGACGAGCTCGACCCGGCTGTCTCGTGCCACTTGCCCGTGTTGAGCGCGGCCACCATGGCGCTCGCGCGCTTGGGCCACATCGGGTGCGGCACCCGCGCGAGCTCGTCGGCGATCTGGTTCGCCGCCTGCGTCGGCGTGATGCCAAGCTTGCTGGCCATGCTCAGCACGCGCACCGTGGTGGCGTAGACAGAGCCTCCCCAATCGGGCAAAAAGTGCCGCTGGACGAGTGGGTCGTTCTCGAGAATGCCAAACGGCTCCATCGCGGGCCCCACCGCGGCCATGCTGTGCGCGCCCCCGCAAGCAGGGGTTGGAACACGCCCTCGGAGTGTTAGGCCGGGGAGGCGCTGCATGCCTGTGCCGCCGGGGAAGGCAACCTACCGGTTGGCCACAAAGTCCGGCACGTAGATGATGCCGGCGTCGTGCAGCAGCTGGCTATCGCGGGCGGTGTCCTCCAGCGGGCAGTTGGCGCCGCCACAGACAATCTGCGGCATACAGCGCGAATCAAGGCGCCACCGGTCGTCAGGCCGCCCGCGGCGACGTCACCGTGCAAGAGACACCGCGCACGCACGCACCTTGGCCTTGACCGTCGGGATAGTGATCGGGTTGAGGACAGCGCCCACGGCTGTCGTCCGAGGCCCCCGGCAGCGCAGACGAAAAGAACTCAAGGCGTCAGCGTCAGACCCACGCGCCATCCCACAGCCCACGCACGCAAGCGGACCGGTCGGCGCGAGCACGTCGCAGCGCTCGGCGAGGATGCTCATGTCGTCGGGACCCGCGAGCCGCAGCTCCAGCGGCTGGTCCTCCAACAGGCGCGCCGCGTGGTCCAGCGCGTCGCGGTTGGTGTCGGCGGCCACGAGGCGGCCGACGCGGCGCGCAAGCAGCTGGCGAATGAGCGCGAGCCCCACCGTGCCGACGCCCTGCACGACGACCTCCTTGCCGTCGAGCGTGCCCATACCGAGGTGCGCCAACGCGCCCTCAATGGCGCTGCACCATTCAAACGCACACATCCCACGCGGGACGTACGCCCTACTCAATCCTCAGCCCACGGGCCCACGCGCACAAAGGCGGTGGGCGCACCTGACGACGCCCTGGGCGGTGGCAACGGCGGGGTGACCGCTGCCGCCCAGTCCGGGGGAGATGCACGAGGTGAACCGCGAGCGCGAGTACACCATGTCCATGTCGCGGACGCTGGTGCCGGTATCCTCGGTGGCCACCAGGCAGCCGCGCAGCGATGTCAGGAACTCGCCATAGTCCTGGGAGCGCAGCCACCTCGCAAGGGGGAGGGCGCCATCTATGTCGCCCACTTAGACGGCGGTGCACACAAAATGAACCAAGGCGCCAAAATGATGGACCGCGTACTTGGAAGAGGTCGCGCCGGAAGCCGTCCTCCATGACGTCGTGCCCTCCAGGCCGCGCGAGCACGCCGGCGCCGCCGCCAGCCCACACACCGGCCAACGCGGCGCGGCGGCCCATGCCGACCGACGACTGCAGTCCGTCCCTGGTGCGCGTCAAACGTGCACGGGGCACGCGCCGGGGTGGTTTGGTTCACCCGCTGGCCGCGTCCCATTCGTCTCTCGGCAGGGGTCACACCTGATCATGTCGCCCAGGGAGTGGTACTTGGCCATCCGAACGCCACCCAGGGCCTGCCGTGCAATGCCCGTGGTACAGCGGTCTGCAAGGGAATCAGCGAGGGGGATCGCGCGACGTTGGACCTGGCTCGCGCGCACCGCACCGCACCTGGCCGCGGTCGGTGCGCCAGATGAAGGCGCTCAGCAGCACACGGCTGCGGCGGCCGACCTCGAAAAAGATGGCCTCGTGCCGGTCAAACGCGGCCATCGTCTCCAGGTGCTTGGCCACCGGCTCGAGCAGCGGGTGCGACGCCGTCGCCGTCTGGGTGGCCCTGCGCAGGCAGCGCGGCAAAGTAGCTCCCCGGGTACGAGCCGTCTAAGCCGTGAACATTGGCTTGTGCACCGCACGTAGATCGCTCCACGCACGCGTCAAAGAAGAGCGACGCGCGGCGGTGCCCGCCGGCCACCATGCGCATTGCTAGGACATAGGGGTCGCCGTCCACCAGCGACCGGTGCTGGTCGCCAAGCCGATGGACGGCGTGGTCGATCTGGTGGACGTCCAGCTTGAAGTGGTCGTCGTGGAGGTCGAGGAGCTCCTTGTACACGGCGCTGTGGTCGTTGTTGAAGCGGGAGATGGTGTTGGTCAGCAGCTTGTCGAAGACCTGGGCCGCCAGCGCGACGAATGCATGCGGGCGGGAACCGTGTCAGGCGCCGGACGGAAGGCGTGGACACCCCGTCATGGACGACACCCGACCTCGTCCGTCGTGACCTCGGGCAGCCCCGTCGTGACCATGCCACGGCGCGAGCCCGCCGCGGGGTACGTCAGCGGCGCCCGGCAGCTGGCGAGCGGCCGGTGGAGCAGGCCGATCGGCGCCGCCGTCTGGCGTCCGGCCGTGCTGTACGCCGCGCGGGCCGCCCGGCTCGCGGCAGCAGCTCCTACCCTTACTGCGGCGGTCATTGCGGCGGTCATTGCGGCAGTCATTGCGGCGGTCGTTGTGGCGGCTGCCACCACCGAGCCGCCGCGCAGGCCGCCGGCGCGCCGCCCGGCCGCCGCCGCCGCCGCCGCCGCCGCCGCCGCCGCCGCCGCCGCCGCCGCCGCCGCCATTCTGGTGCGATGACGTCATAAAATGTGTGACGTCATCAACTGACCTGTCAGAAGCATTGTCAGAGATTCCGTGCCCCTCGCGTGGCCCCCCCGGCAGGGCCATGTGGCCCCTCGCCGTCCGTACCCCCCAAAAGCGGTTTTTTCCCCTTCGCTCTTTCGCGTGGCGCAGCAGCGGGAAAAAAGACGACGCGGCGCGCGCACCGCCCACACGGACGCCGGCGGAGCCACTGGACAACCGCGGCCGGAGACTACGCCCTGCGTCTTCACGTGGTTGCGTCGGAGCGGCGTCGGAACGACGCAGCCCAAAAGGCCGAGCAACAAAGAATGGGTTTCGGTGACCGCGGTGGTGGCCGCGGCGGCGGCCGCGGCGGCGGCCGTGGCGGCTTTGGCGGCGGCGACCGCGGCGGCCGCGGCGGCTTCCGGGGCGGCCGCGGCGGCGGCGGCGACCGCGGTGGACGCGGCGGCTTTGGCGGGCGCGGCGGCGGCCGCGGCGGCGGCCGGGGTGCCGGTACGAACGACGCGCGGCGTCCGACGCGATCGGCCACGCGGCCGCCTGGGTGACTCACGCGTACGACACCTGATCTCGCCGCCTGGCCGTCGATCTGGACCTCTCTAGGCAAGGCGGCGGGCCGCGGCCGCGGCGGCCGCGGTGGCAAGGGTGGCATGAAGGGCGGCGCCAAGGTCGTCGTCGAGCCCCACCGCCACGCCGGCGTGTTCATCGCGCGCGGCAAGGAGGACGCGCTGGTCACCCGCAACCTGGTGCCGGGCGAGTCCGTCTACGGCGAGAAGCGCATCAGCGTCGACGAGGGCGAGAGCAAGGTCGAGTACCGTGTGTGGAACCCGTTCCGCTCCAAGCTGGCCGCCGCCATTCTGGGCGGTGTGGACCACATCTACATCCAGCCGGGGAGCAAGGTGCTGTACCTCGGCGCGTCGGCGGGCACGACCGTCTCGCACGTCGCCGACATTGTTGGCCCGGTACGCACGCCGCCGGCCCGGCGCGACGGGAGCGCGCGAGGCGCCGCGGCGCCGCCGCGCAGGGCTAACGTGGCACCGGCTGGACCCGCGTCGCACCCGGGCCCTGGCGGCGGGGTCCGCGCTGCAGGAGGGCCTCGTCTACGCGGTCGAGTTCTCGCCGCGCTCCGGGCGTGACCTGATCAACATGGCCAAGAAGCGCACCAACGTGATCCCCATCATTGAGGACGCGCGTCGCCCGGAAAAGTACCGCATGCTCGTAGGCATGGTACGGCGGGCGCGCGGGCCCCTCCCGGGCTGCTCCACCGCCCCCCATACCTCACGGGCCCGTCGCGCGCATGAAGCGGGGACCGTGCCGCGGCCAGGTCGACGTCATCTTTGCGGACGTGGCACAGCCGGACCAGGCGCGCATCGTCGCCATCAACGCGCACATGTTCCTCAAGAACGGCGGCCACTTTGTCATCTCGATCAAGGCCAACTGCATCGACTCGACTGTTGAGCCGACCATTGTGTTCGCCAAGGAGGTCGCCAAGCTCAAGAGCGAGCAGCTCAAGCCCCAGGAGCAGCTCACCCTCGAGCCGTACGAGCGTGACCACGCCGTCGTCGTGGGTGTCTACCGGTACGGCGGGTTGCCCGCGGAACAACGCCATTCTGCGGCCGTCGCACGCGCTAATGTGACCGCGACTGGATCTCTGTTGACGTGCCTGCGCGGGTGCTCAGCCCGCCGCCGAAGAAGCAGGAGTAGATCCGCCTTTTCCGTGACGAATCCGCGCGCGACCGTTTGGCGTGACCTTTTGCTGTGCACAAAGGCGAAGGGCCGCCGTTGTACACCCACCACCCGTCGACTGTGTTATATAGGCTTACAATCATCGTTACAAACGCCGTCGCGGGCGCGGCAGACAACAGCAAGGCAAGCCGACCCGCTGCAGCAGGCGCGCGCCCGGCGGTATAAAGCAGTTCGAAGCACGCACGCGCGCACGCACACCGAAGCGCAACACACCCTATGGTACAAACCCTTTATACAAGAAAAGTACACTACCGCCCAGCGTAGTCGTCCAGCCGGCTCTCGTAGGGCGACGTCCCCGGCTCGATGTGGAGTGCCAGCGCGGGCAGGCCCGGCTTGGCGCGCGCCTTGGGCGTGCCCGTGCTCGACGGCGACGGCGACGGCGACGGCGACGGCGACGGTACCGCGGCGGCCGGCGCCTGCGTCTGCGGTATGGCGATCGGGCTGGTCGCGCTCGTGCCCCGCGGCGACAGTACGGCGGCCGCACGCGTGGGCGTCTCCGAGTCGACCCACGGCGCCGTATAGTCAAAGCCCTCAAACTCGTCCTGCTCGGCCAGGACGCCCGCCGCCGCGACGGGCGTGAGCACCGCCGGCTCGCGCGTGAAGGACCGGTCAAAGTTGCCCACATCCAGCCGGTCGTGCTGCGGGAGCGCGCCATCCGCCGAGTGAGCAAGGAACAATGACAAGCTGTTGTCAAGGCTGAGGGAACGCGCTCCTCGACCTGCGGGCAGGCGCCCAAGCGTACCACCGTGGGACGGTACGGCGGGGGGATCTCCTTGCGCAGCAGCTTGTCAAAGTCAACGCCGCGGAAGAAGACGTGCCGCTTGATGTCCTCCGCGTCCCGGTGGCTGCTGCCCAGGCGCGCCTGTGGGTCGCGCACCAGCAGCTGCCCGCCGCAAAACCCCTTGGCAGAGCAGCGATGACGGCAGCATTAGCATGTCGCGAGCGTTACGGATGGCTGCGGCGGTGGGCGGCCGCGCCAGCCTACCTTGCGCATCAGGGCAGCCGCCGGCGGCTGCAAGGACGCCGGGTACTTGATCTCGGCCGTCAGGATGGACCGGAAGATCTCGTCCTCGTCCTGGCCCTCAAACGGCGACTGCCATCGCCCGCGACGCATCACAAACACCTCACCCCACCGACCGTAAGCCGCCGTGACGCACGGACACTGGCGGTGCGGGCGTGGCGGCACCTCGGACAGCAGCATCTCGTAGAGCAGGACGCCAAACGCCCACCAGTCAACGGACCGGCCGTACTCGACTTCGCGGAGGATCTGCCGCCGGGCGACCAAGGACGTACCCGAGCCATCCGCAACGGCGATCAGAAACGGCCCGCCAAGTGCGCCTTGCACGGCGGTCAAGTAGGCGCGCGCACTTCGGGCGCCATAAACTCTGGCGTGCCGCAGAAGGTGTTGGTGAGGCCGTCCATGCGGTCGAGCGGCTTGCACAGGCCGTAGTCGGCGAGCCGGATGTGGCCGTCCAGGCCGAGCAGCACATTGTCCAGCTTGAGATCCCTGGTTGCGCAACGGCCACGACAACGTAACAGTGATGGTCAGGCGCCACCCACAGCGCAGTCTGCCATGGGAGCTCCTGGCCGTACCGGTAGATCACGTTATTCTTGTGCAGAAACTCGAGCGCCAGCAGCACCTCGGCCGCGTAGAACCTGGGTGCGCAACATCGGCACGGTCGCCAAGGAAAGGCCATTAGGCGGCCGGCGCGTCATACCAGGCCTCGTGAACCGAGGCGCACCGCGTCCGCTCGTAGGAAAACGCCGCCCGCTGGATGTGCAGCATGAGGTCGCCGCCGGGGATGTAGTCGGTTATAAAGACCAGGCGCGTCTGCGAGGGCGGCGGCCCGGCCCCAGCAACCATGTGGGCTGGCGACGGCGGTCAGCAATGGCGCCGCCTCGTTCCTTCGCGCCAGCGGCACGCACCGCCGTCTGGAAGCACTCGCGCATGGGCAGCAAGAACGGGTGGCGTTCGCGGCTCGCCAGCTGCAGAACATGGAGCTCGGTGCGCACGCTGTGGTTTTCGAAGCCAGCGCCATGCGATCCAACATTGGTAAGGGACGGGGGCATCGCGTCAGAGCACCCACCATGTGCAACGCCCGCACCTGCTGAGCTCGTCGTTCTCAATGACAAAGTCCTTCTTGAGCACCTTCATCGCGTACAGCTCGCGGGTGCCTTTGTCCTCGACCAGCATGACCTGTGCCGCGGCCAGAAGACCCAGCAGGCCGCGCCAGGAGCGAAAGGTCAGCCGACCATGTCGCCTTCACGATATCCCTGCCACGGCAATCGGGCTCACCTTGCCAAAGTTGCCGCGGCCGAGCAACTTGAGGAGCGTGTACCGCGCGAACCGCGGGTGCGCCTCATCCGGCAGGCCGTCCACCGATTCGAGCGACAACTGCGTCCGCCCACGGCGATCCGCACCGCCCACTGACGCGACCGTGAGCGCCGGCGCGTCGTGTTGCCCGCAGGGCGTCTGCCGCCCACGTACGCGGGGAACATGCTTGGACGGCGACGCGGCTGGTGCCGGCGAGCTGCCGGCGGCGAGCGTTGCGCCCAGCGTTGCCGGCAGGGTCCCCGGTGTGGCGGGCCCGCCGGCCTCTTCGGCCGCGACGGCCTCGCCCGAGTCGTTGGGCGACAGCACGCGCGCCTGCTCGCCCGACCGGTCGGAGGACAACGACGCGGTCACCTCCAAGCTCGTACCCGTCAAGCTGCGCTTCCCCAGCGGGCTCGTCGCCATGAGCGCGGCCTCGGCCATCACGCTGCTGTTGCTGCGGTTGCGGCCAAAGATGCTGGCGACGGCGGCAAACGCCGACGGGCGTCGCTCGCGCTCCGGCTCGGCCTCGGTGCGGCGGCAGTGCTCCGGCAGGAAGGATTGGCAGCGCGGGTGGCACACGGTGCCACAGTCTACCGCGTGCCGGAAAGGGAGGAGCGCGTGACGCCAGATACACGTTCGCGGCGTGAGCGGATCAGCGCTTCAGCGGCGGCACGCCGCGCGGGCAGCTGCAAAACACCGACCTTGGCACTTCTGCGTCTTCTTCTTGCCAATGGGCAGCATGGTGCCGCAGTGCGCGCAAAACATGGGCGTGTTGACGGCCACGGTTTCAAAGCGGTGGCCGGGTGTAGCGGCCTCCGTCACCGGGCTGCTGGGCGTGCTGGTCGCGGCCATTGCAGCCTCCCCGGGCGACAGCAGCGGCGGCGGGTGCGTGCACTTGGACTTGACATCGTTGCAGCATCGCCGGTGGCACGCACAGCCACAGTCTGGCGCCATGCGAGCGCGCGGAGGTAGCTCCAAGCGTGAGCGACGCCTGCGGCCGCCAACACGGTGCACGGCCTCGCGCTTACTTTGGCATTGGTAGCCGACCACCGTGAGCATAAACTCGCCGCAGACGGTGCACTTGATCAGCTGGTAGAAGCGCAGCGGCTGGAACGCGTGGCCGTTGGCCACCACGTTCTTGCGCTTGCGCACAGCCATGCGGCGGTTCATTTGAGAGAGCTGCAAAAGCGCGCATGGATGCAATGCGGGTAGCGTCGTCAGTTGGCGGGAGCGCATGTGGGCTGGGTCACAGCACAGTGGCCACACGTACGCGGCGCGTCATGCGCAGAATCTCCCGAGCTGTCGTGGCGCGGAACAGTTCGGCAGCTCGCGCCATCTCATGGCACCGTCAGCGTCGCCACGTTCGTTTCAATCGCCCCACGCATGCCACCAGCCATACTGAAGCCCAGCTCCAGGTGCAGCTGTCCGTGCGGCTCGACGGTGAAGTAGGCGTTGAGCAGGCCGGTCAAGCTCCACTCCTGCATGCACTCTTCGAGGCGGAAGAAGACGAGCCCACGCAGCTCGCCACCCTCAAAGATCTCGACCTCAAAGTGCCGCGCATTGTCGAGACGCAACGTGAACGACTTGCACCCCCCATGGATGAACCACACGCGCGCCACACCGTCCCACGGTCAGCCCACCGCCACCGCTGCGTTCCCGATACCGCATCGCTGTCCCGAAGCGTACGTACCTCGTTCCACACGGGGTTGCCCGTTTTGGACTTGGCCTTGGTCTTGGCGCGCACCGCGTCGTCGACCTTGATCACGCACAGGGCGCCGTCCAGCGCGCGCTGGCCGCGTAGCCCGCGCAGGTCCACGATCTTGACCGACAACTTGCCCGACAGGTGTGGGCGCGGCTGGCTGAGCGCCGCCGCGGCCGCCGCTGTGGAGAGCGGCGCCGGCACCACCGGCATGCTGGCGGGCTTGTACGACATCAGCACTGGGCTCGACACGCCCGCACGCCCCGTGGCCGGCGACGCCGCCACGGGCGACACGGGCGTGGAGGCCGCCGGCGTCGGGTCGGCCGCGCTGGCCCCCTCCGACGGCTCGACAGCTGCGGGCGGCAGGGTGGGGCTCGCCGGCGTGCACGGCGACATCGGCACCGCGGAGATGAGCGCCGGCGTCGGCGGCGCGGTGTCGCGGCCGCCGGCGGGGCCGGGCGAGCCTGCCTTGATGTTGGTGAGCGAGACCCAGTTCACTGCGCGCCGTCGCAACGCGCTCCGCACCCAAACCACAGCGGCGCGTCAGCTGGGCCCCGGAGCGGGCCGGGTCGCAGCACGTAGGACGCGGCACGCACAGGCACCGATGCCGGCACGGGGGCCGGGGGCAAACGTATACAGCCCCGAGGCGGTGCGGCTGTGCTCGTCCACGGGGGCCGTGCTGAACTTGGTCATGTTTTGGTACTTGGCCAGCGCCGTGTTGAGTAGGAACAGCTTGGCGTTCACGTTGGCGAGCGACTTGAAGAGGTCCATCATGCTCTTCTCCTTCTCCTGCCGCTCCGCCTTGGGCACGGTCGCGTCCAGTGCCTTGCCCAGCGCGCGCGCCATCTTTTCCGCGCCGGTCTGCAGATCCCGACGCGGCATGCGAGGCGGTGCCAGCGCCGGGCCACGCTGAGCACGGTGCGCCGCCATCGCCGGGGGTCCCACGACGCGAGCGAACCTTGACGTTGGTTTCGATGGCGATGCGCTCGCGGATCCGCTGAATCCGCGCGGTGACCTGCTCTTGCGTGAACCGCAGGTCTGTCGCCAGCGCCTCGGCGTCGGCGCCCGGCGTGGCCAGGTCGACGCCCAGCAGCACCGAGTGGTTGTACCGCAGCCGCTCCAGCCGCTCCGAGAGCGTGCGCACGCGCGACTCGGCCTCTTGCAACTTGGTGACCGCCTCGGCCACGTGCCGCTTGTCCGCTTTCTTCTTGTGGGTGTAGTGCCGCGCCAGGGACTCGGCGGCGATCTGAATCTTCATCTCCTTCTCCAGCAGCCGCTCCGTCTCCAGAATCTGCCGTTCCACCTCCTCCTGCGCGCGTGAAATGGACAGCCCCAAACTAGGCACCACGTGAGCGCGAGCTGAGCACGCCAAGCAGCAGCAGCAGCAGCAGACCGGGCGGCGCGTACGCGGTCAACGGGGCTCTTGAGCGGCGCGGTCTCCTCGGGTTCCTCGTCGGGCTCCACCGCCACGGAGCTCGGCACGATGGACCGCGCCCAGTTGCGGAACTGGAGGACGCTCCGCATGCTCTGCAGCACGCCGCCGCCGCCGCCCGCCGACGCACTACCGGCCGACGCGCCCGCACCGGCGTGAGCAGGCCCGCCGCTGGCGGTGCGGTTGCGGTCCGGCGAGAGGGGGTCGTCCACGGACGACAACTCGCTGGTGATGCTGGTGGAGCGCAGAATGCCGTCGGACGCGCGGCGCCGGCGCTGTGCGGACCCAAGCGCGTCGCCCATCGCGTCCTCCGCGGTGGGCAGTAGGTCGCTCATGGGCGACATCGTCCCACCCGACGACGACGCCTGGTCGTCGCGGCTGCCGCGCCGCTGCGGCGTGCTGGCGGCGCTGGCAGCCGCGGCCTCAACGGCCAGTGGGCTCACGACGTCGGTCGGGCTGGCCGCCAGCGACGCCGGTTCGCCGTCACTGAGCGGCAGGGGCGGCTCCAGCACGACGCCATCCCGCTTGGCCGGAAAAGGCGCGCCGCCGCCGCCCCCACTCGGCGGAGGCGGCGTGTCGGCCGGCGCGGCCATGGTGCGTGCGCACCGTGCGCGGCCGCCCCGCGCTGCCTAGGCGTCGGCCCCGGCACCAGCAGTGTGCGGCGAGCTAGGGACCGGTCCGGTGCCTCCCGCTAGGAATCCCCGAGCGAGGGGGTCGTCTTCCTAGCTGATCTACCGCGCGACGTGCTCCGGCCGCCTCGTGGCGCGTCGTCCGGCTCAAGTTAACGTCGATGCTGAGCCCGGCGTCGCAGCCTCCGCGTTTGGGGCCCGTTGCCACCCGTCCCCCACGTGCCAGCGTGCCTAGGCCGAGACTGGCGATGTCGCTGCTTTCCTCGAGGCAAAACGCTGCAAACAGCGCTCGTCCACGCCACCGTCGAGCCGCCGCGTCCCTCTCCGCGCCGGTGGAGCGGGGCGTCCCGCGGCCTGCCGTGCGGCGTGTCGCATCGGTTGCCGCCGGTTTCGGTTGCGGGGCAGCGGGGCCGGTTGGCGCAGCGCGGCGTCGCGAACGCTGCGTGGCCACCGTTCTCCAGCGGCCTCCGGCGTGATGGGCCGACGGGGGAGAAGGCACGGAAGGCTGTCGCAGGCCTGTCGCGGTGTCTGGCCCGCTTGAAAGGGCCGCTTCGAAGGACCGCTTCGACGGTCGCCGCCGCCGCCGCCGCCACCACCAGAAGACGTTTTTCGCGCCAAAAACAGCTTGCTCCGTGCACGTCCGAGTCAATTTTGGGGGGTCAACGTGGTTTCGGGGGTACCAAGAAGTCACGCTTGGGGTCAAGGCTGTGGGCCTACAGTCAGTATACGAGCAACTGGTATTGGTATATTGACGCGAAAGGTAACTCGAGCGCCATGCGCCACAGAATACTGTGCACACTGCGCACGTCGGCGATATTCAGCAATATGCGCCACAGTACACACGCGGCATCGCTGCAGTCACATACACAGGATAAGCGCGAACAGCTGTGATTAGTGCGTGCTAGCGGCGGATAGTTTCCAGACGGTTGCACCTGAACGGGGCCGGCGCATGCGGCGCCGTTGCCGCATGTGTGGGAGCGCGTGGAACCCAATGTTAGGGGTGGGTATCCCACGCACGGCGCTTCGCAGCGCGCTGCCCATCCATGCCGTGCAGTGAGATGGTGCGCGCGTTCGAATGCTGAAGATGCGGGCCAGGGGTGCCTGGGCGGTGCGAGGTCGCGAACGACCCGTGCGTCACGACGAGGCATGTACACAAACCCGCAAACGCTGTACATCAGCAATACAAGTACACCATGGCTGTACAGAAGGGGCCGGCGTTACTCCCGCTTCAATGCGGCATCGTGCGCGGGCAGGTCCGCCTCCGCCGGGAACAGGCCTTCCAGCACCGCGTAGTTGATCTTCTTCGAGATTTTGCGCTGTGCCAGGACCTGCCGGGCGGCCTCGGTCGCCGTCACGGTCGGCTCCGCCTGGCGTGCCTCGGCCCGCTGCTTTCGCCGCTTCTGTCGACATCATGGCCGCCGCGTCGCGCGAGCAGGCCGCCGCGAGTGAGCACACGTTGCAGCGGCGTCACGCATCGGGGCGCTGCGTCCGCACCTTGCGCGCCTCGGCCTTGGCCATGCCACTCTCGCCCAGCGTCCGCTTCTTTTCTGAGAACGAACGCAGACCCGCAACAGTGCGCGCTAAAGGGTTAGGCCGCTGAGCGGCACACCATCTACTGCTTGCCGCTTCAGAACCGCACCTTCTTGCTGCTCGAGGTAGTCCTTGTTGGCCTCCATCCAGAGCGCCGACTTGGCCTGCACCTCCTCCTCCGTCAGGAGCACGTTTCGGATCTCCTCGTCGTCGTCCAAGTCGGACAGGTTGACGATTTCCTTAGGCCGTGCCGCCTTGCTAGCGCCGCCTGCAGCAGGCGACCGCCAGCGTCCAAAGCCGCGGCGCCCTCCATCAGTTGCGCGCTCAGCCCGCTGCCGCCTCGAGCGTTCCAGTTTCGCACGCACCGGCGCTGCCCGTCCCGTCGGCCGTCAGAGCGTCGTTGTCCATCTGCTGGAATTCTTGGTCCATTTCGCGGCCCGTGGCCTCCAGCTCTTGCAGCAGGCTGGGATTGTTGGCGGCGTTGGGATCCGTCAGCTGCGCGACCGACGCGGTGGCCGCTGGAACCACGCACGGCGCCGGCAGCGGAGCGGAGGCCATCATCAGACCATAGGTTCGACGGCAGTTTGCCGCCGACAGCGCAACCGCGTGGCGTACCAGCACGTGCGCGCTTGCGCGCCTGCGCAAATGAGGGCGGGTCCGCTTCCTCCTCCAGGTCGATTGTCTCAAACTCTTGCGGCGTCAGCTTGCCCGACGGCGTGTCCTCAAACTCGAGCAGGCTGGACCCCAGCGACGGCCCCCCAAGGCAGCTCGACAGGGTCGTGAGAAACGCAAGCACCACTTTGCTTTCCCGCGTGGGGCACCACGTACCGCTTGCGCAGCGTCATGTCACACACTTTGACCACTTGGATGATCTCGCGCTGTGTCCGGCGGAAGCCGTGCAGGCGGCTGGCAATGAGCAGGCCCGCACCGCAGATGCCGGAGGGCCGGCGGCCGACCTGCATCCAGTCGCGCTTCATGCGCGACACGAGCCGCAGCGCCGTCATGGCGACCTGGTGCGAGATGGTGGGCATCCACGGGGTCCCCGGAGCAGCGCGTTAGACGCCGCAACCAACAACCAACGGCTCGGTGGCGTCGGCCGTACCAGGTGCGTCTTGTCGCCAAACTCGAGCCGTGCGGCAAAGCGGTGGATGTACAGCGACGGGTCCACGATCGGCAGCCGAAAGTTGAGCAGCCGACAAAACTTCATGAAGGTGTCGCCGAGCACGAAGACGTTCGTTTGCAGGACGTCCGAAAAGTCGATCAGCATGTCTGCGCACCGCTCGGCCTGAACCAGGGCATGGCCCGTGCGGGCTGTCAGCACCGCCACGCGCGCGCGGGCCAGGCCCCGCGGCCCCGCTCACGTACGTGGCGTGTGCTCGCGGCGGCAGACGATGTAGAGGCACGCCGCCACGACGTTCTGCGTACGCCGGCCCTGGATAAAGTTGTGCTGCATGGCCACCTGGAACAGCCGCTGCGCGGCCTCGACCTGGTGGCTGTTGAGCCGCAGCGCTGTGGCCACCGCCTGAATCTTGGTGCGGCCTGCCGTGTGGAGCAGAGCGCACGGGGAGTTCCGCCAGCGGTGAGCCCGCGCGGCATCACGGCCACGCCGCACGCCCCGGGGACTAATGCCCGCACCATTCTTGAGCGTCACCTCGCGGGACTCGCGGGACAGCCCGCCAAAGTTGGAGCCCGTCGACAGCGGCTTCGACCCTGCGAGTCCGGCCCCGCAGGTCAACCGTGAATTACGGCACGGCCGCAGCACGTCAGCCGCTATCGGAGCTCCAATCGAGGCGGGCACGTCCTTCGGGCGGTACCGGTCGCGGCAGAAATGAACTGGCCCTGCAGGACGGACGCGCCCGTCGCCGTCTCGGAGAACGTGACCTCGGACACGATCGTGTTCTCTTCGAGGACCTGCCGCAGGGCCACCCACGACGCAAGCGGGGGGATGCGGCCGGTTAACGCGCCGACGCTGCCGCGCATGGCCGGTTCATGGCCGGGGGACGCACGTTGCCGCAGGCCACGCAAATGGAGGCGCCGGAGGCCGGGTCCGCCTCGATGTTGGAGCCGCCGCACTGGTTGCAGACCGTCATGGTGCTCGCCCCCTTGCCGCGCGCGAGCAGGCGCGCCGATGTCGGCCGCTCAGCGGCGCGCTGGAGGCCGCTCGGTGGCGCGCTGGTCTCGGCTGGGCACCGCCGGACGGTGCAACGGGCGGTCCGGCCGGTTTTGGCGCCAATGGAATGGCAGACACTGGCAGAATTGTGGCAGACCAGCGGCAGACCTATGGCAGAAGTGGGTGACAATGGCAGAATGGCAATAGAGCAGCGGCAGACTGATGGTAGAAGTGGGTGACAATGGCAGAATAGCGGCAGAACAGCGGCAGACTGATGGCAGAAGTGGATGACAAAGGCAGAATGGAGGCAGTCTCCGTACGATGTCCATAGAACGGACACCGGCACACAAACGGCAGACTGCGGGTGACCACCGGCAGACAGGAGTGGAATAGCGGCAGATTAGCAGCAGAATCGCAGCAGACCCGTGGCAGAATCGCGGCAGACCAACGGCAGAATCGCGGCAGACCAACGGCAGACATCGTTCCCGGCGGCGTATATCGGAACACGGCTCTGGCCGCCCGGCCCGTCGACGGCACGAGGCTGCTCGGCCCCTAGCGGCGGCACCTGCAGCGCACGGCAGCTGCCCCCATCACCGCCGCCGTCGCCGTCCTCTGTCCCTTCCTGCTTCGGCCCGAGCGGTGTGTCGACGAAGGCCGCCGTCTGCGTGGTACGACTCTGGAACGGTGGGCCACGAGGCGCGCGCGGCGGACTATGCGCCGGCACACGGGAGTAGGCAGGCTGAGGGAGATGAGCAGACGGGCCGAAGGGCCGCGGAGGCCAACGGGCAGACAGCGTGGCAACCGGCCTATGGAGTAGGAGGTGGAGAACCGCCACGGGGCTGACGAGCAAGTCCGCTTGCTGGTCGCGGACCCGGTGACCCGCTGGACCGCGTAGGTCTAGCCAGAGCGGCCGGAAGGGCCGGGACGGACCGACACCAGCCGCGTGAGGGGCCGGCAGGACAGACCCCGACGGTAGACCGACCTGACTGGGCTAACAGGCATGTGGAAACGCCCTGGCGTTGATCACGCTCCGCAGCGAGTGCCGCCCCCGCTTTCCGCATGGCGCCGACCGGACTGCAGCAACTCGATCTAAGCTAGCGCAGCCGCTGGGGCGGCCATGGCCACGCCGGCGGCCGCGGGCCTGGCGCGGCTCGCCTGGCGGGTCGCTGGCCGTGGCCCGGCTGGCGGCTGGCCCGCGGCGGTGACGGCCGCCGCAGCCGGGCCACGGCCAGCGACCCGGAGCGTCAGCGTGGCGCTCCCCGCCGTCGACGCCGCCACGGCTGCAGGGTCAGGGACGCGCGCCCGCCTGGCTCCGGCCGCCCGCGAGCGCGACGCGGCGCAGCTGCTGGCCCAGTTGCGCGCGCCGGGCACCGCCGTCGACCCTGCCCAGCTGACGGCGACGCTGCAGGTTCGGCCGTGAGCAGCGGACCGGGCTGGCGCCAGGGGGGCCAGGCGTGGACACTAACCGGGCGCCGCCTTGGCGAAACCAACTGGAGCGCGAGCACAGAGCCTGCAACGGTCAGACAACGTGACGGCGCTCACGGACATTGCCGCAGCTTTCTACCAGGTACACCGTCGGCGGCGCCGCTGGCGGCGCCCCGCTGTCGCTGCTCGGCTAACGAACGGGCGGTGGTGCTGCGCCGCCTTGCGCGATGCAGGCGTGGCCCGCGACGGCGCCGCTCCACCCAGCGTACCGCGCGGCCATGGCGAACGTGCCGCTGATGACGGAGGTGGCCCGGCGGCTGTACGCGCGCGACGCCACGATAGGACAACGGCAGCTGTGCACCTTGCTGTCGCAGGCGCTGCACGCCCCCAACTTTGGCACGGTGCGCCCGTCGGCTCCCAGCTCGCGAACAAGTGGCACGCGAGCCACCGTCTGACCGGCGACGCTTCGTTCTGGTGTCCACGTGCATTTTGCCGGCCAGGCCCATCTGGGGCACATGCAGCAGCTTTACGGCACGCTGCCCAAACCGGGCGTGTATGCGGCGCTCCTGCTGCTCATGGCCTATGCCAAGGTCGGCGACGTCGCGGCGGCACACCGGACCTTTGACGCGGCCGTGCGGCCCGCCCTCCCGCAGCTCACTCGGTATGGAGGGCCGGGCCCGCAGCGTTTTTTGCTGTGTACGAGAACGTAAGGCTGATCCTGTCACGCCGGAGGTCTGAGGCGGCGCGTGAGGCGCCAGGGACACCATTCTGAAGGCGTACGGTGCGCTCGCCCAAGCGCACGCCGTCCGGCACGATTGCGCCGGGTGCGAGGGGGTCGTGCGCGCCATGGCCGAGCAAGGCGTGCCCGCCACGACGGCCGCCTACAACTGCTGGCTCCAGGCGTGCGCCCACGTCAAGGTGAGCATGGCGGACGTTGTCGCGCGGGCGCTTGTTCCCGTTGTTCTGATCAACATGTCGGCCACGGTCGTCGGCCGTGGGCCCGACGCAGGACGCCCGGCAGCTGGAGGCGGTGCTTGCCGAAATGGACGCCCAGGGGGTCGTGCCCGATGCGTACACCGTCACCATTGCCGTGAGTGCGTACCGGGACTTGGGCCGGACTGCCGACGCGTTGGCATTCTTCGACCGCATGCGCGCCCGGCCCGAGGTGCACCTGTCCAAGGTGCGCGGGGTGAAGACGGCCGCGTCGGCGCTGCGACGGCCGCACTGACCCCCCCCCCCCCCCCCCCCCCCCCCCCCCCCCCCCCCCCCC